>Ga0307508_10004653_pt1 | contig 13317 bp, 13 predicted proteins | sample 9_EM_MG_FD_203089 | JGI IMG/M metagenome (GOLD analysis project Ga0307508, IMG submission 203089) | Populus trichocarpa ectomycorrhiza microbial communities from riparian zone in the Pacific Northwest, United States - 9_EM | ecosystem: Host-associated > Plants > Roots > Unclassified | place... | reverse complement strand
GTTTTATTTGTTGCCATCTAACTTATTTTGACTTCTTGTATACCATCCAAGTTATGACGGATTTAGTCGAGAGGAAGGGCTTGCTCCTCAAGGCTGATCCAATTGCTGCGACCTTTCGGGAAGAAGTTAGACTAGGTCTGGAGCAATGTTCCCGTCGTCCCAAGCTTGTTGGAATTCTGTCGACAACCTCAGCACCGAGCATACACTATGCTGAATTTACGCGAAAGCAGTGCGAGGATCTAGATGTTGAATTTGTGTTGAAAAAGACCGGTGCGGCTGCGTCTCCGAATCTCAGCGAAGGCGAAGGTGCGGAAGACGCTATCATTGAAGCGAATCAAGATGATTCTGTTAATGGGATCATGGTACTATTGTGTTTTAACTTGCCAGCATACTCCTGACTCATAGATCTGAGGTCTACTTTCCAATTTTTGGACCACAACAGGTTAGTAGGTCCCGTCTCTGTCAACAAAAATCAGGTGCACGGAGAGACTGACCTTCCTCTCTTTAGGATCACTATCTACAGCAGGTCCTTCAATGTTCATAATCACCGTATCATATTCTTGACCTTCCTTTACTCCAGATCGTATCACCTCTCAAGGATGTTGAAGGCCTTCATTTCAAATTTCACTACAATCTATACCACAAGTAGGTCATCAAATCTCAACTCGGTTCCTTTCCCCTGCTTACTCTTTTGTGACTCCCAGCATCCGATTCATCGAACCAAAATCGTTAGCACCTTCGGCATCAATTACAGAAAACACCAGTGAGGACCCGCCTCCTGGTACCATGAAGTCCATTATTCCATGTACGCCTTTGGCTATCGTAAAATGCTTGGAATACGTTGGTGTGTACAACAAAATCCTTCCATACGGCGACAGGGCCTATGGAAAGACGATCACTGTTATCAACAGGTACTTTCGTTTGTTTCCTATCTTCGATTTCACATCAATAGATTCGTCCTCAACTAGATCAGAAGTTGTTGGCCGACCATTGGCAGCTTTACTCTCGAATGATGGTGCTCGCGTTTTGTCTGTTGACATCGATTCTATCCAAGTAAGGCCGGTCAACCCCTTAGATGAAGTGGCATTCACTATTTGTAGGAGTATACAAAACGCCCTAAAGTGGCCTCCGATTCCTCAGGGCCAAGCCTTTTCACGCGATATCATCCTCGTCACGTCGTTCACCCCAGTAACTTGACGCTGCAAGAATGCCTTGCTTTGTCGGACGTAGTAATTTCTGCTGTGCCAAGTGCCAGCTACAAAGTGACAACTGAATGGCTGAAGGATGGTTGTGTCTGTGTCAACGTTGCTGCGGATAAGAACTTTGACAAAGACGTTAGGAATAAGGTGATTGTGAGCTGTCGAACAAGTTTTTAGTGTGCTTAATCGCTTGTTAGGCGTCTATCTATATCCCCGCCGTCGGCAAAGTTACGATTCTGATGCTTCTAAGAAACCTGTATGATTGCTTAATTTAATCTACATGGAGGTATCTCACTGACATTTGTGGGTAACAGACTGCGCTTGCAGCAATACCAGCGGTCCCTTTAGAGAATTTTAATTAGAGTATCTGGAATGTGAATGACAGTGCCAAAAATGCCTTTAAAATAGTTACATGGCGTGATAACTAAATGAGTGATGTAGACGGTAGTCTGTGACACAAGAAAGAAGTCCTTTCGCAAACTCCGACGTATTACAACTAAATTGCACGGTCTATCGGAAGTCCGGGTTGTCTGGATTGCTTTCTGTAGGGGTTGCTTGCCCGGAGCCAGGGAAACTGGTTGAGAGAGGAGTGGCCATACCGGAGCTGTTAGCCATGAAGCGAACTCTTTGCCGATGCAGCTGCATTCCATAAGGTCATTGGACTCAACAAGACGAGAACATGAACACGTACTTGTGGTAATTTGGGTATCAGGACAATGATAAGAGCAGTGAGGTTGATTGCGAATAGCCAAGGGTTATAATTTGTATAATGTGTCGATGCTAGGAAGCTGGATAGGAATTGACCTGTATGGTTTGGGGAATGTTGATGATGACAACGTCACTTACAGTCCTACTGGGACAGTGAAAAGCCATTTCTTTGCTGGTGTATACTGTGCGCCATCGTCAATTTGTTCCCATAAAGTAAGGTCGTCGTAGGCGCCACTGTGGAAGTCACTTCCAAAAGGGATACCAGTTACCCAGTGGAACATGAGGTAAGAGAGCTTTGGTAGGGAGTTAGCAAAAGACTTTTTGTGAAGAAAACAGCACGTACTGCTAGATATACTAGATTTACTAACGACCAGCTCATTTGTTGAGTCATCCCTGGCAGAGTGTCGATTATAACTTTGCCGAAAAGGATGAGGACGACATGAATCATCCATGCTCCTGTTTATAATGTAAGAAGGGCTGACGGCTTTTTTGACAACTTGCGACAACCTTTTGCATTTACCCAGTCTGCGTTAATGTTAAGGTAGACATCTCGGTCGATAACTTCCTCCACTGAACGATTGCCAATCTGTTCCACCTTCACAAGACTTGGACCACGAGCGCCATCTTTTTGATTTTTGGGGAAACGAGACGATGAAAAATCCAAAGTGGGTAATTTGACTGCTGCAGGACGATTCATGGGAATGGAAACTGCGAGAGGCGTCAATGACTGAACGAATGTGCACACGGAATCTGCCGAACTCATATCGACAAGTCTATAAGCGGAAGAACCTTCCAGGTTTCGTCTCAGCTATGGTACTCTTGCAATGGTGCCAGTTGACGCCGCAGGGACCCAAGAAAGACCTGGCAGCAGTAATTTTCACAAAACCAGCTCAGGTCTCGTCCCTTCGTATCTTTCCAACAGGCGCCAAACCATTTACTCTCTGTCCCAGTGTTGTCGCGTACGTTCTTTGCCCATTGCATATGGAATATCCCAGTACTGATGGGTTGCATTCACTTGCTTAGGTCTACAGAACCCGATGCTTTCTTTCTTGATGTATTCTTCAATGCATTGCCAATCCAACCAACAAACACAAATGGTCAGGACCCTCAAGACAAACGGAAGAATGTTCTTGTTCCTACGAGAATTGCTTATGCTGGAGGTCAGAGCGACTTTATTGTCGATATGGGACCTGAGGTATGCTCTCTGATAAAATATAAAACCCTGAGTTAACACGCTCCAATACAAAGTATGCGACACGTTTGATTATCTTTCAAGGTCAATTTAAAGAAGTGTCTATAGCCATCTACGGAGAGGTGGTCGGAGAACATACTGAAATAAGCGAATACGAACCTAAGCCTTTTCCTGCACCAGCTCCTATACCGTTGTCGTTGGCCCTTGACGTCGCTAACTCAGTTCATCCAACCGCATTGGCAGAACAGTTGCTCGCACTAATGCCCTCTCCAGCCCCACTAGCTCTGCTTATCAGGTTGATGTTCTGTCTGAAACCAGAAAAAGAGGACTGGGATAACCCTCACTTTCCCTATGTGTATTCTAATTTCGAAAAGACCTTTGGTGGCGGTGACATCGAGAATGAAGTGTTTGACCTTGAAAGTCTGGTTCAGGCGGTCAGCAAGCCCTTGAAAGAAGACGTCTCTGCGGAGTCTTTAACGGAATTTGTTGGAAAAATGCGGGATCTCTTGGGTTCGGATGCACGTTTTCCACTCCAATCGCTCACCTATGTATGACGTCTAACTATTGTATGGCAGGCCTCCGATGATGCTTATTATGTGGCAAAATTGCTTACAAAGTCAGCTTGTCAGCAACCTTTGTTCCCAAGAATATTGCTGGTGCGTGAACAGCAAAATCATTATCAATTTTGGTTTGTTCATTCCCATGATTTGTAGCAACATATTGACCTTGTTGAAATATTCAATGAAGAGACTCTCGATGAAACTACTATACTCTGCCTCGCGGAGGCCGCTTCCAGCATCGAAATTTCTAGATACTTTTCCGAAGATGCTTCATTCTTGGAAAGCTTAAATGAAATGGCAAGCAGTCTCAAAACGCACAAGGACGTCCAGAAGGCGGTGAAGAAACTCCTCGGCAGGGTCAATGGATGGCAATCGTTCGAAGACGCCCTGGATAACCCTGAAGGAGATTTTGTAGCCAGTTCGCTTTTCTTGAGGGATATCAGCACTGACGAGTTTGCCCTCGGTTGCTGGCTAGAGTGCATGATCAATCGAGAAGACCTTGCCGACAAGCTTGCTGCCAATGCAGTTCCATCAGAACCCCGACCCAGTCTGCCAATATTATTCCAGGAAGAGCCGCCACCTGTTTCGCATCAAGGATTTATCATGTTCGTACGAGCGTTCTTGGGCATTAGCACCGCTCTAGCAATGCTTGCATGGTCAGATAGTCTTGGTGACGATCCTTGCTGTGAGAGGACATTACATGTTTTGGTAACGTGGCAAAGTGCAAATGGGTATCGCGAGGTTAGAAGTCTGGACCCTCATATTTGAGATCTTTTGGTCAGAACTCGTTGCAGATCCTCAATCACTGTCTTCTCCTCAGACAAATGGCCCGACGTCTGGAATGGATAAAAAACGACGAAGATGATCAACGACCAAAGAAAACTGGAATCCTCGTCGAACGCCTCCTCGTTGGTCTGGCGAAAGACCCTCAAGCTATGCTACGGGGTGATGTGGTGGCTGCGGTGTTGGCTCTGAAGCCTCCTTTCTGTCACATTTCAACGGATGAAATGCTCGAAATGGAAAAACTTGCGCGTGTGGCCCAGGATGGGTTATTGTCTGCTTTCGAGGAGATTGCATATGATAGTGTCCGTCCTTTTTCCCTCCGCCGTCTACGCGTACTTCGCGTCTCCATGGCCGTCGTCGTCGAAGAGTTGCGACATGATAACGGCGAATGGCATGTCCTCGAATCCTTCTGGAACGATCGGTCGCAGAGGCTGTTTTCTAGGCTCATCACTATCCTTATCGACATCTCACATGACCTAAACCACCATTTCGCTTTGGACGTTACACCTCGGATGAATCAACCACTCACAGAGTCCTTGTTCCGCACAGGATCAGATTTTCTGCGATTGATCTTCCACTTTAGCAAATCGTACCCACTTGCAACTCGAGACTTGAAAACACTCACAGCTGCAATAGCGGACTTGTATTTTTGCTCTGAAGTAGCAATCTGTGCTTTGTCCCCGTCTTCTACTACACACAATGCGGCGATAATCCTCAAGCAGCTTTGTTTGGACGTTCTGTCTGACTTCTCAAATTTATCTGTCAAAGCCGACCCGGATGTGCATGCGGCCACAGTCATTCTACCCGTGCTTCTTGAACATGCGTCAAGGAGCAGTGGTCGAGATCCCGTTCATCATATATCCCAATTATACGCCTTAATCGACAGCTTCCTCCCTCGTCCCCCTCAGGGCAATCAAAGCGTTGACTTCGCACAGTGGGTTACAGAAGTGTTCGCCCCGGCTCTTCAACATCTCAGAGAATTCTACTGCCTTCTCGATCTTGAAACCCGTTTATTATTCTTTACACGCCTCATAACCATTGAAAACGGGGAGATTGGTCTCGGAGAATGGCTGCTGGAGGAGGACATAAAGCATCTCATGATGCTCGTCGAATCAATCTCCTCCAGGGTCCATCAAAAGCCTGACCATCAGCTTCTAGTTCAGGGTCAGCTGTCCGCAGGGATACAATTCTGGCACTCCCTGCTTTCTTCACCTGAAACATCAGATTGGGTCGTCGCGCGTCTCGCTTCAAATTCCGACTTTAGTTCATCTCTCAACAGTTGGCTGTCTCTCCTGTTGGATGCAAGGTTGGCATCGTTGCCCCTTACACGTTTAAGTCGAACGTTGGCTATCTGCCATGATGATTTGTCCCAGGATGTCTTGTTTACGGTACTGCTCCTTCTCTTACGAAGTGCCGAGCAGGATCCAACTATCGATGGTGCACTTGAGCATATACCAACGATCCTGAAGGGCCTTACATCGGGTGCAATCAACGTGGAGCATCTGCGGACCGAAATTGGTCACCTGTTCTCGGCCTGTTCTGAACAGGCACTGTTATTGAAAGAGGACACTTCGGAAAGACTTCTGGATATCATGGAGTGGATCGCTGCACAGGAAGATATCAGATTAACGACACTTACTGGTGTCTCTGCGGACGACTTCGATTGTCTATGCACAGCCGTTTCCTCCCTTCTGCTTTCGGATCGACAAAACGAGCTCTTATCGGTACGGTCGAAACTCACCATCGACGATGACCAACTTCTTCCATCTTCAGTGACCGATCTACAGGAATCCATCTCCTTGCCTCTTCAATCTATCAAGAATTTACTTTCTCCGCAAACGATGGAGCCTTCGACACCGAAAGGGACGAAGACTCCTGATATACTGGGGATTATCATATCACCACCGACCGCGATACTTCGGTCACCTGCGGCGACGGGTTTGACGAAGACTTATGTTAATAATGATTTCCGGCAACTGAGGCAGATAGCGTCAACAAGGTTGAATACGAGTAGGCTGCCAAGTACACATGGTGCGTCCCGATCTTTCTAATGCAAACCCCCTTTTCTTCTCACCTCTTTCTGCCATGCATACGTTCGTTCAACAGTTGATGTATGTATTATTATTTATCTTCTTCCCTTCACTTACCGTTTGATATTAGGAATTCGAAAGTCCAGCTGCTGATCTACTTCCTGCTCTTGATCCCACCGCTTTCTTGGGTTAGTTTATGTAAAATTGCCTGCTTAGCACATTAATGTACATTAGAAGACATGTTGTTTATTTATCGGTGCTTATCTACATCATATTTCCCCGAGTGAGTCACTAGTCCTAAAGTTTTGCATAGCCCTCTGGCCTTGAACACGTCAAACCTTCCAACCATTTCGGAATTCTTTCTGTGATCTCATCCTTCGCTTCAACCATCAGCCAGTGTCCTCGCCCTTCCAGTTCGACATCCCGGATGCGCTTGATGAATTTCCTAGCTCTGGCGATCAAGAACCTGGTCGTCGTCGTGTCTTCGGCTCCCCAGAGGAAAAGGACAGGAAGGTCATCTGGGAGGTTTGCTGGAAGATTGGCCTCTGGTATTTGTGTTAGTAGAGGTGAAGGGAAATGATGGAAGGAGACATCTTTACCAAGCTCTTCTTCGTGACGGATTTTGGAGGTACGATAATAGTTCAGTGGCCCATGCATATCTTTGCTGAATTGTGCCAGGTAGTAGCTGAATTCCTGACCAAAGTAAGGCACATCAGATTACGTCAAGATATTGTGATAAGGAAAACGATATACTTGGCCACTGACGATAGCCGGAGGTCCATCTGGCTGGTTCAGAAGGACATCTCCAGGGGCTCCTACTCGATCAGAGGAATGATTGGACCCAGGGGAGGTAAAAATCAGGCGGAGGAATTCTCTAAGCTGTGAATACCATGTTAATCACGCTGCAGGTCACTAGAAAGGAAAGAAATATGGGACATATTTCGGGATTTCAGAACTAGACTTTGGATTCTCGAAATAAAGCTGGTATCCTAGGTTTGGGGCCTTCTGGACAACCGTTTCGAGCGGGAGATATTTTGGAGAGGGAGGTGAGTATGGAACACTCAATCTTTATTCTCTATGAGTCCGGAAGTAAACTTTGAAGACCTGGACCTTACAGTACTAGCGCAAGCAGGCGTCCGGGGTGCCAAAGGGCGAACCTGGCAGCTATGAATGAGCCCCAGTCGTGTCCGATTACAACCTAACCAGGACGAAATAATTAAGCAGGGAATTCCGGAAGAACTGGCTGTAACGTACGGCATTATCGATTTTCAACAAGTCCAGAAGGGCGGTCAAGTCAGCACAGAGCCTCTTGGTTGAGTATTCGATGGCATCTTTAGGCTTTGAACTGCCGCCAAAGCCAAGCATATCGGGTACGACGACACGATAACCCCTACGAGTCCATGGACCAATTTGGTAGCGCCAGCCATACCAGAAATCTGGAAATCCGTGAATACACAAAAGGGTTGGGTTTCGCTGTTTTTGATATCCGTTTGGGACTTGATCAACCTTAGTGCGTAGGGTATAAGCCACTTTGACTCGAACATAACTGAAAACACATACGAAATGATAAGTGCGACCTGTGGAGAGTAATTCAGTCCTATGATTGAAGCTTTCTGGGCGACTTGGATCCATATGCGGGAGACCTAGGATGAGAACATGCCTTATATGGCAAATTCGGGTATTGCGGGGTAAATTCGATCTGAGATCGAAAAATTTCGGCAAGTCAGCCTGAGCTTCGGTGCCGGGACCGTTCAACTGTAACGTCCACAGGCTACCCAAGGACCTGCTCTTTTTCTATTATCCATACCAAAGTACGGTGCCCCGTGTTCTGCTCTATGTCGTGCTCATATTTCCTCCGTTTTTTTAGATTATGCCAGCACTTGTCGCGCGCTCGATGACAAAACAAGACACGCAGACGCCACGCGCTCCAGCTCCTCCAAAGAAGCGGAGGGTACCCAGGCGTAAAGGCAGGGCTCGCGGAGAGCTCGATAGTGATGATGAAATTGAGCGAGAGCCTGTTACAGACGAATCTGAATCAGAAAACGACGACATCGACTCTCTGGACTCTGCCACCGATGACTCTGACACAGAACCAGCGTCAGAGGATGCTATTCCTCCAGATCGTACCCATCTGCCCACCCCCAGGAACAGCAAGAGCCCAGAGTCTGTCGGAAAAACAACTTCCGCCTCTTTTTTCGCAGCCACTGGGAGTTGGTCGGAGATGGTGATGGAAGAGGCTACCAATGGGTCAGCAGAGTTGCCTGTGGTCGACTTTGCCGATTTTGGTAATGCCCCACTTCAACACACACCTGCTCGTAGATCCAAGAAGGCGCCCAAAAGTCCTCGAGCTCCGTCTCTCCCGCGTGCCACTGCTGCGGAACTTATCACAAAGGAGGAGGAAGAGCCACCAGTCACCGATTTAGCTCCTGACCGTAAGCGGAATCTGTATCACCAACGACACCCGCTTCCTGGTCAAGCAGCTCGGCAGCTCTATCAGCAGAAGCTCGAGACTGATCCTTCGTTTGTACCCACCATTGGGAACTTTTGGAGTCACGATGACCGTCTTATCGACACCGAACTGCGCAATTTGAGTGGTTGGTGGAGGGGACGAGGGGTGAGGGGAAGAGGTCGGGGAGATCACGATGGACGTGGCCGAGGAATGGGATTTTCTGAGCATGCACGAGATGGTGATTCGAACGAGGAGATTCCACCAGTTGAGCTGCCCTGGACACATGACGGATTCGAAGAGATGAAGAAAAAGGATGAACAACGGCGTGCGGAGCAGGCTGCCACAAGGCAGGCACAGTCATCACCAAAACGTGGTGGTGGCTTTGCCAGTCGTGGCAGGGGCAACTTTGTGCAGGGTCGTAGTCGTGGAGGTTATACGCGAGGATACTCTTCACCTGGGCGACCTCGCAATAATTCCCCTTTCATTGCGGCAAACCGTGTTCGTTTTGCAATGAAACCCGAGCTAATGTGGACGAAACAACATGAAGCTTTCCTCTACTTCGATACGGCCATGAAGGCCCGTCCTGGTCAAGGTCCTGGCTTCCGAGTCAGGCTACCTGGTCGGCAATCACAGGTAATTCGAGGCCCTTCTACGTCGGCTGTGCCGCTAGGACAAGCTGGATCCAAATCGACGACCAAAGTGGAGTTGGGTGATAACCACTTTGTGGTTCGGCTTCCTAAGCGACTTGAACTGCAGGAAGACGTTACGACAGGGGAAGTTGAAGAAGTGGGCAGCGAGCCCGTTGACAAACTTGCCACGAAGCTAGAGACAACGCAGTCCTCTCCTGGGCTGCCTCTGCCTTCCACACAACTGGCGCCTGAACCGATTATTGAAGAGCCTCTAACAGGGCCCTTGGCGGTGTCAGTCGAGCCGACACCTCCAGAACCTGCTTCTCTAGATCCACCTGTACTTGGCGAGCCTTCGTCAGCTATTGCCTCTGCAGTTCAATCAACAACTTCACCTGCCCTCGAACGACCTGTGCTACCGCCCCTGCAAACCACCTTTACACCTCCACCTCCACCACCGCCTCAACCCATTTCACAACCTTCACCTGCATATGGATCACCTTACGGTTATACGGTTCCTCTTCCTCCTGGAATAGCCATGAATCCTCATGGAATGCCATATGAGGTAGCGACGGGTCGTCCAGTCTACCTTCAGCCTCCGACAATGTACAACCCACGACCGATGGTACACTCTTACCATCCTAGCATGCAATTACATCCAGGTCACATGCACCACCACTCTGTTTCGAACCCCTCCCCAGATTTCCTTGCACATTCATCCTCTCATACTCCCGTCAATGGTTTCATAGATCCTGCAACTGGCACCCCGATCTTCTCATTCCCTCGCCAGACGTCTCGCATTGAAATTCGTGCGCCTGGAGATCCATCGTCTCCTGTGCCAGCCAAGCCTGCGAGCAAGGCATCTGGCTCTCGTCCGCCGTCTAGTTTGCGTATGACTTCATCTGTTTTCCAACCAGCATCAACACGAATGGCTGTGGAGTCCTCTGAAGCGTCAGGGTACTACCTTCCATCAGCAACGCCTTCCGACTCGACATTGGCCTCATACGATGCTCAAGGTTCAACTGCGCTGGAAGACCCTGCCGTCACTACCTCCACAATGGGTGTTATGATGCATCATTATCCTCAGCCCTATGCTCCTCAGCAATATTATTATCCTGAGACGTATGGATACCCGCAATACATGGACATGTCGCACCCTGGGCAGACATACGATATGTATGGTATGGAACAAACGCCTCAAGGAACTGTTTACTACTAAGCATTCTGTTTCCATTTTGATTCTCTGTTGTTTTTCTTCATGTTGAACCTTCTGGTGTTCCACTTTTTTGCGTGTTGTTTTTTGGCTTTCATGACTTGAACCCTGCTACTTACATATCCATTTACCCCAGAACGCTCAAGTTCCATATTACGGGACTCATCCCTCATGTTAACATTCCTCATTGCGTACTTAGTGCTATCACTACTGGCACCATCATCTTCGCATCTTTTCGGCTGCTCCGAGTTGATTCTGTTACACTTGTCTGCTCATTACCTGCATATTTACGTATACACCACAGTGGAGAGTTCTCTTTCTCTCCCGCCCGCAATACAAAGATAATTGTCAAATTATCTGATCTCAGAATATCTTGTAGAGTCTCATTGGGAATTAAAATATAAGGGTCTTCCCAGGCTTCCTTGTTGTACCGCAATGAATTACAAATGACAACCGTCATAACCCGTCCGTAGCCGGCCTTGCTGCGTTGCAGTCCCCCTCGTGTTGTCCTCGTGGCATTATTAACTTGGTCTATCGAGTCATAAACCTGTTCCAGTGCACGGCGTGTTGGACTCCTCCCATTTTACATCTTCTGCCCTTTGCCCCGATCCAGGCGAGTCGTTTTTCCGAGGTGAGCACAGCATTTGTTCAATCAGCGCAATCTTGAGCGCTTGATGTCTTTGAGAATTGGGATGCATCATTGATGTGGCGTTGTTTTTTGTATACGTTCGGTTCTCACTTGCTAAGAGAAATGCAACACTTTGGGACAATAGAAAGGGGGCCATGGACGGACGAAATACGAGCACTCGGACAACCCTTGGATATTTATTACAGAAACCCTTATCATCAATTGCAACCAGGGCTATTCTATCTTCCACCTCTCCCTCACGGTCCAGATATGCATGTGCTATCCATTGACGAGTCTGCGTCATCCCAGGCGCCAAATCCATGGACAGAACCTACGGGGGTGGGAGATCATATTTGGCGTCATACTCCAGGACTGCCAGAAGCGCCCGCTGCCAGAGCTTGGTTACATGAAAACACCAACCCAGAAGCACGGCTCAATTCGAGGCGTAGACGGGGATACCCGGAGCGATATTACCATTCTCCTTCCTCTGTAATGACAGGCACCAATGACCATCGGTATTGTCCAGATGTGGAAGGCTCGCCGCAGCAAAGTTATCCCCCGACACCTCATCGATCTCCCAGACAGTGGCAATCCGAACAGGAATCTGATGCGTCTCATATGCAGATGGTTAGATACAGACCAGATGCTCGTGACGATAGGACGTCCAGTTCGCGTCACAGAGAAAACCCATATTATCAGGAGGAACACATCCACGAGGACTCCTCTACGACCTTCCCAGGTTCGCCTAATTGGCCAACGTCTACAAACCATGATTCTGGAAGGCTTCTAGCCTCACAGGACACTGGTTCAGGGTATTCGCCGGCCTCTATGGCTACAAGCTCGAGCGGTTACGTTGAATCATACGACGTGCGATCTGACGGAAGTTACAACAGAGATTATGAAAGTGGCGGTGGTTACGAAGATGACAGCGATGGCATGAGCGACGGTATAGCGAGTGATGAAGGTGTCTATGACTCGTCCAGTAGCAATAGAGGAGACTTCGAGGATGATGGTGAGGTTTACTCGGATTATTCTTCAGACGAATACTCCGCCAGTGAGTCTGATGATAGCTAAACAAAGTCTAGTTCACTGTCGTGTACTTGAGCACGTTGGGGTTAACGAGAGGTGCTCACCAAGTTGCAGTAACAAAGGGTCTGTGAACTGCACCTACAACGCCATTTTAGTGTTATGGCGGCAGCAATAACCTATGGGACTACACACCCACTGACGTGCAAATTGGCAAGGCACATACTTCGGAGCTTGCCATTCCTTCTTGTTTTGATTCGAGATTCTGTTCGCTTTTAGGCCAGCTGGTAGATATTGCCGAATCTTTAGTATCACGAACGAGCTGCAACGAAATAAATTGCAATTAGCTATGGTTTCGTCCATCAAAAGGCTAGCGGAACGCACTGTGCTGCCTTCCAGTCACCACGTTGTGCCTTGGGTGCAACTCGAATACTCTACTCTGGTACCCTTCTCCTCCATCTCAACCACAATAGGCAACTGACGCCCGAATACTTAATGTCACAAGTAAAATGCTGCTTCGTGGAAAGATCGTACCAGCATGCACACCATCTCTATGAAGTGAAAGCAAGAGATTTGGAAGGCCAGGCTAATCCCACTTTTATGTAAGAGCAACTGTCCTCCTCGGACTTGGACACCAAAGCGTCTCTATACGAGAATACGGGAATAACTGCCAGCGATCGCCGATGGGTTCCACTATCAGGGCACCTGGACAAATTTGAAATCGCAGCAAGCCCGAGTTTGATAGCCTTTTCTTGTTGAGGGAGATTTGCCAGACATTACAGCGGTTTGCAAAAAGCTTGGCGGTCGTAACGACCTGCCATTTTTAGAGTAAACAAAAGAAAACACTACCATAAATTAGGGTTTATTGCTTAAAATACTGTACCAGGCTGTTTTCCACCTTCG
>Ga0307508_10004649_pt1 | contig 13324 bp, 9 predicted proteins | sample 9_EM_MG_FD_203089 | JGI IMG/M metagenome (GOLD analysis project Ga0307508, IMG submission 203089) | Populus trichocarpa ectomycorrhiza microbial communities from riparian zone in the Pacific Northwest, United States - 9_EM | ecosystem: Host-associated > Plants > Roots > Unclassified | place... | reverse complement strand
TTTAATCTGCCTTAAACAAAACCCCCCCCCCCCCCCCCCCCCCATCTTCGTCGGAGCTTTCTGTTTCTGTTTCTACTTTCTCTCCATACCGTAAGTTCTCTCGATCGAACCACCTTCAGTCCAGCCATGACGCGCCCGCCGCTTCCTCTCGTGCGAACTCTGTCGCACCCCGCACCGTCGCGGCTGTCGCGGCCACGACGTCATCTGCGGACCTTCACGTCGCTGCCACGGTTCGCGGGCACGTCTGTGCGCATCGTCGAGGTCGGCGCCCGCGACGGCCTGCAGAACGAGAAGACGACGGTCCCGCTCGAGACCAAGCTCGAGCTGCTCTCGCGGCTGAGCAAGACGGGCCTGCGCCACATCGAGGCCGGCAGCTTCGTGTCGCCCAAGTGGGTGCCGCAGATGGCGAACACGTCCGCGATCCTGTCGCACCTGGAGGCGACCAGGGACGACGAGCCGGAGCGGAGGGACATCACGTACTCGTACCTCGTCCCGAACGAGAAGGGGCTCGCCAGCTTCCTCGACGCGGGGCCGGCGCCGGGCGCCGGCAACGAGATCGCCGTGTTCGCGTCTGCGTCCGAGGGGTTCTCGCGCAGCAACCTCAACTGCTCCGTCGCCGAGTCGCTGCGGCGCTTCGCGCCCGTGGTCGAGAGGGCGTGCGCGCGCGGCTTCCGCGTGCGCGGCTACGTCAGCATGGTGATCGCATGTCCGTACTCGGACGCCACGCCGCCGGCCGCTGTCGCCGCCGTCGTCCGCCAGCTGCTGGACATGGGCTGCTACGAGGTCTCGCTCGGCGACACCAACGGCGTCGGCACCCCCGCCACCGTCGCGAAGCTGCTCGCGTGTCTGATCGGCGAGAACGCCATTCCGGCCGAGAAGCTGGCCGCCCACTTCCACGACACCTACGGCCAGGCCATCGTCAACTCGCTCGTCGCGCTCGAGCACGGCATCAGGACGTTCGACGCCAGCGTCAGCGGTCTCGGCGGCTGTCCGTACGCTGCCGGCGCGACCGGGAACGTCGCCACCGAGGACCTGGTGTACTTCCTCGAGGGCACCGGCGTGCACACCGGCGTGGACCTGGAGCAGTTGGCGGGCGTCGGCGAGTGGGTGAGCAAGGCGCTGGGGCGGCGCAACGGGAGCCGCGTCGGCCGCGCGCTGGCGGGGAAGAAGCGTGCGGGGTAGCCGGTGGTGATGCCCGTCGCGGTCGGTTCGCATCTCGTTTGTTTTTTTTTGGTCTGTTTCGCGAGGCGCTAGATGGAGTTGGTGGCAGAGGTTTCTCTATTCGACGCATGGGGCGCATAGCGCACGGTCTTTCTGCATCTGCAATATATTGGGTTCATCTGCCGGCGCCGTCACTCGCGTGCATCAGATGCGCTCTAGTATCTATACATACACAGTTCGCACGCACGGACGGACCGAGTGACATCCTGCCATTCTTCGCTTTTTGTTTCCGTTTCAGGCAACAATGCAGCATGTGTCCAGACCACGGGCTTCCGTCCGCGGTCCCCCGGCCGCGGGGGGGCTCGATGCTGAATGTACCGCCTGCATCCCACCGCTGCAGCCGCCATTGCGCCGTCCGCTTGCCCGAGTGATGGCTCGCACACCCAACTCTTCCTTGCCACACGATGCAGTCCAGCACAGCCGCTCACTCGGCCCGTCCCTGGTCTGACTAGACATGTCATATCGTGCACCATCATCACCGCCTGGAATCGCCATGGTCCAATAGGGCCGCATGCGATCAATGAATCACCATCGCCATCGCCATGATCACCGCCGTGCACTGTTTCCATTTCACGCCGCCTGCGGACCGACCGGGCTGGCCCAGCGGAGGGGAGGGGTGGGGTGTCTTGCGCGTGATGGGTCAGATAGATACGGCGCACGCAATTAACAAAAGTACAGTATGTATGTATGTGCGGACTCTGCGCAGGGACTCTGCTATGACTCCCTACTTACAAATGTATCTTCTCCCACAGCGTGCGACGTGTGCTAATTATACACCACTCTACTCATTGCAGCATCCATCTAGATTAGATACATACGTATGTAGGGTACTGCGTCATGCGGATGGGACATCTGACTCCGGCTAAATTCCCCGTGTATAGTATATTATGTATGTATGCATGTATCTGTATCTGTATTGCTGCGCACCCGAGACCTTGTCTGCGCGTCTCTTCTGCGCGTAGGAGAAGCGACAGGCGCCGGATACTTTCTTCCCGCCAGCCCCCCCCTCCCCCCCCCCCCCCCTACCGCGGCAGCCGGCAGTGCCTGCGCGGGTGCAGTGCGGGCGGCGGCTCGAACGCTGTGCGAGGAAGCCGCGTGGGCGGGGGCTGCAAGGCTGCAGTATCTATCTATCTATCTATGTATCACCGCACGCGGGGCGGCGAATCGCAGCCTGGAGCCTGGAGCCTGGAGGCGGGAGCCGGGAGCCGGGAGCCGGCGAGTACATGCTTACGTGATGCTCCCCTATGTGGGCGTGCTGCAACGAGGACACAGCATATCGTATCTACATCTGTACATACGTACATACATACATACATATGTACATAGGAGCAAGATCGACACCGCAACCACGGATGCCCCTGGCGTCGGATCGGAGGAGAGCGCACCCATCGCCGTCGTCCCGCTTCCCGAGAACCAGATGACAAGCTTGCAGCACGTATATATATGTATATGTATATGTACATATGTAGAATTATTCATATTTACAAGTACATACTATACATATCTGTCTACACGCGCAGCGAGTTCCGCGGCGCCGGACGCCTATCTAACTGGGTAGGTACTATTATGTATCTAGAGTAGGTATGGTACATAGGTAGTTATGTGTGTAGCAGCTTTTTTTCTTGGTGCGGGGGCGACTCGGCACCGAAGCGGAAGTCCAGCAACGACAGCGCGCGAAATGAAAGTCCCTCTTTTGAGAAAGTGCGACTTGGGGGGGGGGGGGGACAAGCGAACGCGAGGCCCCGGCCACGCCCGATCGAGACGTTGCGTCGACGGCAAATGAGAGGGCAACGTCCGAATGTGGATATGTCGTATATAGGGGGGGGGGGGGATGCAGTCCAGCCCCCGTGGCATGCGCGCACGTGTACATATGTAGACTAGGAGGAGACGAGTTGCCCTGGGGACATGCGCGCGGGTGCGGAGTCATCGAGCGCTGCGCACGCAGGGCAGCGAGCTGAGCCGGCGGGGCCTTGGTGCTCAGCATCGTGTCGCTGTGTGTGGGTGGGCATGGGGCACGGCGAAGACCGATTCCATCTGCGAGCTGGCCGTCAGCCCACACGGAGCGCAAGGCTGACGCCAAGCAAGTCCGGGACCTGCATGGCGAGAGGACGGCCCTCCCCCTTGCAGTGCGCTCCTCCTGCACCGTGGGGGCGGGGGGGGGGGGGGCATGCTGTCCGCAGTTAGCGGGGCATCTGGATATGCGCGGTTCAGGGGGAAGGGGACAGGAACGCAGTCGGGGGAGGCGAGTGCTCGCTGGTGTCGCGTTACGGCTGGGAGGGGGGGTGTTTGTTGGTGCCGATTGCGAGTCGCCGGGGGAGAAGACGTCGAGTATGTAGGTCGTTTTGCTGGATACGAGCGACAAGCTGCCGGGTGAGACTTCGCTTCCTTTCTTCTTCCGTTTCGTCTCCGGCTGCTGCCTGTTGTGCTGCGGCCAGTCCTCGCGAGACCTTCTGGATTGACCGTAGTCACCCAGCAACCCCAGCTCTGCTGTTGTCTTTGTCGTTTCCACACTCTCTTGGGAGGAGACAGGGTGGGGGGAGATGTTTATTTTGGTGCACAATGTCTGTATGCAAAGGGTGTTGCAACATGCTGACTAAGGGGCCTTCGCCTCCACTAGTCAGGGCGGCGAGGAAAGCTTGGTGTAGCTAATTTGATGGGCCGGATGCAATAAATGAAGTCTCTCTCTCTCTCTCGCTTGCCCGTTGCCATATCAAGGGTCGCACGTAATCAATGATTAGATAAACAAAAAAAAAATATCTTGCTCGCCCGCCTCCGCCTCCGCCCCCCCGCATCGATGCTGGACGGACCGGGACAGGTCTGTCGGAGAGATCGCCATCGTCCTGCAGATAGATAGATATGTACCTAGATAACAGTTGCGTGCCCACATGCAGAGCACCTAGAAGGGAGCCCGCCGGTTCCGAGTTAGGCCGCCCTCGCCCGCACAGCACGCCAAACGGGGGGGGGGGGGTGTCATCCTCTTTTGTTTTGCTGTGGGTTAAGGATAATCTCGATTCCTCTTCTTTCGGCCGCCAAGCACCCAAGAGATCGTCAGAGCCTTTTTCCCCGTTCCTTTTTGTTTTTCCTTTTCTTTTTTTCCTTTCGTTTCCGGCTCTCGAAACGCCCGCCCGCCGTTCATGCAAGTCTCGAGATGACATAGATAGATACTAGATACCTACTACTACGTACCTGCAGACGCACACACGCACGCAACCCATATTTATTTCCTATCCGTCAGTGTCGCTGGGTGGCCATGTCCGGGGCATTATTCCATCCATCCTTCTTCCTCCTTCCTTCCTTCCTTCCGACGATGGCTGCGCGCAGCAGCGGGCTGGCCTGCTTATGTAAGAAGTGTGCCCCGGATGGGATGGCTGTTTCTCTGCTGTTTCGCACCCGATTCGCACGCCCGGCTCGGACAAGGCCGGACTGCTAGTCGATATCTAGATCGATGTAAGCAAGTAGATACGAGCAGTCTGTCGCTCGGCATGCAGCCGGATGGAGCAGATGGAGAGCGTGGTGGACGGGTCGGTCGCAGATATCCCGTCAGCGCCGCGGGATATTTTTTGCCTGGTTCTCCGGCCAGCCATATGGAGCACGGTAGGCCGCCGGAGCAGGCCGATCGATCAGGCGCCAAACGTCCGTCCGCTACATATGAGATATCTACTCTCTGCCCAGCCAGCAGGCGTTCTATTCTTGCACGCCCGCACCAGCCCAGCCCAGCACAGCCGGTGGGCGAGTTCAACTTCCAGCTGGGCTCGCTGCAATCAGCTCGGCACTAAACCGGAGGCTCTTCGAAGGCTCGTTTTGTTTCCCACTCCCTCCTCTCTCTCTCTCCACGGCACGTGTGTACGGTACGTGCGGAGGCGGCGTCGCTCGCGTTTGACGGAGGGCACTCGAGCAATGGATGGATACATACGTAGAACGCATGCTAGGACGCGCATTTTCTGCTCCGCTCCGCACCGCACAACTCAACATCCCATCTCCCCACTCCCCGCAGATTCCAGATTGGGTGATGACCCCGGGGCAGCGATGGGCGTGAGTCAAAGTTGCGCCCTCGAGTTGGAGTAGCCTTGCCGGTCAGACGAGTGCGAGTGTGAGAAACGTAAGCTTTTTTTTTTTTTTGTGGGGGATTGGAGGAGGTGGCGTGTGTATGGTGTGGCAGGCATGCAAATTTGAACACCTGTTTCCGGTCGATACCACGCGCCGCCAGGAGCAGGAGCCAGCAGCGGAGGGCGTTTTGGCAGCTGGCTGGGTTAGCTTGGGTTATCTAGAGCAGAGCATCATACATAGAGTAGAGTACCAAGATCGTAAGATTCACTCACTCTACTCTGCGCATGGATGGTGTATGGTTTGTCCACCCGCGCCTTGGTAGGATGCATACCTACGTACATTCTATGTACGTATGCATAATGTTGACTTCTCGCATGCATGTATTCGATTGGTGGGCCGTGGACCGTGGTAGATTGGCTGATGTAGATCTGGTGGTGGCAGTGGCAGTGGCAGTGGCCGTGGTAGTGGTGCTCGTGGTGATGGTGGTTTTGGCCGCAATTTCGTCCAGCGGCGCCGGCTACATCGCTACGCACTCCGTATCTCGCATGTCGGAGCTGGAGATTGCTATGTCGGCTCTCGCGGCGACTGAGTTGACCATGGCGACGACGGCGATGGAGGCGGACGAATCGTGGTGATTGGCGGGGTGGGTGGGTGCTGACTCAGTCGATCTCAAGCCTGTCGTTCGTCTGTCCATCGTTACGCCGCCGTGGGGCTGAAGGGAACGGGGCGGGGCGGGGGGCGTGGAATTCAATCGATTGGATGGAGGTGGCAGATTATGTACTGCTGCTTCATCTGTGCGACGTGGCTTGGGGCAGAGAGCAAAAAAAAAAAGGAAAAAAGAAGAAAAAGAAGAATAAGTCACGCAGAGTATATCCGTCTATATTTGTACCTGCAACCTGAATCTGGGGGAAGTCTGGGCAGGGCGAGTCCAGCAGCTTGGTCTCGCTTCGGATCTCTCTTTGCTCCTGGCCGCACCACGATGCGCTGATCATTTGCCAGCTCGCCTCCTGGGACCCACTTCGTTTCTGTCCCTTCGAGGCAAACACGCTGCTCGGATGGGTTTTAAGATTGCAGCACAAAAAGACTTGTGTTGGGGTCCTCCGCCCGCGGCCTCATTGCTTGGCTAATTCGATGGGAACAGGTGGTTAGTTGGGGGCGCACCCGGCGCATGGGAATGTGTGTTTGTCTGCTCGCTCCGTCGGTGCTGTCGGTTGGTATCGAGGCATCTACTCTGGATGGTGTAAAGTACAGCAAGAGCCCGGCGCCGGAGGTAAAAGGAACGAGATCTCCGGACTGCGGCTGCTTCTTCCAGCAAGGAGTTCCCACGAGAGTCGATTGGGGGGGGGGCTTCCTCCACCGGCTTCGAGACGACGCCTGGTGGATCCAAAGCCGGAAATCTACCGTATGTCCCCACGACAGCTTCCGATCCGGGCTCAACTCGCGCTTCGAGTCGGAGGGGAGGCGGGCTGGGGGAGGGCTGAAGTCCGTCCGCCTCCCTCGTTGCGCCAAGTCCAGCCAACTAACCAACTCCAGCAGCGTAGCGCCATGCAAACCCCGTGGAGTTACATACCGGTTAGCAGTCGACCCGAACGCTCCTTTCACACGTACGATGGCCTGATTGGGCGGGTGCGAGCGAGCGGAGGGCTTTGCCGTTCGTTCCACGTTTCGAAGCCCACAGACACACACATATCTACATAGCCATCCATCCAGGGGGCGGTGCGGCGGGCGGCTAGATACTGGCTGGCTGGCTGGCTGGCTGGCACCTGACCGCCGAGGCTGGGCGGGGCTAGTCTCGTTTGAGCGGCACGACGACGGAGGCCCTTTTCTCGCTCAGACCCTCTCCCGAGCAGTGGATGGGCCCAGGGAGACACGGTGAGGCCGCGGGGGAGACCCGGTGAGGCCGCGAGCGAGACGCACCGCCGTGCACAGATACGGTACCGGAGGAGCGCTGCGGACGATTCGCAGGTGTCTCCGGCTAGGCGTGGCCGACACGCGGGGCGGCGAAACCGCAGCCGGACTCGCACGTACGGTGCCGCTGGGCACACCGCGTACCACCCCACCGCGCCGGTCACACCGCAGCGACGCCATCAGTCCACCCGCCGCTCACCTCTGCTCTTCCCTCTCTCCGTCCCCTGTCCGCGCCGAAGCTCGGCGTGCTACGCCAGCCGCCCTCGTCCTGCTGTTACCCGCCGCCACTCGCCGCAATCAGCAATCTGCCACGCCTGGATACCGTGCGGACGTTGCCTCGCGAAACCTGCCTGTTCGGCGAGCTTCTTCCGGGGCCTCCCTCCGATCGCGTGATCCGTGATGGCCGCCGACACAGATATCCTCCGTCCAGTGGCTCGATTCCCAGGCGCAGCTGTTGGTCCCTGGGCGGTGGGCGAAAGCTTAGCATCCGTATCTGCTGCCTCGCAGCCCAACCAGGCAGCACTCCCCCCCCCAGCGCGGAAGTCGGCGGTTGTGAGGACGTCGCTGTTCGGGCGTAGCGTGCCCTGGGGGCCATGCATCCTCTACAGGAACAGGGCAGGGGGGCGCCGGACTGCAGGCAGGAGAGAGCAGGGAGGGACCAGGGGGAGCAACGAACGGATGGAGGGATGGCTGCTTTTTCGGGAACAAGTGTGAGCCTGGAGAAGAGGCCGGCTTCGCTGAAGCGATCCTACCACCCGGCGCTGCTCCCGCGCAGATAAATAGATATAAGTGGCCCGCCGCCCTCGCCCTTCCGCTGCAATCTTCAACACCGCAGCTTCATCGGATTCTTGGGTTCACTCGTTATCCCCAAGTTCCTCCGAGTTCTTTCTTACCAACTACTAAAATATATATATACATTATATATATATATAAAAAAAAAATTAATTCGTCCTCTTGAAGCCTTCGTTCGCGATCACGACCCCTAGTATTTTTTTCGACAGTCACTCCTTTTCAGCCCCCCTTCGAGGCGTCCAGCCGTCATGAAGCTCTCTTCCTTTCTGGCTGTGGCCACCACCGCCCTGGCCACGCTGTTTTCGGGCGTCGATGCCCAGCAGCCCGTCAGCGGCTTTTACCCCGTTCGCGGTCCCGCCATCTACACCAATGGTGCCGTTGTGCGGCGACTGCCGCTTCAATTCCTCGCCAGCGATCGGCCGGATATCTACAATATGTTCTTGCTTGCGCTGGTAAGCATACCCCCCTGTGTGCATCCGGCGAGATGGGTCAATGGACGGAGAAAAGAGGGGGAAAAAAAACAACACCGAACGAGGAGAAAAATATCCCTCCGGACAGCTTGCTGACTGGCTATGGCCGATTGCAGATAGACATGCAAACCAACAAGGCCGAGACCGACCCGCTCTCCTACTACCAGATCTCTGGTATCCACGGTGTCCCCTTCCTCCCGTGGCAGGAGACCTCTGTCGCCACCCAGGACGACTCCACCGGCTACTGCACCCACACCTCGGTGCTTTTCGCCACCTGGCACAGGCCGTTCCTTGCCCTGTTCGAGGAGCGCCTCGTCAAGCATGCCATCTACGTTGCGTCAAAGTTCACCGGCACCTCCGCCACGCGCTACCAGAACGCGGCCCGCAACGTCCGTCTGCCGTACTGGGACTGGGCCGCCAACGACCTCCAGTCGCGCATGCCGACGCAGCTCTATTCCAGCACGGTGACCGTCACTCGTCCCGGTGCCGGCGGTGTGCCCCAGACCGTCACTGTCACCAACCCGCTCCGCGAATACGCCTTCACCAACCAGGACCTCCGTGCCCAATGGATGGGCGATGGTGACTTTGGCCTGACCAGTAGGACCCGCCGTCAGCCTCCCCCCGACATGCAGTCGAGCAACAACGCCGCCGTCAACACTGCGATGAACCAGGGCTTCACGTCGCGCAGGAACGCTGTCTTCAACCTGTTCACCATCCCCACCTTCAGCGACTTCTCCGGAACCCAGTTGAACACCAACGGAAGCCCCAACGCATGGAACTCGGTTGAGTCGATCCACAACAGCATCCACGTCCACATCGGTGGCCAGCGCGGTCACATGACGGCCGTCGCCTACTCCGCTGTACGTCTCCCTGCCATTCTCCCTTTTGGCGGCATCCCGCATTCGTGAGGAAGAAAGATCTCTTGCTGATCCGGTTCGATGCTTAGTTTGACCCCGTCTTCTGGCTGCACCACTGCAACGTCGACCGCTTGGTCGCCATGTACCAGGCCGTCAACCCCGGCAGGGTCGTCGAGTCTCGTCCCGCTGCTGGCACTTTCCACAGGCGTGTGCCCGACGGCAGCAACCTTAGGGATAACATCGACACCCCCCTCGCGCCTTTCCGTCACGCCACTGGAACCTACTTCACTTCCCGTGACGTCTCGGATGTTGACTCCTGCTGGAACTTGGGATATTCTTATCCCGAGACCCCCGTCGATTTCCGAGGCAACCCTACCGGTCTGCGGTCGTTCACCAGCGCCGAGATCAACCGTCTCTACGGCTCCGGTTCCACCTCCGCCAAGCGTGCCAACGAGCACAAGCGTCGCGAGTGGATCTGCCACATGACTTACGATATCGGCGAGCTCAAGGACTCCTCCATGGTCGCCGTCTACTTCGACAAGCCCCCGTCCAACAGCACCGTCTACCCCACCGCGGTCGGCACCGCGTCGTCGCCCGTGTCGACCGGCGTCCCCTACGGCAATCGCACGTACGAGGGCCCGATCAGCAAGGATGCCCACTACGTCGGTTCGACCGCGTCGCTCAAGGACCCCAAGCACGTCATGAAGATGAACACCGCCGGTGCCGTCTACCTGAGCGATGCCTTGCTCGAGGCTGGATGCAAGTCGTTGGATCCCGAGGATGTCGTTCCCTTCCTCAAGGAGAGGCTCAGGTGGGTCGTCACCATCGGCGGTTACACCGAGGTCCCCCTTAAGGATGTGCCCTCCCTCAAGGTTGGTATCTCGTCGGCCGAGGTCGACTATCCCGAGGACGAGACCAAGCTGCCGACCTACGGCAAGTTCTTGACCCACTACGACGTCACCGAGAACAGGCTGTGTGGTTTCACCCACAAGGACGAGGACCTCGTCGACTCGGCCCCCGCCGATCCCGTCTCCAACACCGTCGTCTCGCTCCTGCCCACCTACATCCGGCCCAAGCCCACGTACGTCCCTGAGGAGCCCAGTGACGAGGAGTCGACCTACACGCCTGAGGAGCCGACCTACACGCCCGAGGAGCCGACCTACACGCCTGAGGAGCCGACTTACGTGTCCGAGAAGCCGACCTACAAGCCGACGTATGTGCCTGAGGAGCCGACTTACGCGCCCGAGGAGCCGACCTACAAGCCGACCTACGTGCCTGAGGAGCCGACCTACGCGCCCGAGAAGCCGACCTACAAGCCGACCTACGTGCCTGAGGAGCCGACCTACAAGCCGACATATGTGCCCGAGAAGCCGACCTACAAGCCGACGTATGTGCCCGAGGAGCCGACCTACAAGCCGACTGCTACCGTCCCCACCTACGAGGAGCCCACCGACGTCCCCACCTACGTGAAGCCCATTGAGAAGCCCACCGGTGTCCCCACCTACGAGAAGCCCGCCGATGTCCCCACCTACGAGAAGCCCACCGACGTTCCCACCTACTTGAAGCCCACCGAGAAGCCCACCGACGTACCTGTCTACGGCGAGCCCGCCACCACGTCTACCAAGGTCTACGGCGGTGTCACGACGGTTATCGTCAAGACCTACACCACTGTCTGCCCGGCCACCTGTGAGATGCCGATCACCACGGCTTTCACTGCCATCTACCCTGATGAGGCTCTGCCTACGTACAGTGTGTTCTAGATGACCGCCCGCATCTCACGAAACGAAAAAAGACTTTTTTAGAGGGATCAAGCAGGAGGGAGACTTAAACCGTAATACCTAATCTCCGCCGCATTTTTTTTTTGGATCGTCTTGTTTCGTTTCTTCCCATTTTTTTCTTTTCTCTTGACATTTTTTTTTCTTACCCTTTTCTTTGTCAGTCATTCATTTATATGGAGTGAAGGGATGTGCTTCATCTTCATCCGCAAATATACATATATATTTTTTTTTTTTGGATAAAGGGGAAGAAATATCTAGGTACATATATGATTGTCTGCGGAGACGGAGGAAAGAGAGAAGGGGGGGGGGGATGAGAGCGAGGGAGAGGGAAAGAAAGACGACTGAATCTTTTGGTTGGTCTCGGGGAGGGTGGATGTAGTTTTCTTGGTTTCCGATTTCTTCTTCCGAGTGTCTATTCGCAAAATCACATGATGTCTGCTTTGCCCCTTCATCTTTTGCACTGTACCCGCAGCGCATTGCAATCATCGTATTGATCCTCCGTGTGAGTAGTAGTCTATCTATACCGCCTTTTTTCCGTCTGTAGGTATTATATTTTTGGGGTTTGCTTTTTTTTCTTTCTTTTTTTCTTTTTCTCTGGTTATTGCGTTTTTTTTTCCCTTCCATCGAAACCCCCTCCCCTTTTTTCCCTCATGTAGATATCCACTCTGTGTGCACTTCCGGGCTTGAGCCAGGGTGTATGGGTATGGGTAAGTCAAGCTAAGCACGTACTTACTTGAAATTGGGATGGGATTGTTATTACATACACATTTCATTTTCACACAATCCTATCTAGAGTGAGGCTGTGCACGGGGGGTGGGTAATTTCCCCTGAACCCCCTCCCCCCGAGCCCAGCCCAGCCCAGCCTAGCCCAGCCCTGCCCTGCCAGCCGATGGGCCGAATGCAGGTCTTCCTTGCGACTCGCCAGATGGGGGGCCAATGATCGATCTGCAGTGTACCTGTCTTGCTTTTTTTTCTTTTTTTCTTTTTTTTTCCGCCGTGTGCGAAGAGACATAACTTTATACGGTTGCAGGAATCGTTACCGAGCCGTAAGACATCATCTCCCTCCCCCTTCTTTTTGGCCTTGCTTTTTCCTTTTTCCTTGCGGAGGGTGGGTGGGGGGGGGGCTACATACCCGCGCACTATCACTATGAAGGAAATGAGCGGCAGGTGCTGCTACTCACATATGTATGTACGCACGAAGATACGCAGGTACACTCAGCTATGCATGCACGTACGCAGCGGCACCTCCCCCCCGTCGTCCGATCCATGCATGGCCGGCGGCAGATGTTTCATCGCCCGCGTATGTTTCCGGGAGAAGCTGTCCGCGGTGCAGCGCGGACAGCCGCGCCGGCGCGTCTGCTGCTACTGTCGTGTAGATTCTACATACATCTAACTATGCCACTCGTACGATGGGCCGGATGATTCCCCCACTCCCCTGCGTACGTGTAGATGTGGTTGGTGGGGCCGTGAGGCCGCGGACACCCGACGGGTATATGCGCCGGATGCCCTAGACGCGCACTCTCCGTCCATCGGACCCGCCCTCTGCACCCGATGTCACCCGCCGTCACTCGCACTCGCACGCGGCTCCACGATCTCCGTCTCTGCGAACTCGCGCCCCGGCCAGCCCGTGCTACGCATTGGACGCGCGGCACTGCATCCGTGCTCGCCGGGCCCGAGCGATAACCGCCGACCGTTCACTTCATCCGGCGTACGCACTGAATCGTTGCCGGCGTACTGGACTGGAGTGCTTGCTACGGAGGCCCCCCCACTCCTACGTGGCCGCCGACTGCCGAGGGATGTCAGCCGCTTCGGCCGCACCGGGCAGGCGAGAAGCAGCATTCTCGGGATGCGCCGCCACCACGGATCTGTGCTGCGTCACGAACGCTCGCTCGTCTTCCCGATGTCGCCGCTTATCTCCGCCGGGGGAGTGTTGACGCAACTCTGCCGCTGGACAGCGACGTGTCTGGTGCTGGCGTCGAGCAGTCGGAGGAGACGGCCTCGGGCACGACGGATACGCGCGGACACAGCTTTCATTCGATTGGTAGTCTCACAGCTGCCCGCCGCGAGAGTCGCAGCCCCGAATGGAGGACTTCACTCCAGCCATCTGGGGGGACTACGACGATAGCATTCCTAACCCGCGAAAAGTTAGGGGGGGGGGGGGGCGGGGGGGGGGGGGCGCGGGGGGGGGGGGGGGGGGGGGGGGGGGGGGGGGGGGGGGGGGGGGGGGGGGGGGGGGGGGGGGGGGGGGCGG
>Ga0307508_10004647_pt1 | contig 13333 bp, 12 predicted proteins | sample 9_EM_MG_FD_203089 | JGI IMG/M metagenome (GOLD analysis project Ga0307508, IMG submission 203089) | Populus trichocarpa ectomycorrhiza microbial communities from riparian zone in the Pacific Northwest, United States - 9_EM | ecosystem: Host-associated > Plants > Roots > Unclassified | place... | reverse complement strand
GGATCCACTCGGTACAAAGCACGACTAGTCATCAAGGGCTACGAACAAAAGGAAGGTATCGACTACGACGAAACTTATGCACCGGTATCCAAAATGGCGACGTTCCGATTGATACTGGTACTGGCCGCTCAGTATGGCTGGGATGTTGATCACATGGACGTAGTAACGGCCTTCCTAAATCCAAGGATTGACCGAGACAACATTTATATGGAAATGCTGCTTGGAATCGATTGGCTTGCATCGAGCGGAAGCGTGCCAAGCGGAAGCCCATTGATACTCCGGAAGGCTCTCTATGGGCTGAAACAGGCGCCCAGACTTTGGTACGACGATATCGATGGATATTTGCAATCCATAGGATTCCGACAATCGGCGGAAGATCCAAACCTGTACCTCCAACCGGGAGTTCCTCTAGTACTATACGTGGACGATCTGCTCATTGCACACAATGGTGCAGAAGGACGGGGCCATCGGATCAAGCAGCTGCTGCAAAAGAAGTACAAGATGTGCGACTTGGGTGCGGCAAAGCGGTTCCTAGGAATCGAGATCGAGAGGACCAAAGATGGAGGATTCAGTATCTGTTAACGAGGTTACATCAACACAATCATGCAACGATTCGGACTGATGGATGCAAAACTGACTAAGTCTCCACTTGATCCTCAGACAGGTCTGGCTAACACCCACTGTGAGGACAAACTGGCAAACCGCAAAGAATATCTCTCAATGGTTGGATCACTCATGTATGCGGCACTCGGATATCGACCGGATATCCCCTTCAGCGTAACCGCCCTGAGCCGGTAAAATGTCCAACCTCTCGAAATGCATGCAATGGCGGCAAAGAGAGTACTCCGATACCTGAAGACTACCGCCAGATTTCGAATTCATTACCGACGGCTCCCAAATCCTATTACTATTGTTGGATACACCGATTCAGACTGGGCAGGGAAACTCACAACTCGGAAATCTGTCGGCGGATGCGTATTCAGACTCGGGAATGTCAATGTCAACAACGAGCTTGTCATATCTGGCTTGATTCATTGGCAAGCCAAGTCTCAGAGCATCGTGGCACTCTCAACACTTCAGGTCGAATATATCGCCTGTTCGCATACCACCCGGGAAAGCCTCTGGCTCAGGCGTATGATGAAGGAGGCAGCAGAAGGAATGGCAGTAAAGATTGTTGATGGACCAGTACCGATCGGATGTGACAACCAAGGTGCCATCAAATTGATTACCTCGTGAGTCGTACAGCAAAAATGAAAACACATTGACGTAAAATATCACCATGTTCACGATAAACAGATGAATGGCGCAGTGAAGTTCCAATACGTTACCTGAGAGTCTAATCCTGCCGATCTACTGACGAAACCTCTCGCGGTTCCCCGACAGGAACAACTATTGCAACTCACCAGTCTCACTCCATTCGGCCCTGACGACGGAGAACCCGAATACGATGAATGACGCAGATCTCGAAAAGGAAAAGGGGGTGCGGTTCTTTGGCGAAGAAAAGGGGGTGCGGATGATAAGGAATTGGAAGAGGATAGAAGGTTTCTTTGTTGAGCATGTTCTTGCATCCTGTCGGCAAGTGTGAGTCGGCACTCTTTTTCCTACGAGCAAGTGTTTTTCCTACGAGGTTTTCACTGCAGAGGTTTTAATGAGGTGGACGAGGATTTAATGGGATTGTTCTTGATTTGGTGGATTTCTGTTTGGTATGGAGCACGAGAAGAGGGGGTGTGTTGGAATTGCTTCTCGCTGCTCCGGTTTGGTGCGCCGACGGAAGCGACACCGCAGCAACAGCGGCGGCAGCAACGCCATGGGGAGCAACGCCATGGCAACGACAATGGCAAGGGGATCCTGGTAACGACGGCTTGGCATTCTTCCATAGTAGTGTCTTTTGCACTCTTTCTTCTATACTCTTACACACTTCTTCATAGCATTGAATAAGATACTCGTTACGTCTACCACGGGCGATTTTATCACCTGTCAACAATCAAATCATCTCGTTCAAACATAATCTCTTTCTCTCCCTCTCTCTCTCTCTGCTCATGTGAAGACTCTCAGAGAAACGGTGATCGGACAATCTTTAACACATTCGTCGCGCTGCCACATGACCCGGTGATCATCGCCGCGAGTGATCCGAGATCCCGGCACTGCTCTCGTCATGCCGCTCAGAGATGTGTGAAGGTAGATCAAGGTAGATAGATAATCGTATCTCGATGTCGTTCGTTGTCAGCGATCCCGGATCACTTCATCGCACTGCCGGATGATCTGTTGGTCATCGGCGCAAGTCCTCCGAGATCCCGGTGCTGGTTTCGTCACGCCGCGCAGAGATGTGTGAATGTAGGTCAAGGTAGATAGATAATCGTATTTCGATGTTGTTCGTCGTAGGCGATCCTGGATGACTTCGTCATGCTGCCGGATGACCCGGTGGTCATCGGCGCAAGTGATCTTAGATCCCGGAGCTGGTTTCGTTACGCCGCTCAGAGATGTGTGAAGGTTGGTCCAGATAGATAGATAATCGTATCTCGAGGTCGTTCGTCGTAGGCAATCCCGGATCACTTCGTCGCGCTGCCAGATGACCCGGTGGTCATCGGCGCAAGTGATCCGAGATCCTGGCACTGGTTTCGTCACGCCACTCAGAGATGGGTAAAGGTAGGTCCAGCTGTATAGATAATATATTGTATGGAGAAGAATCTCCAGACTAGCTACCATGCCCTTCCTTTATACTTTTCCTTCCCTCTGTGGAATCACAGCTTGCGCGTAAGACTTACACAGTTCCTCCGTCTAACATCATGACTCGATCTCCGCGCTCTAGGAAAACACATGATCGCACTCGGCCGCCACGCGGCCAACACTCTACTCGCGGCAACAGGAGAAAGGACGCGCAAGCAGTAACAGTAAAGGAAAGGAAGACTGACGTACAACTTAATCAAGGGAAAACAATACTCGTAATGAACATGGGAGAAGGACGCGCAAGCTCAATCAATGGGATACAACAAATGTAGTAGATAGGAGAAAGAACGCGCAAGCAGTAAAGGTAAGGAACAGGGAACAGGACGTGCAAGCTTCATCAACGGGAGACAACAAACATAGCGGACAGGAGAAAGGACGCGTAAGCATAATCAACAGGAAACGACATACGTAACGATGACAGGAGAAGGACGTGCAAGTAACATAACGGAGACAAAGGAGAGAGGTCTAGACCAGGCAGCAGTCGGGGATATGGCTACCGGAGCGTTATGGTGGAGATTGGTCAAGGTGCCTAAGCGTGGCGGATGACCGCGGCTACAGCAGCGGAAACAAGGACCAGCCAAAGGGCGACAAGGGTGAGAGTGACACCGGCGCTGGTGCCAAGGAGCCTGTTACACCAGGTTCATGACACCCACCCACTTGACCACCACACACCACTATCTGGACCCTTGCCCGTACCACTCCTTGACAATAAACACGCTTCTCAGTTTCCCTTCTAGTATATCAGGAAAAAGATAGTAGTAATACAGTATAAATCCAATGAAAATGGGAGTTTTTAGGGTCCCAATGTGATTATAACATGCTTTTAGTGTAAAACAACAGTTTTTTATCCCCACTTCAACTATAGAGTATGAATCAACCGAAAACCAAAAAATAACTATAAAAATGACAATAACATGAAATATCACTCATTTGTGCAACATTAAAAATCACTCATTTCTGTCATCAGGAAATATCACTCGTGACGCATCATAAAACATCACTCTGTTTCAGTACATCATGATTTCTCACTCGGATTTGGCATCATACATTATCACCATTCTTCTGTATTGGGAATTATGTTGCAATATCTCACTCGTTCAGCTTTGTCACGTGTAGAATCACATCATATACGTGTATTCAGACTTTTCACGTTTCCTGCCTTTCTCTCTAAGACAAGACAATACACACAAGACTTCATCGTTCCATCAAACTTCCATCATAATCTTGAGAGGTTATGAGCACGGGTCAGTGCAATACCACTCTCGAATTCATATCCATTTAATCTATTGATTATTATCCTCACGCTCGGTTGAAAAATCTCATCTTCATACTTTTCTGCCGATTCGCTGATTTACCTACCCCGCATTACATGGCGTCACCCCAAATATCTTCCCACAATGACCAGCCATTGAAGCTATACTATACGTCGAAGTATGGAGCCATCAAGAAGTTAGATGGCACCAACTACATAGAATGGAAAGGCGACATCACTACGATACTCAACATCATGAATGCCTTCGAAATTGTACGTCGCGAAGAACTCGAACCCCAGGCCAGCAACACAGTTACCGGTAGTCAAGCCATCACCAACTACAAAAAGCGCGTAGCACTTGCCACAAGTGCGATTCGGTTTTTGTGTACACAAGCAGTCGCCTTTTGCATTCGTGACGAAACAGATCCAGCCACGATGTGGGCTATTTTGCTGATGAAATTCAATGCTACCTCATTGTTTATCGGCCGTAACGCGATCGCCACACAGTTCCACAGCGTACGCCCCGAAGAAGGAGAACGAATGAGCCTTTACATCTCACGGCTGCAGAGGTACCGAGCTGAACTTCAAGGCTCATCGCAGGAGATATCCGAAGAAAATCTCCTAGGCCATATATACTCAACTTGCCTACTAAAGGTTAAAACGATTAACACAGTCCTGAAGCAAACAACCGAAATGACGATCGAAGCACTCAAAGCAGGACTTAAGGAAGCTGAAGAGGAATTTAAGGCAGAAGAAATGGTGGCAGTTGTCGACTCTAAGTCCGCTACAGGCTTATACGTACAAGGTCGTGGTGGTCATGGGGGATACAGAGGACATGGTGGACGAGGTGGCAGAGGTGGACGTGGTGGCAGAGGTGGACAAGGAGCAAAAGGGATAAGGACCCGAAACTGCAGATATTGCAGAATGGATAACCACGCTACCGAAGACTGCTGGAAGCGTCAAAAGGATCAGAATCAACAACAGCAAATGCAGCCACGCAAACATGCACAAGATGCCAGCGTTGATGATAATGCTGTCATCTGATATCATTGTGGTGAAACCGGTCATATGTGCAATGAATGTGAATTGAAGAAACGGGTCGACCAAATCAGAAGAAACCGCAACAGCAACGGCAATGGCAACGGCAACGGCAAAGGAAAAGGAAGAGCACTGCTAGCCATTGAAGATAAATCGTCATCGCCCAACCAGGTTCAGGAGATGTACGAAAACCAGCAATGACTAGCCGGACAAGTTGCACCTGGACAATCCGGCGCACCCGGACAAGCTGGACAAGTTGCGTCTGGACAATCCAGCGCACCCAGACTACCCGGACAAGCGCCCTTGCATGCTCTGGTTGCTAGCAGCTTGGATCTCGGCCATTTTGCCCTCCCCACTGAGGTATTCCCGTCAATGTGGATTATCGATTCAGGTGCATCACATCATATGCATAACGGAAACAACTTCACTACCTACGAGCGTCTTTCCAATCGGATCCGAATTCAATTGGGCAACAAAACCTGTGTCTTTGCGACTCATCACGGCTCTATACGAGTGCAGGATCATCAAATCGGTGCACTTCATACACCTTCATTTCGTTATTCTCTATTGTCGGTCGCAGAACTTGATTCTCAAGGATACCATACAAAATTTGATAACAGCAAGTGCTCTATTCAAAATTCCAATGTCACGGTCATGACCGGAAGCCGAAACGGACAGCTCTTCCAAGTCGAACTGATAAACTTTCGTCATGCTCGGTTGATGCCATTCGTATGTCAGACAGATCCATCGAATCTGTTCGCGCTTCTTTCAACCGCTAAGTCCCACCTGTGGCACAAACGTTTGGCACACCTGAACCACATATCGATGAAATCGCTAGTCGATGGCTACGTACCGACAGACATCTGCATACTTGCAAAACACGAGTGAAAAATCATTTGAGTTCCAGTATTACGGACAACAACACCGTTTGTTACACCCGAGGGTAACAAGGGGAAGAAGGATACAAGGAAAAAGGTAGCCGAACGGTAAGTCACGTGACTAGAACCCCTGACAAGAAGTCTCGGGGCCTCGGAAAGCAGTTCGGCAAGAAAAGCGGAGCTAAGGGTAACCTCGGCGGGTGATGGATCTTAGGCCAGCCCACCGGGTAGACCTGACGCACTGCCGACTCTTGTAGCCGCTGCATAAGAGAACGAGATAAGGGGGGAACTAGCTTCCTGCGAGTCGCACGCCATAAGCGGGGCCCATGTCGCAAGACAGGTCGGGGAGAGTCTAGACGGGAGATAATACCCGGAGTTAGGACCTTACGGCCGAAACGAACGGACGAAAGAATAACTCCGGAGCAGGGCCAGTGGCAAACTAGGAAGGATGGCAAGCTCCGAAAGAGCTACGACCGATCCCGACTAGGACCTCGATACGAAGCCCGCATAGTCCGAAAGACTAGCGCCGGGGGGAATACGAGGTCGCCGACTGTTAGCCTCCAACCTTATCGTTAGGACCGGTCAGGACCAACCTCACTGATGTGCGGAGCTCTCTGAGGCCGCGCGTCTTGAAACTGGGCCTTTGGCACGACGACGGGAAGAAGAACCACGTGACCAGAGAAAAAAAGGCATATATACCACACCGAAAGAACTCCATGGAAAATCCTCTCCTCATCCTCGGATACAACACTCACGAAACACCCCGACACGACGAACCTAAGATTATTCCGCTGTGAATAAAGAAATCGAACCTGACTCTACGGTTATCTCTACCCCCACCTCTGTACTCGCGTACCCAGGTGTCACACTATAATCTTGGTTCACAAGTCACCTTCGATTCACACACGACCCATATGCCCTCATTCGAGCAGGATCATTTCTTCCTTCTCAAACTTGCGAATATCTTCGAACCACTCTCCACCCAGCACTTCGACCAGAGCTACCAGTCAATTGAAGCTCTGCTCTACGAAGCTCCTTGGAACGAACACATCGACGGCCCAATTCCTTCAGAAGCCATCGATTGTACACCCCAGCATTGGTATACCCAATACTGGTACGACTGCGCATTTGCCCACCAGTGCGCAAACCTCACAGGACTCGATTTTCGGGATATCTGTGACTACGAATTCACGGACGACGAAACAATCTACACCGGGCATTTCCTAGACCTATACTGAGAATGGAATGACCGAGTCCAACGTCGACATGCTCCGTCTGGAGTACCCACGAACAGCCATGGAAGTCTACAACGACACGGAAACCGACCAACCCACGATCGACCTTCCTAACCCCACTGCCTGGGTCCGACTGCTGGTTACGCAGCACCAGCAGGCCCAATGGGACCTGGAACAGCTACATGGGATGTGCGGCGATGCCTACGATCGGGCCGACCGACGAATCGTCGCAATTGAGCGGAATTACCACCTGCTCACACAAGCCCTCGAATACCTCTACAAGACAGCCGAGGCCAACACGACTGTATCCCACGAGTGGATGCAAACCGAGCTGATACGCACCGCGAGCGCCGCTCAAAAATTCACCACCGACGTCTGGACGGCCATCACCGCCCGAGATAAAGACCAAGCCGAAAAAGAGGGGCACCAGATCACCCGAATCACACGGCTGAACGATGCCGTCCAGTTCCTCCAGGTTGCGGACCGAAAACGGGCGGAGGAACAACAAACTTGGAACGCCAACTGTGAAAAATGGGCCATGAACCAGCAAGAGGAGACTGAGCGATTGGCCAGGGAACAACAACGGCTGCGCACGGAGGTGAGTGCCATCAAGCGGGCGACCACCACGCCCACTTACCTACAGTCGGCTCTCCCAAAGGACGTCCCCCTTCCGGTCTCAAGGGAAGGAACCCCTTAGGCAGCAGCGGGAGGGGCTGGGGGAGAACCCCCCAGACGACCCCGAACAAGGTTGGTACTCCGGTCCCCTTCCCCAGAACCAGAAAACCCCACCGAGGACGTGAACCCGAACAACGACGACGACATGTATACGGTCCCGGATAGACGGCGAAACCCGGTAACCGGAAGGCCTCCACCGGGAACCACCCCACTCGGAGAGGGGCACATCGCCACCATGCTCACCCCGGAAGAAATCGCTCGGCTGGTGGGGGAAGGTATTGCGGCGGCCCGGACCGACCAAAGGGCCCCGGAGGTAAGAACCAATACCTCCCGACTCAAGCTGAAGAACCCAGAACCCTTCGACGGGAAACCCACCACGGCATTCAACGTCTGGTGGGAATCGATCCTCGAATACATTGGGTTCTACCCAGAAACCCTCGACACCCAGAAAATCGCTTGGGTAGGAACACTGCTATCGGACACCGCCAAAGCCTAGCACCAGCACCGACGGAGGACAGTGGCGGACCGGGATACTTGGGCCCGATACACTGCGGCAATCCGGGCCGAGTTTCGGGATACCAGGGAGGCCGCGAACGCCCAACTGAAGCTCAGTCAGCTGCGGTACAAAGGGGACATCAAGGTATACTTCACTGAGTTCCGCGCCTTGAATGTATACGCCCAGGCTACCAGAGAAGGATTAAGGGAGAAAATCGACCAGGCCATGACCGACAGCATCCTAGACATGCGCTTCGCCCACTACATGGAGGAATTCATAGACGATGAACACTTCCTCACGGCCACCTACAATGCCGGCCTTCACGTGGAACGAAGAAAGGCCCTGAAGGCAACGCGCGAAGCCCAGCCAGGAGGCGGCACAGGACGGAGGGACGGCCCGGATGGGAAAAATCCGGGCAATGCCCGCAAGGGCAAGGAGAGCGGCGGCCCCAAGCAGACTGGGAAGTCTGACTCGGGGGGCAAGGCTGAAAAGCCAAGGAAAACGTGGGCAGAAAGCCACTGGGGAAGCGGGGGTAATGCCTATAAAGGGGTCCCCCAGAACGAGATCGACTCCCACAAAAGCAGCAAAGCCAGCTGCTGGAGGTGTGGCCGGGACAGCCACACCACCCAGGACTGCTACGCCCGAACAACGGTCAAGGGCACGGAGCTACCGGAAGCCCCGAAGCAGGTAAGCTCGATCCAAGGGAAAAGGAAGAGGGGAGAGGATGCCGAGGAGGCCCCGACCCCCAAACAAGCCAAGGCCGTCCATGTTAAGGTCGAGGACGAGGAGATGCGGGAAGCTGCAGCAGTAACACTGCAGTCAGCCTGGCAGGACGACTCGGATTTTTAGGAGGACGGGGCCCGCCGCACCCCAAGTTCTTTCCAATAATTTGTGGAACAAGTCGAAAACGAAAGGGTCCGGAGGAACCAAGTACTGGAACCTCGCAGGATAAACAACGAAGAAGGCTAAAACCCAACGAAGCCTCGTCCGAAAAGACTACGAATGAACCACAATGCGGCAAAAGACCGATCACTACCATGATCATCTCGTGGGGCCCGACTCAGCACGCGGTACGAGCCCTACTCGACACTGGTTGCTCGGTACCGTTGATCGGCACGAGGATCACAGAGCGACTCGACATACCTCGAATCCGCAGAAAAGAAGCAGCCCCACTGTTTAACTGCTCAGGGGAAGAAGTCAAGGGAGCGGGAAGGGAGCACACCAAGCCGCTCCTGCTCCAGCATCGGAAGCACTATTCCCGGGAAGTGTTCGAAGTTGCTCCTTTGGAACCAGGAGTCGACCTCTTCCTCCCGTTCTGGTGGATTGCGAAGCACCCCCCCCAAGGTGCCTGGGACTCAGAGGAGTTGCGCTTCAGCAGCCACAACTGCCTCGAAAAATGCACGAGATTCGAAACAGCGGAATTCTCTCTGTCTCTGGACGAAGCGGTTGCCCTTGACTCAGAAGCCAGAGTCATTGGGTATGTCTCAGCAATAACCAAGGAGGACCCTCAGGATCAAATCCCTAGGGAGTTCAGGGGCTACCTCGACATCATGAGCCAGGAAGCGGCAGAAGCGCTACCAGCACACCGACCGTACGATTGCAAGATCGACCTCAAGGAAGGGGAAAACGCCCTCTGGGGACCAATTTACCCCCTCTCAGAATACGAGCTCCAGACTCTCAGGGAATGGCTCAAGGAAATGTTAAGGACAGGCAAAATCCGAAGGTCCACTTCGCCGGCAGGATCCCCAATTTTGTTCGTGCCAAAACCAAATGGGAAGGGGCTTCGGTTGTGTGTCGACTACCGAGCCCTCAACCGGATAACGATTCCCAACCGATACCCCCTTCCCCTCATACAGGAACTGCAGGATCGAGTTCAGGGAGCCAGGTGGTTCACTAAACTAGATCTGAAAAACGGATTCAAGCTGATTCGCATTCGGGAAGGTGATGAGTGGAAAACAGCCTTCCGAACTCGTTATGGGCTCTACGAATTCCAGGTCATGCCATTCGGATTAACCAACGCTCGGTCAACCTTCCAAGACATGATGAACCACGTCTTTTCTGACATGATCGACCTGGGCCTCCTGGTTTACATGGATGACTTCCTAATCTATGCAAAAACCAAGGAAGAGCACGATCAACGAGTCAAGGAAGTATTGAAAAGGCTACGAGAAAACCGACTGGCAGTCTCACCTGACAAGTACGTCTGGAAAACCCAGGAAGTGGAATTCCTGGGATACGTCATTGGACGAGATGGAATCAAAATGGCAAAGGGAAAGGTGGAGGCGGTGCTGGAATGGAAAACCCCCGCGTCGCTAACAGAAGTGCAGTCCTTCCTGGGGTTTGCCAATTTCTACCGGCGTTTCATCAAGGACTACTCCCGAGTTGCCAGACCCCTAATGGAACTGACGAAGGGAGGAAAAAAGGAATGGAAATGGAACCCACAGGCGGAAGAGGCCTTCCGAGAGCTCAAGCAACGATTCACGACGGCACCAATACTTGCCCATTTGGACGCCACCAAAACGGTGATCATCGAGACAGACGCCTCCGACTTTGCCATCGGTGCCGTCCTGTCACAAAGAGACGAAGAAGGGAGACTACACCCGGTCGCCTTCCACTCCCGGAAGTTCCAGCCGGCGGAAATCAACTACGAAATCCACAACAAGGAACTTCTGGCAATTGTCGATGCCTTCAAACACTGGCGCCGGTACTGCGAGGGAGCGACAAACCAGGTCCAGGTGTTCAGCGACCACCAGAACCTCGAGTACTTTACGACCACAAAGATACTCAACCGACGCCAGGCACGGTGGGCACAAGAATTGGCTGGCATCGACTTCCGTATTTACTACCGACCAGGGAACCGAAACGGAAAACCAGATGCTCTTTCAAGGCGTTCGGAGTACCGCCCTGAAAAAGGGGGGAGTGAAAACCAGCCGATCACGACAGTTTTGCGAAAAACCAACCTCGCGGAACCGGAGTTTGCGGAACCAGATAGACGAGGAAGAAGGTTCATCTGCTCTTCGGCAAGATTGGCATCACTCCAACCCCGACAATGGTCAAAGGAGTTTGCGGAAGCGGTCAAGGAAGCAGGAAAAAAGGACGACGAATACCAGTGGGCATGGAAAGAACTGGAAGCAGTGCTGGGGAATGCAGCACTGAATGACCGAAAGGTCGAGGAGGAAGCTGCCCGCCCTCGTGAGGCGCGGCAGAGGGACCGAAAGGTCAGGACGGAAGAGGTCCTCGAGATCAAGGATGGGCTGCTCTACCGAAAGGGTATGCTCTGGATCCCGGAGGATGGAAACCTCAAAAAAATGATTCTCGAGTCAGAACACGACACGAGAGTCGCAGGGCACATGGGCCAGGATAAAACGATCGAACTTATCCGACGAAACTTCTGGTGGCCAAAGATGAACGAAAGAATTATCGACTTCGTCCAAAGCTGCCCCGAATGCCAGAAGAACAAAACGGCCCGACACCAGCCATACGGACTCTCCTCCCCCTTGGAATTACCATACGCCCCTTGGCAGTCCATCGCAATGGACTTCATCACGGAACTGCCACTCTCGGAGGGATGCGACCAATTATGGGTGGTTATAGACCGATTCACAAAAATGGCGCACTTTCTCCCCCTGGGAAAGGAAAAGAAAACGGCGGCCGACTTAGCAGTCACCTTCGCTCGGGAAGTCTGGAAATACCACGGACTCCCCACGGATATCGTCTCGGACCGCGACTCCCGATTCACCTCTGAGACGTGGCAAGAATTTCTGCGGCTATCAGGCATCCGCCCAAGGATGTCGACGGCCTTCCACCCCCAAACTGATGGCCAAACGGAACGCCTCAACCAGACAATTGAGGCATACCTCCGAGCGTTCGTCGGCCACGAACAAGACAACTGGGTAGACCTACTCCCAATGGCAGAATTCGCCTACAACAACTCGATCACCATGCGCAACGGGATGTCTCCGTTTTACGCTAACTACGGATTCCATCCCGTGTCCTCCGACCCAGCCGCCGCCGGACCCTTGAACCCCGCCAGCAAGCTCTATGCCCACTGGATGCACGCAGTACACAAGGCATCCGCTGAACGACTGGAAGCGGCACACGAACGAATGCGCCGCTATACGGACCCCCAGCGCACCAAACCCCTGGAGTACCAGATCGGTGACTTGGTAATGCTCAACGGGCGCAACATCAAGACGCGCCGACCCTCCCGAAAGCTGGACCACAAGAATCATGGACCCTTCCAGGTGGAAAAAATCGTCTCGCCCCTCGCAGTCCGAATCACACCGCCTCGGAAATGGAAGATCCACAACGTCTTCCATGTGTCGCTACTCGAACCCTACCGAACCAGCGAACACCGGGCACCACCGGACCCTTCGAAGATCCTCCGAGAGGCCGACGACATCGAGCAAAGCGAGGAATACGATGTTGACGAGGTCCTTGGGAGCACCAGGAAAGGGCGCCGCGTCCTGTACCTCGTCAAATGGCTCGACTACCCGGACCGGAAGGACTGGACGGAAGCGCCATACGATAACTTTTCGGTAGGCGGCCTGGAGAAACTTCGAGAGTTTCACCGACGGAATCCAGACATGCCAAGGGACTACCGGCTCACCGAGGGCTAGACTCCGACCCGCCCCTGGCGCATATCGAAGCCGAGGGGGTTGAAGCACGGTCGGGGGGTAGTAGGATGAAGGGGAGGAGGACTTCATCCAACAAAGTTTTTCCAACGAGCAGAAGAGCAAAAGGTATTGTAATCCCAGAAAGAAGCAGCTTCCATCCCTTAACTGTGGCGAGGCGTGGGTGGCCGGTTAAGAGCCACTGGTTTTGACCGGCTCTGGCGGCGAGACTACCGTACGGCCGGCCTGATCCCCTGCTACACCGGCGTGCCAGGCCACCCCGTCTTCTGACCACCTCTTCGGGGGAACGTTGCTGCTTCCTGGTTTCCTTTTGCACCACTCCGACGTAGGATCCTGGACCGGTCGGAAGACCACCCAGATCCGAGGGCCGACCGCCAATCGAATTGGGTCCGAAGTTT
>Ga0307508_10004646_pt1 | contig 13336 bp, 9 predicted proteins | sample 9_EM_MG_FD_203089 | JGI IMG/M metagenome (GOLD analysis project Ga0307508, IMG submission 203089) | Populus trichocarpa ectomycorrhiza microbial communities from riparian zone in the Pacific Northwest, United States - 9_EM | ecosystem: Host-associated > Plants > Roots > Unclassified | place... | reverse complement strand
GGTCAGCTCGACACGGCGCCGCGACGCGGTTAAGACTGCGCGATGGAGACCGATCCGATCGCAGCCTTCGCGCATCTCGTCCGCCGCGCCGTGACCGCCGCGCTCGGCCCCGACTATGCCGACGTCGACCCGCAGGTCCGCCGCTCGGATCGCGCCGACGTCCAGGCCGATCTCGCGATGCGCGTCGCCCGCCGCGCCAAGCAGCCGGCCCGCACGATCGCCGAGGCGATCGTCGCCGCGCTCCCCGAGAACGACGTCGTCGCGACCGTCGAGATCGCCGGCCCCGGCTTCATCAACGCGACCCTGCGCGACTCCTGGCTCGCCGCCGCGATCGCCGGCGTCGCTGCCGACGAGCGGCTCGGCGTGCCGGTCTCGCCGTCGCCCGAGCGCGTCGTCGTCGATTATTCGCACCCCAACGTCGCGAAGGAGATGCATGTCGGCCACCTGCGCAGCACCGTGATCGGCGACGCGCTGGTCCGCGTGCTCGGGTTTCGCGGCCACACCGTGATCCGCCAGAACCATATCGGCGACTGGGGCACGCCCTTCGGCATGCTGATCGAGCACCTCGACGACCTCGGCGACAGCCGCGCCGAGGCCGAGCTCGCGATCGGCGAGCTCGCGTCATTTTACAAGGCCGCGCGCGCGAAGTTCGACGCCGATCCGGGCTTCGCCGAGCGCTCGCGCCGCCGCGTGGTCGCGCTGCAGAGCGGCGATGCCATGACGCTCGCGCGCTGGCGCACGCTCGTCGAGCTGTCGATGCGCTACTTCGAAGCCGTCTACGACAAGCTCGGCGTCACCCTGACCCGCGCCGATCTCGCCGGCGAGAGCTTGTACAACGACCGTCTCGCGCCGCTCGCCCGCGAGCTCGAGGCCTCGGGCTACGCACGGATCAGCGATGGTGCGCTCTGCGCGTTCCCCGCCGGCTTCAAGAACCGCGACGGCAACCTGCTGGCGCTCATCGTCCGCAAGTCGGACGGCGGCTTCGGCTACGCCGCCACCGATCTGTCCGCGATCCGGTACCGGCTGACCGAGCTCGGCGCCACGCGCATCCTCTATGTCGTCGGCGCGCCGCAGCAGCAGCACCTCGCGATGATCGCGCAGGCCGCGCGCGAGCTGGGCTGGCTCGCACCGCCGGCGCGCGCCGAGCACGTCCCGTTCGGATCGGTGCTCGGCACCGATCGCCAGATGTTCGCCAGCCGCTCGGGCGACACCGTCCGCCTGGTCGATCTCATCGACGAGGCGATCGCCCGCGCCCAGCGCGAAGCCGTCGCGAAAGGCGTCGATCCCACCGACGCGCCGGCGATCGCTCGGATCGTCGGCGTCGGCGCCATCAAGTACGCTGATCTGGCGAACGATCGGCTGAAGGACTACGTCTTCGATCTCGACCGCATGGTGTCGTTCGACGGCAACACCGCCGGCTACGCCCAGTACGCGCACGCGCGCGCCCGCTCGGTGATCCGCAAGGCCGGCGGCGTCGCCGCGGCCCCGGTGAGGGTCGAAGCGCCCGCCGAGCGAGCGCTCGGGTTTGCCCTCCTCGAGCTCCCGGCCGCGGTCCGCGCCGTCGAGGACTCGCTCGAGCCCCACCGCCTCGTCGGTTACGTCCATGGCCTCGCGACGACCTTCACCGCGTTCTACGACGCCTGCCCGGTGTTGACCGCCGAGCCCGAGATCCGCGCATCCCGCCTCGTCCTCGTCGACACCACGGCGCGCGCGCTCGCCAGGGCGCTCGGCCTGCTCGGTATCGAGGTCCCCGAGAAGATGTAGCACGGCCGGAGGCGCTGGAGCGGCCGGCAAGCGACGCGACGCCGTTGCGGCGCGCGACCTCACCGCCTATCCTTGCGCCCATGGGGGCCCTTCGCCTCTTCGGAGCGAGAGCCCCTGCCGTGGCGCGGGGGTTGCGTATCTTTCTTGTGGTCACTGCCGTGGCGCTCGCGACATGGCAGCGCGCGCGGGCGATCGAAGGACTGCATCCCGACCACGACGAGCGGCCGTACATCATGGCGGCGTTCCGCTACGCGGAGCGGATGGCACCAGGGCGCTGGCACGAGATCCTGGATCTCGAGGACAATAGCGAGCATCCGCCGCTCGTGAAGCTGGCGTACGCCGTCGCGGAGAAGGTGACGGGCGCGGCCGAGCCCGGCTGGAACCACGTCTCGACGTACGGCAAGCCGATGCCGGCCGACGCGCGTGCCGCGTTCGACGCCGCGCGCTGGACCTCCGCGGTCCCGGGCATCGCGCAGGTCGCGATCGCGGCGCTGATCCACCCGCTCGCCGGTCTGGTGCTCGCGGTCGAGGGCTATCACGCGCAGTACACCGCCCAGGCGTACCTCGAGGGGATCTCGGGGCTCTTCCTTTTGCTGGCGCTGCTCGTGTTCGAGCGCGGCACGCGCACCGGCGACGGCGCGCGGCGCCCGGACGTCGATCTCCGCCGGGTCGGTGCCGCGTTCGCGCTCCTCGGCATCGCCGCCGCCGGCAAGTATCCGTACGGCGCCGTCGGCCTGCTCACCCTGGCACCGCTCGCCATCCTCGCGATCCCGCGGCGGCCGCTCGCCTGGCTGGCGCTGGGCGGCATTGCGCTCGTCGCCTTCGTGGCGTTCGATCCGTACCTGTGGCCTGATCCGATCGGCCGCGCGATCCACTCGGTCGGATTCCACCTGGCGTACGGACAGAGCAAGGAGGTCACGTCGGTCGGGCTGCCCTGGTACCACCAGATCGTCGCGCTGCTCCACGCGGGGCCGATGACCGAACGGCCCGGCGTGTTTCCGTTCGGATGGATCACGCCGGTCGTGTTGCCGGCCGCGCTGGTCGGCCTGCCGATCGCGGCGTCGCGCCGGCCGACGTGGGCGCTCGCCGCGGTGATCGGCCTTGGCTTCCTGCTCGTCTGGCCGGTCAAGTGGCCGCAGTATGTGCTGCTGGTGATGGCACCCCTGGCGATCTGCGCGGCGCACGCGCCCGCGATGATCGCCGCGGCGGCTCAGTGGCTCGGGCGCCGGATTCGCTCCGGGCGAACGGCGACCGAGCCGTCGCCTGGCTGACCCGGAGGCCGGGAGTGACGCGCAGCGCCTGGGCGATCGCCCGCGCTCCGGAGCGCCGGATGTCCTCCGGTGAAGGTGCCACTCGATGAGCGACATGACCGACTTCGCCGAGCTCGGCGGGCAGGATCGGCCTGCTTCTCGAGCAAAAGCAGCTACGATTCGAGGTGAACCTGTCCGTCGTCGAGCAGACGGGCCTGAAGATGAAGCGTGGTCAAGAAACGACATCCATGCAAGCGGTTGACGCGCATGAGCCTGCTCGCGAGCAGCATCGCGCTCACCCTCGCTTGTAGCGCCTTCCTGATTTACGAGCATTACACCTTCCGAGACGCCCTGGTGATCGTCGCCGGCGTCATCGTTTGCTCGCTCCTGACCAGCGTCCTCCTGTCGTCGTGGCAGCAGCGCCGCATCACCCGACCGATCCTCGCCGCCCTGGCCGAGGCGGCCCGGACGGTGTCGGCGGCCAGGGACTATTCACTCCGCGTCGCCGCCGGCGATGAGGACGACCTCGGCATGCTGGCCCGGGCCTTCAACGAGATGCTGGCGCAGCTCGAGGCGCGCGACGACGAGCGGACCCAGGCGCTGAAGCAGGAGATCGCCGAGCGCGTCCGGCTCGAAGAGCAGCTTCGTCACCGCAATCAGGAGCTCACCCATCAGAATCGGCGCGTGCAGGAGTCCAATCGATTGAAGAACGAGCTCCTGGCCAACATGTCGCACGAGCTCCGCACGCCGCTGAACGCGATCATCGGCTTCTCCGAGCTCCTCTTCGACGGCAAGGTCGGGCCGATCACCGCCAAGCAAAAGGACTTCCTGAATGACGTCCTCGTCAGCTCGCGCCACCTCCTGAAGCTCATCAACGACGTCCTCGATCTATCGAAGGTCGAGGCCGGCACGATGGAGTTCCGGCCCGAACCGGTCGACCTGACCGTGCTGGTGAACGAGATCCAGGCCACCCTCCACGCGCTCGCCGCGAAGAAGAACCTCCAGGTCACGATCGAGATCGACGCGGCGATCCAGACGGTCTTCGTCGATCGCTCGAAGTTGAAACAGGTCCTCTTCGACTACCTCTCCACCGCGATCAAGTTCACCGGTGACGGTGGCGCCATCGCGCTTCGCGCCAGGCCGGAGGGCGTGGATGAATTCCGCGTGGAGGTGAGCGAATCAGCCATCGGCATCCGCGCCGACGACCTTCGTCACCTCTTCGCGGGGCTCCAAGAGCTCGACTCGACGGTGAGCAAGAGGTACCCCGGGACCGGCCTCGGCCTGGCGCTGACCCAGCGGATCCTCGAGGCGCAGGGTGGCCGCTACGGCGTCGAGAGCGCGCCGGGCAAGGGCAGCACCTTCTTCGCCGTCTTGCCGACGAGGAGCCTGGGCCCGGGCCGCACGGCGCCGGCTCACCCGGCGACACCCGTGCCCAACGATCGTCCCTTGGCGCTCGTCATCGAGGACGAGGAGGCCGATCGCGCGTGGGTGCAGAAGATCCTCGAGCGGGCCGGCTACGCGGTCGTGGCCGCGCGCGACGGCAAGGAGGCGCTCGCGCGCGCCAAGGAGCGGACCTTCGATCGAATCACGCTCGATCTCCTCTTGAATGACATCAGCGGCTGGGAGGTCCTGCGGACCATCCGGCACGACAGCCTGAATCAAGACACGCCGGTCATCGTGACCACGGTCCTCGCCGACCGGCAGGTCGGCATGGGCTTCGCGATCCAGGATTACCTGGTCAAGCCGCTTCACGCCGATGAGCTCATGGAATCATTGAGCCGGGCCAGCGTCTCGAAGAATGGAGATCCGGAGGTCCTCGTCGTCGACGACAACCCGCAGGCCCTGAAGCTCATGGAGGAGGCGCTCGCGCATCTCGGCTACCGCTCGATCCTCGAGCGCGGCGGCAGGAGCGGCCTCCTCGCGGTGGCCAACCGGCGGCCGGCTGCCGTCATCCTCGATCTCCTGATGCCCGAGATGGACGGCTTCGAGTTCCTCGCCGAGCTCCGCAAGACCGACGCTGGCAAGGATGTCCCTGTCATCATCTGGACGATGAAGGATCTGGGCAAGGACGACCGCGCCCGGCTCCTGGCGATCGCGCAGGCCGTGGTCCCAAAGGGGTCCGGCAGCCTGCAGCGGCTCATCGAGGAGCTCAAGAGTCGTGCGCCGCGGATCGCGCCCAGGCGCGAGGAGCGCGGTGGCGAGTGAGCCCCGCGCGAGCGACTGGCAGAGGTCTCCAGGGGCCTCCGTGGAGGCTACTTCTTTCGCCCCTTGCTCTTCAGGAGATCCCCGAAGGTGCCGAGCCGCTCGGGCGCCTTGGGCGGGGGTGGCATGGCCTCGCCGCCGTCGTCGCTCTCCTCGGGCGACGCGAGCGACAGCGAGATGCGGCGCTTGTCCTTGTCGACCCCGAGGACCCGGACCTGCACCGCCTGGCCGGACTTGACCGCCTCGCGCGGGTGCGAGACGCGCCGCCCCATCTCGGAGACGTGTATGAGCCCCTCGACGCCCGGCGCGATCTCGACGAAGGCGCCGAACGGCTCGACGCGCGCGACGGTGCCGGCGATCCGTGACCCCTCGGGGAAGCGCTCGACCGCGTCGCCCCACGGGTCCTTCTCGAGGGACTTCAGCGACAGCGCGACCTTCTCGGGCTTCTTGGGGTCGTCGGAGCGCTCGATGCGCAGGACCGCGACCTCGACCTCTTGCCCGACGGAGAGGACGTCCTTCGGGTGGGTGACGCGGGCGAATCCGAGCTCGGAGACGTGGACCATGCCCTCGATGCCGCCGAGGTCGATGAAGGCGCCGTAGTCCTTGAGCGACGACACCTTGCCGCGGAGGATCGCGCCGGGCACGAGCTTCTCGCGGGTGGCGACGGCCGCGCGGCGCTGATCCTCCTCGAGGAGGGCGCGGCGCGACAGGACGAGGTTCTTGGTCTCGTAGCGGGTGATCTTGAAGCCGAGGCGGCGGCCCACGTAGGCCGCGGCGTCCTCGACGTGGCGGACGTCGAGCTGCGAGATCGGACAGAAGCCGCGCACGCCGGCGACGGTGACCTCGACGCCGCCCTTGTTGACTCCCGTGACCATGCCCTCGACGGGCAGGCCGAGGGAGAAGGCCTGCTCGAGCTCGGCCTTGGCGACGTGGCCCGGCCCCAAGGTGTGAAGGACGATGCAGCCGGCCTTGCCCGCCGTCTCGACGACCCGGCCCTCGACGGTGTCGCCGACGGCGACGCGGAGCTTGCCGCCCTCGTCGCGGAGCTCGATGATGTCGATCATCCCCTCGGCCTTGGCGCCGAGGTCGATGAAGACGGCGTCGTGGCCGATGGTCACCACGCGACCCTTGACCGTGTCGCCGATCTTGGGGTCGCGCTTGCCGCGCGGGGTCTGGGGACTTTCCTTTTCGAACTCGGCGAGGAGCGCGCCGAAATCCTCGGTGTCGTCAGGCATTCGCGCGGAGGATAGATCGGTTTTTCCGAAGGGCTTCACGTTTCTTCACGTTGCCCACACACGAGAGACATGGCGCGGCGCGAAAAATCCGCCCATGGCTCAGGTCACCGTCGATCCGCTCCGCTGCGAAGGCTCGCGCCTGTGCGCACAGGTGTGTCCCGTGGCCGTCTTCGCCCTGCGACCGCCCGACCCGGGGCTGCCGTTTCTGGCCCGGCTCAAGGTCGCCTTCCATGGCGGGCGTCAGGCGTTCGTCGCGCAGGAGGGCGCGTGCACGGCCTGCATGCGCTGCGTCGCGATCTGCCCCGAGCAGGCGATCACGGTGCGGCCGTAGATCTTTCTTGGGCGTCGAGCGTTGGCACGAGTCATGGCGTTCGACCGCTACCTGTCCGCCCGCGCTGAGAAGCGCGGAAAAGCGAAGGTTTTCATGTACGCGGCCTCGACGGTCGCGCACGGTGCGGCGTTCGCCGGGCTCCTTTTCTGGACCTTCTGGCAGGTCGAGAAGGTGCAAGGCAAGCCGGCCGCCGTGGTGTTCGTGCCGACCCTGGCGCCGCCGCCGCCGCCCGAGACTCCAAAGACGCCGGACGCTCCCCGCGACCCGGAGCACAGGTCGGGCAAGCGGCCGCCGCATCCGGTCCAGCTGACGACGTCCGTCCCGCCGGAACCTGAGCCGCCGGTCACGAGTGGTGGCGGCGAGGACACGCGTGGCAGCGGCGACGACCACGGCACGCCCGGCGGCACCGGCGTTCCCGGCGGCACCGGTCCCGTCACCGACGAGCCTCCCCCGATCGTCGCGACGCCCCAAGTCGTCCTCGAGTCGGTGATCGGCGCCGCCCGCATCGCCGGCGTCCGTGAGATCGCGTTGCCGCTCGACGTCAAGCAGGCGCTCGTCGCCCAGGGTCGTCGCACGACGCGGGCGGCGGTCAAGCTGTGCCTGGATACCGATGGCGTCCCGAACCGCATCGAGGTCGTCCAGTCGACTGGATTCTCTTCGGCAGACGCGGCGATCAGGCTGGAGATGGCCGCGTGGCGCTACCGGCCCTACCGCGTGAACGGCGCGCCCGTGCCGGTGTGCACGGCGGTCATGTTTCAGTACACCATCAGCGACTGATCTAGCCTTCGGTCAGGATCCACGCCCGCAGGACCTCGGCCACGCTCCAGGCCTGCGCGATACAGCCGCGCGGGCGGTACGGTGCCTCGGCGTCGAAGATCTCGCTCAGCGTGCCCACGGCGCCGTGCGCGAGGTGGTCCTCGAAGCCGAGGAGGAGCTTGCGCGCGCCCAGCTTGTCGCCCGGATAGACCTTGAGCCAGGCGTCGACGAGCGGGCCGACGAGCCAGGCCCAGATCGTCCCCTGGTGGTACGCCGCGTCGCGGGCGCGCAGGTCACCGTCGTAGCGGGGCTTGTAGTCGGGGTGGCCAGGGGCGAGCGAGCGGAGGCCGACGGGCGTCCACAGGCGCGTCTTGACCCGCTCGACGATCGGCCGCCAGCGCTCGCGCGCCAAGACCGGGTTCGGCAGCGACACGGCGAAGATCTGGTTTGGCCGAAACGCCGGATCGTCGCCGCGCTCGCCGTCGACGACGTCGTACAGGCAGCCGTCCTTGTCGTTCCAGAAGCGGGCGTTGAAGCTCCGCTGCACGCGCTCGATGAGCTCGGCGAGCGGGCGCGCGGCGGCATCGGAGTCTTCCTCGCGGAGCCAGCGCTCGAGGAGCCGGAGCGCGTTGTACCAGAGCGCGTTCACCTCGACGGCCTTGCCGCGTCGGGGCGTGACCACCCAGTCGCCGACCTTGGCGTCCATCCAGGTGAGCGCGTAGCCCTCCTCGCCCTGGCCGAGCAGACCGTCCGCCGGATCGACGCTGATGCCGAAGCGCGTCCCGCGCCGGTGGGCCGAGGCGATCTCCTTCAGCGTCGGCAGGACGTGGCGGAGCGTCGCTCGGTCGGCGGTGACCGCCAGGTATCGGTCGAGCGCGTGGAAGAACCACAGCGTCGCGTCAGCGGTGTTGTAGATGCCCTCGCGCCCGCCCTCGGGGAAGTGGTTCGGGATGAGGCCGTCCCGCACGTGGCGTGCGAAGGTCCGCAGGATGTAGCCGGCCTCGAGGCGCCGGCCGGCGGCGAGCGTCAGCCCCTCGAGGCCGATCATGGTGTCGCGGCCCCAGTCGGTGAACCAGGGGTAGCCGGCGATGACGGTCCTGACCTCGTCCCCGGCGGCGTGGGCGCGCGCGGCGTCCTCGATGCGTCCGGCGGGCGAGATGATGAACGCGTCGGCGGCGAGGACCAGCTCGGCCGCCAATCCTCGACGGGCGGCGGGCGGAGCGGCGGCGAGGAGCGAGTCGCGCCGGCGCCTTTCGGCCGCGGAGGCCTCGGCGGGCGCGAGCGCGAGGAGCGTCTCCCACGCCTCCGTCGAGGCGACGAGCGTGACGTCGGCGCCGGCGGCGAGATCGGCGCGGAAGAAGCCGGGCGAGTAGAGATCGCCGGTCGACTCGTAGCCGCGCCGCTCCTCGACGCGGTAGTGGACGCCGGCGATGGTGCGCGCCTCGAGCGTGAGCGCCTTGCGCGCACCGTGGACGAACAGGCGCAGAGGCGGCAGCCCGCCGGGCGCCGCGATCTCGTACCGGTCGCCCGACGCGGTCAAGACGTAGGGACCGCCGAGCGGCGTCGCCACCGGCGCGTCGTGCGGGCGGAACTGCAGCGACGGCCGGAGCTTCACGCGGACGGGCCCCTTGCCCGAGACCAGCCGGTAATGGATGTGGACGGTGTTCTGCTCGTGCGGCATGAGGACCCGCCGCTCGACGACCGCGTCGCCGACCTGGTAGCGCCAGACCGGCAGCCCCCCGCGGAGCTCGAAGGCCAGGATCCAGGCGGCGCCGATGACCGTCGATGAGCCGTCGGCCCGCTCCTCGCCGCCGATGTCGTAGGTCGTGCCGTCAGCGGCGCGGAAGCTCTCGGCGAGGTGCGGCAGCATCATCACGCGGCCGTGGGGCGCGGGCAGCGCTGCGACGAGGAAACCGTGGTAGCGGCGCGTCAGCGCGCCGAGGATCGTCCCCGACGCGTAGCCGCCCAGGCCGTTGGTCACCAGCCATTCGCCCTCGAGGAGCGCCTCGGTCTCGCCGTGCGGGAAGGGAAAGGCGCGGATGGGCTCGGGTACCGGCATGGGTCACGTCGCCCCGAGGAGGGCCGCCTGCTCGCCGGGGACGATGAAGCCGCGCTCGTCGTCGAGCGCGGGGGCGCCCTCGCCGCCGAAGCGCGGGTCGTTCGAGGTGAAGAAGGTGCTCCAGCGGCAGCCCTCGGGCGGCGCGAGGAGCGGCTCGGGCGCATGGACGAGGCGGAGCTCGACGCCGAGGTTGACGACGAGGAGCCGGTCCTCGGCCGGCACGCCGCCGAAGAAGCGCACCGCGAAGGCCGCCGGCCCGAGGACCGCGCCGTCGACGCTCCCGGCGCGCGCGTCGCGGATCGCGGCCTCCTCGCGACGGATTCGCAGGAGCTCGCTGTGAAGCTCGAGCGCCGGGCGATGGCGGTCGCGCTCGCCCCAGTCGAGGACGCAGGCGCGGTGGGTGGCCGGATCGTTCGGCACCGGCAGCGGCGTCGTGGCCAGGCTCGGGAACTGCCTCAAGAACTCGGCGCGTCCCTTCTTCACCGCCTCGCCGAGCGCGCCGCCGTGATCGGCGAAGAAGACGAACGGGGCGCTGGCCGCGAACTCCTGACCTTGAAACAGGAGCGGCGTCCCCGGCGCGAGGAGAAGGAGGGTCGTCAGGGCGCGGTACCGGCCCGGGCTCGTCAGCGTGTGGAAGCGCGCCCCGCCGGCGCTGTTGGAGACCTGGTCGTGGTTGTCGAGGTAGAGGACGAACTGCTCGGGCTCGAGGCCGGCCGTCGAGGTGCCGCGCCGCTTCTTCTCGAAGCTGTAGCGTTGACCCTGGTACAGGTAGCCGCGCTTCACCGCCGAGACGAGCTCCTGCGGCGAGCCGAGGAAGTCGCTGTAATAGGCCTCGCGCGAGCCGGTCGCCGCCACGCGCGCCGCGTGGTGGAAGTCGTCGTTCCAGACGCCGTCGAGGCCATGGCCGCCCTCGGCGAGCGGCCGCGCGAAGCGGGCCACCTGGGCGTCGTTCTCGGCGACGATGAAGAGCGAGCGGGTCCCGGCGGCGGCGCGGGCGCGGCGCCCGACCTCGGCGACGATGTGGACCGGGCTGTCGTCGACGATCGCCTGCACCGCGTCGAGCCGCAGGCCGTCGAAGTGGAGCTCGCGGATCCAGTACGCCGCGTTCTCGGCGAAGTACTCGCGCACCGGACCGGCGTCGGCCCCGTCGAAGTTCAAGGTGTCGCCCCAGTCGGAGCGGTGGGTCCTAGAGACGTAGGCGTCGCTGGTCAGACCGAGGTAGTTCCCGTCGGGGCCGAGGTGGTTGTAGACGACGTCGAGGATGACCCCGAGGCCGAGCGCGTGGGCGCGGTCGACGAAGCGGCGGGCGTCGTCGGGGCGGCCGTAGAGCCGGCACGGCGCGTAGAGACAGACGCCGTCGTAGCCCCAGCCGAAGCGCCCGGGGAAGTCGGCGATCGGCATGATCTCGACGCAGGTGATGCCGATCTCGGCGAGCGCGGGCAGGCGCGCCGCCGCCGCCGCCCAGGTGCCCTCGGGCGTGAAGGTCCCCAGGTGGAGCTCGTAGACCACCTGGCCGCGACGGGTGAGCCCCGGCCAGGCGGCGTCGGTCCACGCGAAGCTCGACGGATCGATGACCTCCGACGGACCGTGCGGACCGTCCGGCTGAAAGCGCGACGCCGGATCGGGGACGAGGGGATCATCACCGTCGAGCCGGTAGCGGTAGCGCGTGCCCGCTGCCGCCTCATCGACGGTGCCAGCGTGCCAGCCGTGCGCCTCGGGCTCGAGCGCTCGCCCCGCGCCCCCGTCCTCGAGGACGACCTCGACGCGCCTGCGCCTGGGCGCCCAGACGCGGAAATGGACCCCGCTGCCGGGGAGGACCTCGGCCCCGAACGGGAGCCGCCTTTTCACTGGCATTGTCCGATCCATGTGTGCGCGCCGCCGCGCAGTTTCGAGAGCCCGTATGATAACCCATCGAAAGGCTTGCTAAAGTAAACCATTCATGACGCTCGTCACCGGACGCCTGGCCCCCACGCCCTCGGGCCACCTGCACCTCGGGAACGCGCTGGCATTCGGCGCGGCGTGGCTGTCGGTCCGGGGCGCCGGCGGGCGACTGCTCCTTCGAATCGAGGATCTGGACCGGGGCCGGGCGCGCGACGACGTCGCCGCGGGACAGCGCGAGGATCTCCTCTGGCTCGGCATCGACTGGGACGAGGAGGTCGCGCCGCAATCGCGCCGCCAGTACCGGCTGGACGGTCTCCCGGTCTACCGCTGTGACTGCAGCCGAGCCGTTCGACTGGCGCGCGCATGTCGGTGCCGCGATCGTGCTGCCGGGCGCGGCGCCTGGCGCTACCGGACCCCGCCCGGCGCCGTCGAGTTCGTCGACCGGGCGCTCGGCCCGCACCGCATCCTCCCCGAGGACGACCCGATCGTCATGCGCGACACCGGCGAGGCGGCCTATCCCCTGGCCATCGTCGTCGACGACGCGCGCGACGGCGTGACCGAGGTCGTCCGCGGCGGCGACCTCATCGACGCGACGGCGACCCAGATCCGCCTGTACCAGGAGCTCGGCCTCCCTCCGCCGACCTACCTGCATGTCCCGCTCCTCCTTGGCCCCGACGGCAAGAAACTTTCGAAGTCCCACGGCTCGACCGAGATCCGAGCGCTCCGGACCGCCGGTCACAAGGCCGACGACATCTGGGTGACGCTCCTGCCGCTCCTCGGTCTCCCGCCCGGTCCGCTTCACCGGGCGCGCCTCGATCCAGCCGCAATTCTTCGCGGTCCCCGGATTGTCACCGTGTAGAGACTTGGAGGCCGGTCCGCGACGCCTGGAGCGAAGGCGCTCTTTGCCGAACCGAAGGCGTCGCACAAAGGACCGGCCGAGGGCGAGCGAAGCGAGCTAAGTTAGAAGACCGACGGCGAGCGAAGCGAGCTAATCTAAAAGCAATGGTCGAAGGCACCGAGGAGCTGGACGGCGGAGGCTTGAACGCCGAGGATCTGCGCGAGGCGTGGCAAGTCCTGGCGACCACCGAGCGCGTCGAGGGCTTCAGGCTCTTGCCGCGCGACGTCGCCGAGGACTTCTTCTTCACGCTGCCCTCGGCCGACCAGGCCGACGTCATCCTCGGGCTGCCGGGCGGCGAGCGGCGATCGTGGATGCGGCTGCTCGCGCCCGACGACGCCGCCGACGCGGTCCAGGCGGCCGGGAGCGACCGCGACGCGCTGCTCGCCCTCCTCGACGAGCCGACGCGCAAGGAGGTCCTGGCGCTCATGGCCTACGCCGAGGACGAGGCCGGCGGTCTCATGAGCCCGCGCTACGCCCGCGTCCGGCCCAGCGTCACCGTCGACGAGGCGATAAGCTACCTGCGCAAGCAGGCGCGCGAGAAGGTCGAGACCCTGTACTACGCCTACGTCATCGACGCCGACCAGAAGCTCGTCGGCGTGGTGTCCTTCCGAGATCTCTTCGCGGCCTCGCCGCAGAAGACCGTCGCCGACATCATGTCGACCGACATCGTCACCGTGACCCCCGAGACCGATCAGGAAGCCGTCTCGCGGCTCTTCGGCGAGCACGGTCTCATCGCCATCCCGGTCGTCGACGAGGGCGGCCGGATGAAGGGCATCGTCACCGTCGACGACATCGTCGAAGTCGTCGAGGAAGAGGCCACCGAGGACATCCAGAAGCTCGGCGGCACCTCGGCCCTCGAGGAGCCGTACCTCCAGACGCCCTTTCTCACCATGGTGCGCAAGCGCGCCGGCTGGCTGTGCGGCCTGTTTCTCTCCGAGATGCTCACCACCAACGCCATGA
>Ga0307508_10004645_pt1 | contig 13336 bp, 12 predicted proteins | sample 9_EM_MG_FD_203089 | JGI IMG/M metagenome (GOLD analysis project Ga0307508, IMG submission 203089) | Populus trichocarpa ectomycorrhiza microbial communities from riparian zone in the Pacific Northwest, United States - 9_EM | ecosystem: Host-associated > Plants > Roots > Unclassified | place... | reverse complement strand
GGAAGGGCAACGAAACTCCACGGGTGATCTTTCTCGCGCCATTCTGCACCGAGGTGTTTAATACTTCTGTAGAGCTCGCACAAGACTTCCATAGGAGGACTGCTGCTTCGAATGCCAAAATTCCATCTCGGTGGTTTCATTACCTGCGAACTGCTTGGAACATGGGGAAGGACGGGCCGAGCCGTTGAACTCAGTGACGAGATAGGAGGACTCGGCTGAGCACCTCCGTTGCTGAAACCCTGGCGTCCTCTGCGTGCTGATCGGGAACGTTCGTACGATTCTAAGGTGTGCTGTCGACCGACTGAGTCGATGAGGACGGGTTCCCCTTCATATGTTGGTGTACCTCCACCACCTTGCTGCACAAGCGACGAATCCAGCAACGTGAAGTGGCTGGTTTCAAACCAGTCTATCTCAGCATCCTCCAACATCTCCTCTTCTTCATCGGTGTTGAGCACTTGTTCGTCTGGCTCCGGCTCTTCGGTGAAGCCAGTTTCTACAGGTGGGGCTTCCAGAACAGTGCCGCGCGTGGGAATCTAAAGCATGTTTGTGAGATGATCTCGAACCCGATGGGCTAATGAACACGGCATACGTACGACGGTCTTAGCAAGAGCCAAGAAATGATTAGTCTTCTTTTCTCCATCAGGCTTTTGGTCCACGGGCGTCACTGTGCAGCGCAGGAATACTCAACGGCAGTGGCGGAGGAGATGTCGGCACTTACTTTCACGCCCAGCGCGTTCACGATCGACCATGATCAGATAAGCCACCTTCACCGCGTTATCCGCTGGCATCGCAAGAGCCTCCATGACCGCTCTCCTATCCTGTAAAGGACATTAGCACCGTTCAGGAATTATGTAGAACAGCGAGTTCTACTGTGACTTCTCACCACATGAAGGTCATTGGCCAGCTGATTTACGATTTCGATATTGGCAGCACCAATACCGTCTACGATGACTTCTTGAGTCATAGTCTGCAGTAGATGACTAACTGTCCCGACCATGCCGGGCGCAACTTGCAGGGTCGTATCAATCATGTACGTTTTCATGCCCCGTCGGGTCCACGGATGTGCAAGGATCTCAGGCACCGTAATGCGTTTGATTGGATCAACGACGAGCATTCGCGAGATGAGATAATGAGTGTCTGGTGGAATCCATTTTGGCAGCTCGTATACCTGTGTGGGTGCGTGAAACAGCATGAAAATTTTCAACGTCGCAAAGCGCACAAGCAAGCACATACCCCATATTGTATCTTCTGATACAATGTCGGTGCGTGCTCGTCCTCAAACGGCAGTCTTCCGCAAACAAGCAGGTAAAGCATTACACCCGCCGACCACACGTCGATCTCCGGTCCAGGATACGGCAAGTTGGAGATGACTTCTGGAGCGGCGTAGTTCGCCGAACCACACCAGGTCCGCAGAAAGTCGCCGTCCGACATCTCATTACTGTTGTGAATTTACAGGGATTTTCGCAGGTGAGCCGTAGCGGCGGGGAACGAAGGAGCCAACCGATAATTTGACAAACTGTATTGAGAATCGAGAGAGGGGGAAGCGTGACTACACACCTTAAGCCTAAGTCAGCAAGCTTGACGTCGCGATCATGCTCGCCGAGAAGCACGTTCTCCGGCTGTAGGGGTATCGGTTGTCAACGAGCTTCGGCAGAAGACAAAACACACGTGCCTTAATATCTCGATGAACGATGCCCCTCGAGTGAAGGTATGCAATTGCCATCCTGGGAAGGCGTGACGATGTCGAATGTAGATACGTGTGCCAACACAGCACGTTTGCACCCAATTTCAATCAATCAAAATATGTTCACAGACGGAAATGAACTGAACGGACATGATTTGCTGGAAGAAATGACGGGCCTGTGAAAACAGGCGTTAGCCACGTTGCGTCCAAATTAGATCGAGAGGAACGTGGTTTCTTGGAAGACAGAACACTCACTGTATCTTCGGAGATTGACCGATGTTCCACAATGTATCTGAAAAGCTCTCCCGGAGCATACTGAGGTAAACCGTATAAGAAACTTGTCCACAACGCACGATAAGTCAAGGAAGTCAAGTGGATGAGGCGACGTACTTCCATGACGAGTATGACTTCAGCAGGTGTATTGATCACTTCATACCTGACACAGGTGTGTAAGCTCGGGGAAATCGAGTTCCACGCGCATGGGATAGACGCACATTTTTATGATGTGAGGATGGTTTACCATCTTAAGATACTCGATTTCGCGGGCGACTCGTGTCTTCGCTTTGGTATTCTGGGCATTGACAGTTGCTTTGCGGATGCACTTCAAGGCGACTCTCTGGCCGGTCAACACGTGTATAGCCACTGCAGAATGAGGCAGGTCATAATCGATGGGAAAGCAGAGCCGAAATGGCAGCGTACGTTTAACCTTGCCACTGTTGCGCAATAAGATTCAGACAAATCAATGGTTTGAGAGTCCATCTTGAAGATACAACGAAGAACGTACAATGCGCCCTCAGCAATATCGCCGATTATGACGTATTTTCCAAGCTTGTCGGCCATGGGGTATGGGATGGGATCGAACGAGTAGCAAATGCGACGAGGATGTTATGACAAATTGCCGAAATACATAGACAAAGACAATCGGAGAGCCCTGGCCAGTTACACGAAGCTGCGGGTAGTGCGAATCGCTCGTTCTGAATGCGGGTGACGCGCGGTTTCGCTCTCCCTTGGACGCTCACTCACGGAAAGCGTTCAGAATGAGGAAGGCAAGGAGAATCACACGTGACTGGGTTGTTGACCCACCGTCGGCGGATGGCTCATCCTCTCTCCCCGGAGGAGCCATCGACGACGAGGCGTACGCGGGTGGGGGCTGTTATTCAACGTCCTATCACTAATTACTTTGATCTCAAGCGCGAGTCTGATGCACGCATCGCGGCAGGCACTAATTCAAAGGCATTTGTCCACGATGAACCAGGCACGACCTCACCTCGTTGGCCTACAACGCATCCAGGCGATTCGACAGCCTCACTGCGTCCCACTCCGTCAACATTAGCCACCTCTGAAACAATAAAGAACCGAGATAAATCGCTAAACCATGCGCCAGTTCTCTCGTTGTCACCCGATGCTACCCAAGACCATACACGGCCTTCTCCGCCTGCTCTGACCGCGAATGAGATGATTAATACTTCATGGCACACCCTTGATGACATCTCCATCAGCTCTTTACTCGTTACGTCTGCTGCGTTATGCAATGCTCTGCGCGTCATATCGAAGGCATTGGAAAACATCAATGCGCGGTATACGGAATTGCAAGCAATTCGACAAAGAGAATGTAACGTTGGGCGGCGCGCAAAGCAGCATATAAAAAGAATCATGTGGGATCTGAATGACGAACAGAAGACTGTCGCGCGAACTGTGATGGACGCCATATTTGCCGAAGATGCAGAGGAAGTTCTCGCAGTCCCCCTAGATGACGGAGTTGACATTGTGAGCAAGTACACACTGACTGTACGCTACAACTCACGTATCTCGTTCCAGTCCTTAAACGAGTCGTTAAATGAGGCTCTCACAGAGACCTTTACGCCCCCATTACCTACAACATCCACACAAATGGTTCCAGCATCATCCAACATAATCAGTAACCCCATAACCATAATTGTACCTTCAGTACCGTCGCGACCCGCTAGTGCGATTATTTCAGTCCCTACACCGTCTGAGGACAACACAAGCCAGCCAATAAGCCCAGCTGATCCTTCCGGCGCCTCAAGTGACCCCTCAGAAAACGCCGCGCAAAGGGGTAATGGGTTTGGGGATTGGATGTGGCGCACAGTGCGCAGGGGCGCGAAAGACGTCACATCTCAATTCACTTCAACCTCATCATCATCTCCTGTTGCAACGTCCACAAAGCCATCGCTGGTGCAACCAAGTGAAGAGATACATTATACGTATCAGACGTCACCGGGGGAAATCAATGCCCAGGAAGATGCTCTAAGCTTCACGTCTAGGAACAGTGGTGTTGCATCCGTCTGCACCAGCTCTACTGACGCCCCACAGCTGGACGCTACGGAACCAGGCAAGAATGGGCGCTCTAATTCTATCTTCAGGTTATTTGTTGGCTCCGGAGCTAGCTTTCCAGTGGTTACAAGTGCCACGCCCTTGAATAACCCGCGCTCGAAGCCAACGCGAACGCGCGGAGGCTCAATATCCAGCGCATTTTCTTCCACTTCAACCCATCCTCAGGGCCCGCCGTTTTTACGCTCCATTAAAGCGCCGTCTCTGTCAGGTGCAATGGCCGTTGAAGCTCCTGTATTAGACCCCGCCCCACCTGCGGACACACAATCAATAAGATCAATTGCTTCCTCGTCCGAGAGGCTCGAATATCGCCCCATCATTTCATCGCCTTCAATTCGTGCCATATTCAATGCGACAAGAGTGCTGGTGTCCGACTCGCCTGCTTCTATCCTTATCAACTCAGGTGCTGATGCGGCGCCGCAGGTGTCTCGGCTGGCGCTCGAACTCATAAGAAATGCCCGAGACGAGGGGCTGAATATCCAGGAACGCAATAAGGAGAGCCGAAGAACTTCTAAGCTCCCAATGCACGACCAACCCTTGTTGCCATCTGGTCGCGTTTCCGCGCAACAGGACAAAATTTCCTCTAATCCTGTGTCAGCAGTCGCAACTTTTGACAGGGCTTCTTCTCTAGGGGCTACCACCTCACTTGGCCAGGCCCTCAGCTCTGCTTCGGTTACAAGGGAGCTCTCTTCTGTAGAAACGCCCGTTCGCCCGTCCGCCAAAGGATCGAGCACTTTTGGGCGCCTGACAGCCAACGGTCTCATTCCGGCGCTCGTGAAGCGTCCTGGTTATGGTGCTCCGTCGAGAGGCGGATCTACAGCTCAAGACATCCCACCTCCAGGGCCTACCGCAGCTTCCGTCTCAACAAGCATGAGTGCTTCTTCTGCGACTCTCGCGGGTTCTTCGACGGCGGGACATTCGAATATAAACCCTCGTGCTCGCACTGGGACCGTCGAGCTTGAGAACATGGTACCTGAGCTCGCCCGGCCACCCACCCTTTTGCTGTCGAAATTGCATGGCTCGTCACTGAGTTCTCCCGACTTCAAACCAATCCTTCCTTATTCACCTGCGAGCACGGGAGCTACTAGATTTCTGTCTGCCGGGAGGGAGCCCTTAACTGATCGTTATGGTTTTATTTACGTAAGCCTTGGGACATCAGCTGCACCACCCCGTTGTTGCTCTTGCTAATCCTGAGATGATAGGACATCAGCCAGTATGATGTAAATTTACTCATTAAGGCGAAGGAGGCCAGTAGCACAGCGCCAGCGAGTTTGTCAGGTCTTCGTATTGCTGATAGGGACCCCGAGGCGGATGACGCTGCATGGCTCAACCGCCAGCCACACCGTGCACAGATAAATTCACCACTGCCACGAAACGACAACGCTCGTGATACAACGGCGACTGGTGAACTCGGCCCGCGCTCTGATCTCGCGGCCATAAGCACACAGGCACTGAGCTTGGCCAACGGGACCAGTAGTACAATACTCGAGGCCGAGGAACAAAGGTCTTTTTCGTCTCCTCAGTCGCCTACGTCACATGCCATGTCGGTTGCATCCATGGACGCCCTGTCTCCGTCGGCTGTCTCTATCAAATCTCGTCGCTCCGGGCGGGGTCGCTCTCTATCGGCTTCTACGCAACTCACCCCCACGCCTTCGAAGCCAAGCGTGTCTGCGCATTCACTCTTCTCTTCCGATGCAGCACTCTCGTTACCAAATTTGTCCTCACCCAAGGCGAATTCTGGTGCGCTTGTTGACCACAACACACAATCCCAGGGCCAACGGCCTACGTACGGAATTGTACAACTTCTACTATCTCAGTTGACCGAAATGCACGATCTGCAGCAAGCTGCCCAGAAGGCTGAGTGGGATGCATTTATCAAGCGCCGCCACCGGAGTGCGGGGACAACGGTGCTACAGCCTTCGAAAGCATTTCCTTCACAGCAATCAGCCGCATCATCCGCCGCCGCACTTCTCGGTCTTTCGCACTCGCCAAGCGAAGACGATGAAGTCATGGCCTTTCCCGAGGGTCTCGTAGGCGTAGCCCAAATGGGCTTTGGCCCCAATAAAGAAAACTGGAAGGAATTTGGACGTCTTGTTCGTGGCGGAATCCCACTCGTGTATCGCGCGAAAGCCTGGTCTGAATGCTGTGGTGCACTGGAGATTGCGGAGCCGGGAGCATTTCAGGATTTGCTCCTAACTCATGAAGGCGAGTCTAATCCGACTCTCAGTGATATAGAAAAGGATGTACGGAGAACAAGTGAGCCACTCAGCCCGATTTACTTCATCCATCCAATGGCTTAATCACTAGTGCCGACTAACATATTCTTCGGCGGCGACGGCATTGGAGTCTCAAAACTGAGGAGAGTTCTGCAGGCTTACAGCTGGTGCGCATTGCATTTTCGTTCTGGACCACTAATGATGGGCGACTCAACCCACCACAAAGGAGGAATCCGGAAATCGGCTATTGTCAAGTAAATCCCCTCCTCTGGGCTGGTGACTCTTCAATCCTGATACCTGCATCACTTAGGGAATGAACCTTATCGCCTCAACGCTGCTTCTTGTGTTTGCGGATGAGGAAGAAGCGTTTTGGATGCTTTGCTGCATTGTGGAAAAATTTTTGCCGGAAGAATTTTTCGGACGTTCTCTGCTAGTTTCTCGGGCTTGCCCTCTCGTACTCCTCGATTATGTCCAAGCCATGCAGCCCAAGCTTTACAATCACTTGCAAGACATCGGAGTGGACCTCGGAGCGATTTGTTTCTCTTGGTTTCTATCTCTGTTCGCCGACTGCTTGCCAGTCGAGGTGAGTGTGCCGTTGAGTTGTTCTCGGGTCTTCTGTTTCACCGTTGCCTGCAGACGCTCTTCCGCGCCTGGGACCTCTTCTTTCTGGAAGGAATGGACGCACTGTTCAGAATCGCGGTCGCTATTCTTCGTATCAATGAAGCGGAGCTGCTTGATTGCGACTCGATTTCATCACTGTACATGCATTTGGAAAGTATGACGACGCGTATGTGGCAGCCCGACAAACTTCTGAAAGTACGTAGAACAGCATTCCCAGTGACCTTTGCGAGCTCATTGCCCTGGCAGTTTGAAGCAGATTTAAAGCCCCTCATCACTCATAATGATCTTGTGAAGCGGCGAGAAGCTCATGTGGCTGCACTCAGCCAGTTTTTGTAGTTCATGAATGTAGGTTCGCAACAAGTGTTTTGCACTATCAAGCAGCAGCATGTTATCACTAATTCTCATTTGTGCAAGCATCCTATCCTAAAAGTCCTTGTACGACGGGCGCGACAGGTTTCTTTAATACATGCTTAGTTAAACTTAGATAAGCACGAGCCGCATATAATGCAGGAGCCAGCGTGAAACAAGAAAAACGGGCGGGTCCATCATGCCGGAGTAAACGCACAAGCAAACAACGGAGTCGGCAGGATGCAGACCGTCGCTAATCCAGTGAAGGATGATATTGTTACCACTTGCCAAGTGGAAAATTGGGCTGCGACTCCGTGCTACACAGCATACCCATAGCATGTAGCGTGGGAGGTCGGGCGTATATCAGGGTGTTGTTGTAAAGTCTCGCCAGCCGCATACTCATCAAGGGGCGGGGGGGATGAACGGCCACCGAATGCGCTGAGGCTGGGCATACGGGTCAGGCCATCCGTAGCTGGAAGGGAATTACCCCCACGGCTAAGGCAAGACCAAGGAGAGTGAGAGCGCGACGATTTGCGTGAGATGAGTGAGGTGCCTCGGCGCGCATCTGCACTGCTTGGGGCTCTGCTAGACATGCCGCGACCACTGACCGATGTGGGAGCACTGCGGGAAAGCAGGGGAGCGGAATGCACAGATCCAGCGCGTGGCGAGGTCAAGACTCCACGGCTCAACTACGTCATGGATGAGATGCAGGAGCGAGACAGTAGAATGAGGTACACTCACATATTCCAAAGTCGATGAGGGGCGGAAGTGTGTTGTAACTCGCATGGGGGGCGTGATGCGGTCTCCGAGTAGTAGAAGGTCGTCGCCATTCGCGATTCGCCGCCACTGACTGCCAGCACTTGGAGGCTCCTCTTCTAAAACGTCAACGAGTCCGCTGGTGGTTCGGGTCGTGCGGCTTTCTGAGCGGTCGAACGCTGGCACCCGGTTGTAATTATACTCTTCGAGTCCTGGAGGGGGCTGGTGGTGCCAATCGGTGTACGATGGAGGAGGGGATGAGGAAACAGGCCCACGATAGCTACGCCGCTCTAAGGAAGCCGATGGAAGAGGAGGGGGTTCATCTAGCACGTCATCAGCCTGGTATGCGAGCGACCTTAAGGACGATTGAAGGGATTGCAGTGAGGCAGGAGGACGAGTCAGAAAAGGATGAGGTTGAATATCGCGAATAGGAGGCGGAGGCACCAGCTCCGAGCTGCCGGAAGAACGCTCAGCAAGTTCGCCCATTTCTGTAGTAGTGTTTCGATTTGGGGTGTTCGGACGAGAAACCAGTCTCACCGAAGTTTCGGAGGAGTTTTGGAGGCCCTGCGGATAAATGGCACTTGGCAATGGGGGCGCATCCAGTGCATCATAATACACCGTATTTCCAGAGCAGAGCGACCCTCTTCCGGCGGAACCTGCGGACACGCTGCGATACTGGGGGTCAACACTGGATGCCTGAGACCGTGACTGCATCAAGGTATGTGCTTCGAGATGGATCGGCAGGGGAATGGGGAATTGTGAGCTGTGTGGTGTGGGAGGGCTCTCGTCACCGTCATGCTCTGGAATGGGCGCACTTTTTGCAGAAGATTGCTTGGAGCGCTGGGAACGCCTTGGATCCCGAGAATTACTTCGAGTAGATGAGGGCTTCGACCCAGGAGCAGACTTCTCAGATTGTAGGCGGAAACCTAGTTCATCATTGTTTGGACTTGAAGCCCGTGCACCTCGCCATGACGATGCCCAGCTGCTGCGGAACCACGTAAAAAAGCCGGCAGCACCAGGAACATAACTGGCACGTTGACGCGCATTTCGTTGGACAACTGCTTCGCGAGCTCGCTCAACGAATCGATTTTCCTCACTTGATGAGGCAAGGTTAGGGCCCTCCGAAGCTAAGTTAGTTGCAGCAACGGCGGCGGCGGACGCAGGAGCAGTACGCAGCAAAGTCTCTTGCTCAGCATCACTGTTATGGCCATCGCTGTATTGTACGGATCTGGGGCTCATGGGTGGGGAAGCCGCATCCTGCCCCCCCATAGCATTGTGGGCAACATCCTCTGAGGTAGGCACATCCTGGTAGGGACGGGCCGAGTTTCTTCGCCAAGGAGTCCAGGGCAGGCGACGCGTGTGACCAGCGGGCTCAGATGAATTAGGGCTGCCTGGGTAAAGGATGTTGTGAGCACCAGCAGTTTCTGCGCCTGGCCCCGCAAGAGCTTCTCCATAGCGAATGACCACGTGACGGCTACTGTCGCTGCCTTGAATTGACACATCGTGAACGCCGCTGCCAGCTGCCACACTGCCACCAGAAGGGCCCGAAGGTTCAGAAGAACGGGGTACCATGATCTGCCATTCGCCGTGATCTTCGATGTCACCTCCAAAGAAGGAGGAATCCCCTGTGACGTGATGGGGCGCTGGTTGACTCTGTCTTCGACGTCCCAGATTTAGCCAAAGACACATGCAGAAAAATGCCAAAAATGCCAATCCCCCAACGACTGACCCCACGACAACGCCCGCGACAGCACCAGGGGATAGATGCCGGTGATGTTGCAAAGGCGCAGTGCTTGAAGCACTGGCCGTCGTGCTTGACGAGGTAGAACTGGATTTGGTGGGACCCGTAGCACTGTATCTTGAGGGTGTAGTACTCGGGGAAGTCACGGTGTGAGGTATCGAAGAAGACAGGAACGTGGTTGAGGACAACGATGATGTCAGGGTAGAAGGGGGGACAATGGGGGTGGTGGTGGTGGTGGTGGTGGTGGTAGTGGATGATGGTTTCGCAGTGGTGGAAGTGGTCGTTAGTGGAGAGAAGGATGAAGAGATTGATGTTGTTGTTGTTGTTGGGGCTGGTGACGTTAGACCTCCCCAAGTCCAGGGGCCAGCTGTTCCTAATGGGATCTAAGAAAGACGTGAACATTCCGCTCAAAAGAAGCATGCGGCGACTCACAGAGGGGCCATAGTAAGTTAAGGGGAGGTTGGTTATACTATAGGAAATAGAGTATCCTCCTGAAACAGTGACCGTCACAGGCACCCAGCTCATCCATGGCGGCAGTTGTTGAAGGGGTGTTGCGCTTGTCGTCATTGTAATGTCGTAAAGTTGATATTAATTCGTTAATTTTTCTTCGCAGTGAGTGTCGTGTGTCCGTCTTGGAGTGTGTTCTTGAAGTCGTGGTCGAACTAATAGGAAAAGCGACCAAGTCCGTTGAGAACGATTCAGCCCGCAAAAAAGAGTCTGGAGCCTTACAAAGGTAGGGGGTACGCGCGGTGAAATATGTAGGCCTCTGAGCAAGCTCGAAGAGGCCTAAAACGTTGCAAGTCAGGAAGAGCGATCCGTTCAACACGGACACGCGAGAAACTCCTAAATAACAACAAACAACACCTAACACAGAAACAAGCCAGCGACGACGTCCTAGCACCCACACTCGTCAGAATGACATGCATACGAGGTTTGGTAACAGGCATTGGTCCGTGAAGCATGGAACATATCACCCGTGCCCTTTGTGATCAAGACGCAGGGATGTCAGGGAACATGCCCAGGTATTGGAGTACGATAATGGACTGCGTGGGTGTAAATATAATATAGCAAAGGGGGCCCTATCGCTCAAAGCACGGGTGATGGGTTCTGAGAAATCTCTGGCACACTACTGTTGCGTCGCGTTGGTAGGTTTTCTGCAATCAAAATCTCATCAACTGAGTCTGCTATCTCTCACAGACACAAGATGGCACCAAACTGTGCTGTAGAGCCCAGGCTGCATTAGTCCTCGGGTGGTGGCAGCATCAGAGTGACGAAAGCTTTCACCACACAGGGATCAATCCAGCAGATAATCACTCGGTCATTCCTCATATGATTAGAGTTTTAGCGATGGTCTTGACATATTTGACCGAGGTTCACTCAGCGCGGGCAGAACAGAAGGTTATGCCTCAGATAAGAACGACGCGACATCGGCCTGAGTGCCTATTTGTGTTGTGTTTGTGACGGAGCCTGACGATCGACGAAAGCCACCTGGGTGGAAGTATATAACGCGTGGCCATTAGACTCGGAAGTAAATCTCGATCAGGCGAGTTCGAGGCTAGATATCTCGGGGCGAGGTGACGAGAAAGCGCTCAAGATGCTCAAGCTGGCAATCGAGTTCCATCTCATTGCTATTACTAGTAGCATGTAGACACGACAAGACAGGCGATCGTCGCAACGAGTTATCATGGCATTTGATTGGAACTGCCTCGTGGATGAAGCGCGCGGGATATTATGAATCGGTGGAGGTTCCGCGTGTTCCCTAGCGCCGACTGCCCTTGAACTATGCCCGCTGTGACTTCAACCACCCCGACCAGCAAGGCGCCCAGTCCACGGAAGAAGGGGCTGAAGAAGAAAGTGCCAAAGCGCGATGCCGCCAATAGCTCTTCTCCCCGTCTCAGCGCAAAGCAATCCCAATATGAGGAGGAGCTTGCATTTGAGGGCACCATTAGTCGCATCCTTCTCCGTCGTTTCGAGCACGACATCGCCCGACTGTTCTCTACCCATATCCATCGTCTTGCAGAGAATCAGCTTCCGCGCTTGATCATGTCCGTCCTCCAGATAGCTCCCCCTGGATGGGTAGCGCTCAATGCCAACGGCGAGGAAGTCAAAGACTGTGAGCTAATTCCGGCACTTGCGCACTGTCCTTCGTCACCATGATATAGCCTGACCATGATATAGTCTTCCGAGGTGCACTGGCACTTGACATCCGACAGGCAGGTGAACGCGTTGCGACCAAGAGCGTGCTTTGGTCCTACACAGCCATTCGACACTTTGTACGGCTAGTTTGAACCAAGGTATCGAATGCTCTCTGACAATTTCGTAGGCTGTCTCGCACGATGTCCCTATATGTGGTCATCGCAGTTTGCATTCGCATCTTCTTCTCCCTTATCACGCACAAATGCGTGCTCACCTTCAGACTCTCGAATCTCCTAACTCACCTGTTTTGACGAAACCCCCATATCTTGGATCGCTCAATAAAGGCTACAAAGCTCTCGAACGGTACTGTTTGAGCCGTGTAAAGAACACGCCGATGGGCAACTTCCCTCCGGAATGGCAAGACTGGCGAACTAAAGTTCGAGAAGGCTACGATCGAATGGTCGAGACGCTGTGGGAAGTAGCCAATGAGCTCGACGTTCGAGGTGCTGGACCGCGCTTTGTATATGCATCACCACTGATGTCATTTTATGTCGATCTAGGTTACGGTCTTGTGCTCCGAGAGAAACTATCTGACAAATGGTGTTGCCTAAGCTGTCTTGGAACTGTGCGTTTACTGGCCTCTGTTTGCCTGTTCATGCTGCTCTTACGATGCTGACGCATCAAATATCTTGAGGTATGTGAACCCACTTCGCAAACAGGCGAAGACGGTAAAGAAGCGTCGTCTGCGCCTCCGGTACCCTCAAGCAAGGGAAAGGAGAGGGAATGGGATGGGCGTGGCGCCGGGGTGTATCGGTGGGACACGCCCGATGAGGAGGATATGTGGAACGCGAAACTCGACTTTGGCGGTGCACCAAGCGATTATCTCGACCTCTACTTGGAAGAAGACGAGGACGAAGATGTACTGAGCGTGGGCGAGCTTATGGAGCTCAGATACATCAAGGCAGAACGAGAAAAGGAGCTGGTGAGCTCGCCATTTATTCATTCAGATTTACCAGATGTGACGGGGTTGACTGCACAAAAGGGAAATGCCGCATTCAAGAAAGCCAGCTACGAAGTTGCCATCAAGCACTACGAGAATGCATATAGGATTGAGCCCGAAATACCTCATTATCAGCTTAATCTTGCTGCGGCTTATCTCAAAGTGCACAAGTGAGGCTTTCCATCCAATTTTTCGGAGACATTCCTACCTCTTATGCCTTCAATAGCTGGAAAGAAGCAGAAGCAGCTTGTACCACTGCACTGGGACAACAGAAGAGCAGCAAAGCTTACTACCGTCGAGCTAAGGCTCGAAAGATGTTGGGTCGCATAGATGAAGCTGAACAAGGTATTAATGAACCAATGTCTCCATGTACCATCCTCATCGCCCTGTTGCATGTCAGATTTGCTTGCCATCCTAGCGTTTCAGTCGTCAAACGCTGACGCGATCACCGAGCTGCAAAATCTGCGTCCTCCCGAACCAAC
>Ga0307508_10004644_pt1 | contig 13337 bp, 11 predicted proteins | sample 9_EM_MG_FD_203089 | JGI IMG/M metagenome (GOLD analysis project Ga0307508, IMG submission 203089) | Populus trichocarpa ectomycorrhiza microbial communities from riparian zone in the Pacific Northwest, United States - 9_EM | ecosystem: Host-associated > Plants > Roots > Unclassified | place... | reverse complement strand
CCTCGATTGCCGCCGGATTCTCGGTTTGCGGCCGGGCGCTGACCCGGATGTCCGGGTGGTCGGCGTATTTCACCGCGTTGTCGACAAGCTCGGCGAGGATGCGGCGCAGCGCGTCGTGCCGATCGGCGATCAGGACCGGTTCGTCCGGCAGGTCGAGGAGCAGCTGTCGGCCGCGGGCTTCGGCGCCCGGCCGGGCCTGCGCGACCACCTCGGCGATCCGCGCGCGGCAGTCGCTGGGCTCTGGCGCCGGTCCGGCGGGCAGGTCGAGCCGCGCCACCTCGACCACGCGGTCGATGGTGCGCAGCATCTGCTCGGCGCTGGCCTGCAGCAGCTCCAGCTGGTTGATCTGCTGGCCGGGCTCGGCCGCACCGGCGGCCAGCTTCACCAGCATGATCCGGCTGAGGCCGAGAATGCCGGTGAGCGGGCTGCGCAGCTCGTGCCCCAGCCGGCTGAGCAACGGGGCACCAGGCAGTCGCTCCATGTCGCCCCCGGGCGTGTTGAAACGCGGGACCCACGTGCGGGGCTGCTTCACGGTTCGCGAGCAGCCTACTCATTGTAGGGGTAATACTACTATATGTGAGTATTTCCCCTGCCCTGCCGCAGGCGTGTCGGCGGGCCACGCTGCTCGGGGCGGGTACCGCCGTCGCGATCGGCGCGGTCTGTCTCCTCGGCTACCTGCTCGGCGTGCGGCAACTGGCCGGCGCGTTGCCCGGCTGGCCGCCGATCGCACCGATCACGGCGCTGGCGTGGGCCGCGGCCGGGATCAGCCTGTGGCTGCTGGCCACGCCGGGCGTCGGCCGGCGCCGGCGCGTCGCCGGCCGCGGTGTCGCGGTCGCCGTCGGGGGAGTAGCGGTCGCCGTACTGGTGGAGCGGGTCACCGGCTGGGACATTGCCCTCGACCGGTTGCTGTTCGCCGGCACCGCCCGGGCCTGGCACCCCGGCGGGCCGGTGGGCCGGCCGTCGGCCGAGGTCGCCCTCGCGTTGCTCGGCACCGCCGTCGCCCTGTGCCTGCTCGACGCGGACGCCGGGGCCGGATATCGGCCGTCGCAGCTGCTGGCGCCGTTCGCCGTGTCGGTCACCGGGGTCGCCCTGGTCGGGCACCTCGTGGGTCAGGCGTCGGCTTCCGGCGGGTCCGGGATCTGCCGGATCTCGGCGCCGACCGCGCTGGTCACGGTCGCGCTGTCGGTCGGCATCTTCACCAGCCGGCCGGACGGGGTAGCGGTCCGGGCGTTCGCCGGTACCGGCCTCGGCGCGGCGACGATCCGCCGGCTCGCCCCGGCGGTCGCGGCCGTGGTGGTGCTCGTCGGGGTCGTCGCCGGCGTGCTCGCCCGCTCCGGCCGCCCGGCCGACGGGCTGGGCGCCACGATCGCGATCTCCGCCCTGACGATGACGCTCTACCTCGTGTTGCTGCGCACCGGCTACATGCTGGACGGCGCGAACCGGGCCCAGCGCGAACTGAACACCGACCTGCGCCACCAGCGCGACTTCAGCAACATGGTGCTCCGGTCGCTGAACGAAGGCGTCGTGGTGCTGGCCGGCGACGGAACGGTGCTGCAGGTCAACTCGCGGTGGTCCGAGATCACCGGGTTCGCCGCCGAGGACGCGGTCGGGCTGCGGCCGCCGTACCCGTGGTGGCCCGCGGAGCTGATCGGCGACCGCACGCAGAAACTGCGCAGCGGCCTGGCCGCCGCGGAGAACACCGAATTCGATCTGGCGTTGCGCCGCGCCGACGGCAGCAGCGTGCGGGTGCTCGTCGCCGTGTGCCCGATCCGCGACCAGGACGGCGGCCTGCTCCGGTCGATCCTCACCTACCGGGACATGACCGACTACAACCGGGCCCAGGCCGGGCAGCGGCAACTGGCCGACGAGCTGGACCACTTCTTCACCATGTCGCACGACCTGATGTGCATCGCCAGCCCCGACGGCATGTTCCTGCGGCTCAACGACGCCTGGCAGCGGACCCTGGGCCACCCGGATGCCGAGCTGCTCAACCAGCCGTTCGTGCGGTTCGTGCATCCCGACGATGTCGCACGCACGATCGCCGAGACGCGCAAGGTGGCCGACGGCGTGCCGACCGTGGCGTTCGAGAACCGCTACCGCTGCCACGACGGCAGCTACCGGTGGCTGTCCTGGAACGCCACGCCGGCACCGCAGCAGGGCCGGGTCTATGCCGTGGCCCGGGACATCACGGTGCAGCGCGAGATCTACGACGCCCGTACGAGCCTGGCGGCCATTGTGGACGGCACCGCCGACGCGATCATCGCCAAGACCCTGGACGGCACGATCACCAGCTGGAACCCCGCCGCCGAACGCATCTACGGCTACCGGGCGGAGGAGGTCGTGGGCCGGTCCATCTCGATCATCTTTCCGCCCGACTCCGGCGGCCAGCTCAGCGAGGTGCTGGCCCGGATCGCCGCCGGTGAGACTGTCAAGGTCGACGACAGCATCCGGATCCGCAAGGACGGCGCCGTGGTGCACCTGGCGCTGACCATCTCACCGCTGCGGGACATGGAAGGCGTGGTGGTGGGCGCCGCGTCGATCGCGCACGACATCACCGACACCAAGAAGGCGGAGGAGCGGTTCCGCCGGCTGGTGTTCAGCGCCCCCGACGCGATGGTCATCGCCACGGCCGACGGCGTGATCCGGCTGGTCAACGAGCAGACCGAGCGGTTGTTCGGGTACGCCGGCGACGAGCTGATCGGGCAGCCCATCGAGGTCCTGGTGCCGCCCGAGCTGCGCGAGCGGCACATCGGGCACCGGCTGGGCTTCCTGGCCCACCCGGAGATCCGCGGCATGGGCGCCGGGCTGGAGATGTTCGGCGTACGCGCGGACGGCACCCGGTTCCCGATCGAGGTCCGGCTCGCGCCGCTCGACACCGAGGAGGGCACGCTGATCTCGGCGGCGGTGCGCGACATCACCGAGCGCCGGGAGGTCGAGCAGGATCTCGCGGCGGCCCGCGATGAGGCACTCGCCGCCGCCCAGCTCAAGTCGCAGTTCGTCGCGATGGTCAGCCACGAGATCCGGACCCCGATGAACGGCGTCATCGGCCTGACGAAGCTGCTGCTCGACACGCCGCTGCAACCCACCCAGCGCCGCTACGGCGAAGCGATCCGCACCTCGGCGCGGGCGCTGCTGACCATCATCAACGACATCCTGGACTTCTCGAAGATGGAGGCCGGCAAGGTCGCCCTGCTCAACGCCGATTTCGACCTGGGCAAACTGGTCGAGGAGGTGGCGCACGCCGCGGCCGAGGCGGCCCGCGACAAGAGCCTGGAGATCGTCAACTACTACCCGGCCGACCTGCCCCGGACGGTCCGCGGCGACGAGGGCCGGATCCGCCAGGTGCTGCTGAACCTGCTCGGCAACGCCGTCAAGTTCACCCACGACGGCGAGATCCTGATCCGGGTCGACACCGCGCCGCCGGCGTCGGCCGGGCGGCGGGAATTCACCTTCAGCGTCATCGACACCGGCGTGGGCATCGCCCCGGAATACCTGTCCCGGCTGTTCGAGCCGTTCGTGCAGGCCGACGGCACGAACAGCCGCGAGTACGGCGGCACGGGGCTGGGGCTGACCATCAGCCACCAGCTCGTCGAGCTGATGACCGGCCGGCTCGAGGCCGAGAGCGAGGTGGGGCGGGGCAGCCGGTTCTTCTTCACCATCCCGCTCGAGGTGCCGGCCGCCTCCGCCGAGCAGAGCACCGCGCAGGACACGCTGGTCGGCCGTACCCTGCTCATCGTCGACGACAGCGTGACCAGCTGCCACCTGCTGGCCGAGCACGCGCGGGCCTGGGGGATGGTCACCACCACGGCGTTCGACGCGCGCAGCGGCCTCGACCGGCTGCGGGACGCCGCGCAGGGCGACCGGCCGTTCGACATCGCCGTGATCGACCAGCACATGCCCGAGGAGGACGGGCTGACCCTGGTCAACTGGATCGCCGGGGACCCGAGCGTCCCGAGCCCGCTGACCATCCTGCTCACCTCCGGCTCGTACCAGGACGACCAGCACGTCGAAGCCCTCGACGGCGTGACCATCCTGGCCAAGCCGGTCGGCCCGTCCGCCCTGTACAACTGCCTCATCGAGCACCTCGACCCGAGCGGGGCGAAGTTCCGCCTGGCCGCCCTCGCCGGCACCGTCCCCCGCGGCGGCGAGCGGGGCATCGTCCTGCTCGCCGAGGACAACGAGATCAACCGGATGGTCGCCATCGACACCCTGGCCGGTCTGGGCTATCAGGCCGACGTCGCCAACAACGGCCTGGAGGCGCTCGAACTGGCCCCGACCAAGCCGTACAAGGCGATCCTGATGGACTGCCAGATGCCGAAGATGGACGGCTACCAGGCCACCCGCGAGATCCGCCGCGGCGAACCGGCCGACCACCACATCCCGGTGATCGCGATGACAGCGGGCGCCCTCGCCGAGGACCGGCAACGCTGCCTCGACGCCGGCATGGACGACTACCTGGCCAAGCCCATCGACCCGGACGAACTGCAGGCCAAGCTGGACCACTGGGCGGGCGTACCGGCGGCCGGCGACGCCCGCTGAGCCCGGCCGCCCCAGTGCGATGCTGGACGGATGTTGCGCTTCGAGCCCGGCCTTTACCGGGGCACCGCCGGATACTACGACCGGTTCCGGCTTGCGTACCCGGCCGCGATGATCGCCGACCTGGCCCGGCGGGCCGCCCCGTCCGGGCGCGGGCGCCTGCTCGACCTGGCCGGTGGCACCGGCCAGCTGGCCTTCCCGCTGCGCGGCTGGTTCGCGGAAGTCTGGTCCGTGGACGCCGAAGCCGACATGACCGAGGTGGTCCGGGCCAAGGCGATCGCCGCCGGCGCGACCCGCCTGCGGGCGATCACCGCCACCGCCGAGGACCTGCACGCCGAGCCGGGCAGCTTCGAACTGATCGTGATCGGCAACGCCTTCCACCGGCTAAGACGTGCCGTGGTCGCCGAGCGCGCCCACGGTTGGCTCAAGCCCGGCGGCTGCCTCGCGCTGTGCTGGTCGACCTCGCCGTGGGTCGGCCCCGAGGACTGGCAGCGGGCGCTCAGCAGTCTGCTGCGCAGATGGCAGAACGAGCTCGGCGCGTCCGGCCGCGTTCCACCCGGCTGGGAGCAGGAGAGGCAGCGGGACCCGGACCACGACGTGTTGTCCCGGGCCGGATTCGAGCCCGCCGGGCGCCACGACTTCCCGGTCGAGCAGCGGTGGACGATCGACGAACTCGCCGGGTACATCCGGTCGACCTCGTTCCTGCCGCCCATGGTGCTCGCGGACCGCGCCGCCGAGTTCGACGCCGACCTCGCCGCCGAACTGAGCCGACACACAGCCGACGGCCGCCTGACCGAAACCGTCCACTTCGCCTACGAACTGGCCCGGCGGTCAGCGGGGTTGGACTAGGGGGAGGAAGATCTGGTCCACGATTTCCACGATTGTCTCGTCGGGGACCGGGCGTAGCGTCATCAGCAGTTCGTGGCGCAGGAGGTCGGTCGGCAGGGCGCCGATCCGTGGGGTGAGCGCGGCCGGGTCGATTTCGCCGCGTTCGATGCCGCGGCGTAGCACCGTGTCGATGCCGAACGGCTGTTGGCGTCCACTGAGGAATTCCGCGCGCAGGTCGGCCGGGGTCTGGCCGGTTTCGGTGAAGTATTCGCCCATCTGCACGCTGAACAGGACGGCGAGCTCCCGGCGGCGGGCCGAGGCGGCGCGCAGCGTCTCGATCAGGTCGTCGCGGACCGAGCCGGTGTCGGGCGTCGGGACGGGGGTGCTGCGGCCGTGGTGCCGGACGGCCGCGATCGCCAGGTCCGAGCGGGCGGGCCAGCGCCGGTAGATGACCGGGCGGCTGGTGCCGGCCCGGGCCGCCACGCCCTCGATCGTGAACCGGCTGTAGCCGACCTCGACCAGTTCCGTCCAGGCGGCCTCGAGCAGCGCGTCCACCAGCGCCTGCCCGCGCCGGCGGGACGTTGTGTCGCCCGTCATTAGATGCACTCCCGTATCTTATTGACCTCAGGCCGTCCTGCGAGTACCTGTAGATACAGAACTGTATCTTATCTGCCTCGCGGGGAGGACCCCATGACCACGACCACCGAGCCGGCGAGCCGGCGTCTCGATCCGGCCTTCGTCCGGCTCGCGCTCGTACTGATCACCGGTGTGCTTGCCGTGGTCTTCGACACCACGATCGTCAACGTCGCGATCGACACGCTCGGCCGCGAACTGCGGGTCCCGGTCGCCACCATCCAGTGGGTCAGCACCGGCTACCTGCTCGCGCTCGGGATGGCCGTGCCGGTCACCGGCTGGCTGGTCGACCGGCTGGGCGGCAAGCGCGTCTGGATGTCCGCCCTCGGACTGTTCCTGGTGGGCTCCGTCGGCGCGAGCCTGGCCTGGAGCGCGCCGAGCCTGATCGCCTGCCGGGTGCTGCAGGGCGCCGGCGGCGGGCTGATGCTGCCGGTCCTCACCACCCTGCTGGTCCAGGCCGCGGGTGGCCGGTCGCTCGGCAGCGTCACCGCGCTCGTCTCGTTCCCGGCGCTGCTCGGCCCGATCCTCGGCCCGCTGGCCGGCGGCCTGATCGTGCAGCACCTGAGCTGGCGGTGGATCTTCTGGGTGAACGTGCCGTTCTGCGTGGCCGGGCTGATCCTGGCATGGCGGCTGATGCCGGAGTTCCCCGGCAGCCGCCGGTCCCGCCTCGACGGCGTCGGGCTGGCGCTCGCCTCGCCGGGCATCGCGGCGGTCGTCTTCGGCCTGGCCCGGGTCGGCTCGGACGGCGGTTTCGGACACGCCACCGTGCTCGTGCCGCTGCTGGGCGGGCTCGTGCTGCTCGTCGCGTTCACCGTTCGGGCCCGGCGGGTCGGCGCCGCCGCGCTGGTCGACGTGCGGCTGTTCCGGGTGCCCTCGTTCAGCGCCGCCACCGGCCTGCTGTTCCTGTCGGGCTTCGCGCTGTACGGGGCCATGCTGCTGGTGCCGCTGTATTTCCAGCAGGTCCGCGGGCTGAGCGCGTTCGCCGCCGGCCTGCTGATCGCCGCCCAGGGCGTCGGGGTGCTGGCCAGTCGAGGTCTCGCCGGCACGCTGACCGACCGGATCGGCGCGCGCTGGGTCACGTTCGCCGGGCTGGTAGTTGTCGCGCTGGCTACCGTGCCGTTCGGCTTTGTTACGGCCGGCACCGGCGAATGGTGGCTGGTGGGGACGCTCGTCGTGCGCGGCATCGGGCTCGGCGCCGCCACCATCCCCGTGCTGGCCGGCGCCTACTACGGGCTGGATCGCGCGGCAGTGCCGCATGCCAGCATCATAACCCGCACCGCGCAGCAGATCGGCGGCTCGGTCGGCACGGCTGTGCTGGCGGTGGTGTTGGAACGCTCGATCGTGCGGCATGGCGCGGAGGGTCTGGCTGGGCGGGCGGCGGCCTTCGATGTTGCGTTCTGGTGGTCGATCGGGTTCACCGTCGCCGCGCTGGTGCTCGCGCTCTGGCTGCCTGGCCGCCCGCGCCCCGCCTAGCCCCGGCACAGGCCACCGCCGAGGCGCCTGGGGCGTGCGGGTCCTGCGGAAGGTCTGCGGATTGCGACTCCGCCGGAGGGCTGGATCTGAGCGGGTGGGGCGAGCATTCTGAATGCTGGACCGGACCCATCAAGCCGGAGGCCGACATGCATGCGAAACCAGGCGACGTGCTCATCGTCGAGAGTCAGACCGTGGGACAGCAGCAACGCCAGGCGACGATCCTCGAGGTCCGCTCGAGCGACGGCTCACCGCCCTACCTGGTGCGGTGGGGTGACGGCCACGAAGGCCTCGTCTACCCGGGACCGGACGCCCATATCACGACGGCCCGCCCGAGCTAGCGGGCTCCCGTAACCAGCGGTGTCCAAGGCCCAACAGGCCCCGTGTCAATCTTGGTCGCCGGGCGCCCTTCCGGGGGCGCCCAGCGACCAAGGTCTACTTGTGCAGCGATCGCGTTGCCGGACAAAAGCGACTTGTCGGAATAGGGGGGCGGGCTGATCGGTCAGAAGGTGGCGAGCACGATCCGTTGCGCCACCTGGGGCTGGTCGGCGCCGCCCATGTGCAGGGTGTTCACCGAGTAGACCAGGCGGCGGGACAGGTCTCGGGTGGCGCCCATTCCGTTGTTGTAGCCGGGGCGGTCGCCGCTCTTCGCCCACACCGTGACGTCGCCCAGCTGGAACCTCGTCAAGCCGGCCGAGTAGGCGGCGCGTCCCGGCGAGCCGTACATCGGCACGTCCGGAACGGTGAACATGGCCTCGAGTTGCGGCTGGGGCACGAGCCGGCCGCGGAACAGGGCGACCATCAGCCGGTCCAGGTCGTCGGCCGTGGAGATGATCGACGCGGCCGACCATTGCAGGGACGGGTTCGCCAGCGTGACGTCCCGCCAGCCGTCCGGGGTGGCCTCGTAGCCGTGGGCGTGTGGTCCCGGGATCCGGATGTCGTCGCCCGGGACGCTCGTTCCGGTCAGTCTCAGCGGGCGGATGATCCGGCGGGTGACCTCGTCGGCCCAGCTGTGTCCGGTGATCCGCTCGATCAGCAGGCCGGCCGCGATGTAGTCGACGTTGCCGTAGCGCTGCTGGCTGCCCGGCGGGAAGGCGAGCGGCTTGGTCAGGTCGAGCTGGCTGCCGGGCGTCCAGTGGTCGAAGCGGTGCGCGAAGTACCAGTCCGGGGTCTTGGCCGGCACCTCGACGCCGTTCAGGCCGCTGGTCCAGGTGAGCAGCTGCCGGGCCGTGATCGCAGCGTACGAGGCGGGCAGCAGGCCGGGCAGGTACTGCTGGATCGGGGCGTCCAGGTCGAGCCGGTGCTCGGCGGCGAGTTGCAGGGTCACGATGGCCGTGAAGACCTTGGTCATCGAGCCGATCCGGAACCGGCTGTCCGGCGCGGGCGGGTGCTGTGCCCGTACCGAAGAGATGCCGGAACTGCCCGACCAGCCGCCGGCGGCGCCGCGGACCTGGACCAGCGCGCCGCTCGCCTCGCCGTCGGGCAGGCCGGCGATGGCCGCGGAGAGCGCGGCCGGTGACAGCGGCGGAAGCACGGGAGGTTCAGACCGGATCGCTTGCTGGAGAACGGGTGCCGCGTTGGCGGGAGGCAGCGGCGCGACAACGGCGCCGGTCAAGGTCAGGGACAGGACCACTGCCGCTGTACGAGGGGAGAACGACATGCGGTGAGCCTGCCGTCCGGTCACAATGGACACCTCCGGGGAAAACCCCCGCCCGACCCGGAAAACCCGCTGCGGCCGGGCTCGGGGTCGGGCAGGATCGGTGCACGTGACTGAGCCTCGAGTGTCCTGCGTGTTCGTTTGTCATGACGGCGGCGGGCGGCTCCTGCTGGCCCGGCGCTCGGCCGGGGCGCGCGACGAGCCCGGCTCCTGGGACTGCGGCGCGGGCGCGCTCGAGTTCGGCGAGACCTTCGAGGCCGCCGTGGCCCGGGAGGTCGGCGAGGAATATCGGACCGAGCCGCTGGAGATCACCCTCGCCGGGGTGCGCAACGTGCTGCGCGACGACCCACCGTCACACTGGGTCGCCGTCGTCTTCCGCGTCCTGGTCGACCCGGCGACGGTGGCGATCGGGGAGCCACACAAGTTCGACGAGCTCGGCTGGTTCCCGCCCGACGCGCTGCCGGCTCCACTGCACTCCCAGCTCGCGCCAACCCTGGCCCTGGTCGCCGATGGCCGGCACGCCGCCGCACAAGCACAGCGCGCCGGCCACACACCACCGGCCGCCTAGCAGCCGCACAGGCACAGCGCGCCAGCCACAAACCGCGGGCCTAGGGGCGCAGGCCGGCCCAGTCCCAGTGTGGTGTCGGCAGGTTTGGCGCTACCCGGGCGTCGCGGGGGGAGTACGACATCACCTCGTCGGTTGCCCACTGCATGTAGTCGTGCAGCGCGGCGCGCAGCTCCGGGTCGGCCGGCAGCTGGGCGCCGTCCAGGGCCGCGTCGAAGCAGGCCACGAAGCGGTCGCCGAGGTCGTCGTCGGCGCCCTGGTTGGCGTGCAGGCCGAGCACGTAGGAGTGGCCGCCGTAGGACTGCGAGTAGACCGGCGGGCCGCCGAGCACCTCGCCCCAGTAGTCGGCGAGCCGTTGCACGTGCTCGGGGTTGCCGGTGTGCGAGAACGGGTGCTCCAGCACCGGATCGGCCAGGCAGCGCGCGTGGAAGTCGGCAGCCAGGGCGCGGAACGCGGGCGCCCCGCCGGCGGCCTCGTAAATCGAGGGGCGGTCCATGCCCCTACCCTGCCAGAATCACCGCTCGTGGTCATCGTCATCACGGGTGTCATGGCGGCCGGCAAGTCGACGGTCGCCCAACGGCTGGCCGAGCGCCTGCCCCGGGCCGCCCACGTGCGCGGCGACGCGTTCCGCCGGATGATCGTGACCGGCCGGGCCGAGCCGGCCCCCGGGCTCAGCACCGAGCAGCGGCGCCAGCTCGAGCTCAGATACCGGCTGTCGGCCCAGGTCGCGGACGGCTATGCGGCGGCCGGGTTCACAGCCGTCGTGCAAGACATCATTCTCAATACCGACCTTCCGGCGTACGCGAAGATGGTCTTGACCCGGCCTTGCCACCTGATCGTGCTCGCGCCGCGGGCGGAGGTGCTCGCGGCGCGCGACGCCCGGCGTGACAAGACCGGCTATCGCGGCGGCTGGACCGTCCCGGCCATGTTGGCGGAGCTGGACGAGACACCCCGGATCGGTCTCTGGCTGGACAATTCCGACCTGACCGTGGAGCAGACCGTGGACCAGATCCTGGCGTACGTGACTAGCCCTGCGGGCCGAACGCCGTGAGGAACCGGTCGCGGAACTGGTTCATCGGGAACACCGGCGCCTGCGGGTTCGGGCGCAGGCCGTCCTGCCAGCCCCAGGAGGCGATCTTGTCGAAGACCTTGGGGTCCTTCGCGACGATCGTGATCGGCACGTCGTGGGTGGCGTTCTGGCCGCTGACGTTCGCGGAGGCCTGGTGGTCGCCGAGGAAGACCAGCACCAAGTTGTCCTTGCCGTACTTCTGCACCCAGGACGTCAGGCTGCCGACCGAGTAGGCGACCGACTTCGCGTACTCGGTGCGGATCTTCTTCTGGTCCTTCCAGACCTCGCCGGGGTTCAGCCCGGCCTTCTCCTGGGCGTTGTAGATCGTGCCGTCGCCGATCGCGTCCCAGTCGACCAGTTGCGGCAGCGGCGCCCACGGCGTGTGGCTGGAGGTCAGCGTCACCTCGGCCATCAGCGGGCCGCGCCCGGGCTTGAGATACTCGTCCTTGGCGAACTGGGCGAGCGTGTACTGGTCCGGCATCCGCGACCAGCTGAAGTGCGGTCCCCGGTAGCCGAGCGTCCGCGCGTCCCAGACCCGCTGGTAGCCGTAGAAGTCCCCCTCGGGCCAGGCATACGTGTTGTCGGGCTCGACGCCGACCGTGCTCCAGCCGGCCTTGCGGAAGAATCCGGTCAGGGTCTGCCGGTCGGTGCCGACCAGGCTGCGGTAGCGCTGCTGATTGTCGATCTCCAGCCCGGACTGGAAGGTGGAGTGCGCCAGCCAGCTGTAGCCGCCGAACGTCGGCGAGGTCACGAAGCCACTCTTCGCGGAGAAACCGGCCGCGGCCAGCTGTGCGGCGCCCGTGGCCAGCGCCGGATCCACCTGCGCGGCCTGGATCGGGTCCTCGAGCGCCGAGCGCCCGTAGCTCTCCACGAACGAGAAGACGACGTCCTTGCCGGCCAGCCCGGTCAGCAGCTGGTCACTTGGCGTGTTGCCGAACGCGTCCACGTCGATGGCCTTGGTGAACGCCTTCTGGTCGGCGACGCCCTGGCGGACCAGCAGCGCCCGGTCGTGCACGAAGTCGACCTCGCCCTTGGCGGCGACCGGCAGGCCCGGGGTGAGCTGGGTGCCGAGCGCGAACAGGGCGATCCAGGCGACCGCGGCGACGGCGCCGGCCCGGGTCGCGGCCGTGCGGTGCCGCCCGACGAGCCCGGCCAGCCGGCGCATCGCCAGCCCGGTCAGCACGATCGCGCCGACCACGAGCAGGCCGGCCAGCACCATGGCGCCGATCTGGCCGGCCTTGCCCAGCGAGTCCTTGACCACGTTGAGCCCGTCGTCCAGCAGGCCCCAGTCGGCGACCAGGTCGAACTGCCGGTTCAGGAACGTCCAGAAGCCGACGTCCAGCCCCTTCACGATGGTGAACAGGCCGAGCAGGACGCCCAGCGCGAGCGCGACCCAGCGGCGCGGCCGGTGCGGCAGCACGAGGAACAGGGCCACCAGCGCGATCGCCTCGACCGGCAGGCGCAGGAAGGCGTCGGCGGTGAACAGGGCGGGCTGGTTCGGGGCGAGCAGGGCGAAGAACACCAGGGCGGCGGCCAGGACGGTCAGCACGAGGCTGGCCACGCGGCGCTTGCGGCTGCGTACGCGGGCGGGCTCGGGGGTGGTCTCGGGCTCCTCGGCGGGCTGCCGGCGGGACTGCGCGATGATCGACAAGGCTGGACCTTCTCTGGGGCACCGTTGGCGGACGGACTCTATCTGACACGTCCGGGCCCTCGTTCCGGTTCACCGGCTCACCCGGTGGCGAAGGACACGATCTCGGCGAGCCCGGGGGAGTAGCCCGCGGAGGTATCGACGATCAGCGTCGGCAGCGGCAGGTCGATCGGCACCCAGGCGGCCAGCCGGCCGGGGTTGTTCAGCTGTGCCTGGTCCCCGTGCGCGGCGCGGGTCGGCTGCTCGGCCAGCCGGTGCGCGATCCGGTCCAGGGCGATCGCCGGGTCGAGGGCGCAGCGCACGACGCGGATGGCGGCCAGCCCGGCGAGCGGCACCAGCCCCGGGCGCCACAGCCGGTCCTGGAACGCGGCCTCGGCGACCACGCTGACGCCCGCCCGCAGCAGGAACTCGAGGGCGCCGAAGAAGGTGTCGTTGGTGCGGCGCATGTCCGGGTCGGGAGTGCCCGCATGGGTGATGCCCTCGCGGATCTCGTCGCGGCAGAGCGCGGGGCAGCCGACACCTCGGGCGATGGCGTGCGCGAGGGTGGTCTTGCCGGCGCCGGGCGGGCCGCTGACCACGATCAGCGCCGGAGGGGGTGTCGACGTCACGTGTGTCCGTCCGGGCTGAACGCCACCGAATACACGTAGCTGGTGTTGCGGAGCCGTCCCGTCGTCACGTCCCAGAACCGTAGCGCGCCGTCCTTGCCGCTGGCCCACCGCAGAACAGGGAAAGCCCGGTCAGGCAAGCGCCGAGCGTCATGATCGATCGCACAGCGTTTGTTATAGGTCGACCACTAATGGCGGGGTAGGTTTCGATCATGACCGACACGATCGAGACCCGCACCCCCGCCCAGCACGCCGCGGCCGAGCACCTGCGGTTGCTGACAGCCGCCGACCTGGACGCCTGGGCTGCCCTCTTCGCCACCGACGCC
>Ga0307508_10004643_pt1 | contig 13337 bp, 11 predicted proteins | sample 9_EM_MG_FD_203089 | JGI IMG/M metagenome (GOLD analysis project Ga0307508, IMG submission 203089) | Populus trichocarpa ectomycorrhiza microbial communities from riparian zone in the Pacific Northwest, United States - 9_EM | ecosystem: Host-associated > Plants > Roots > Unclassified | place... | reverse complement strand
GTCTGACTGTGGGTGATATGCTGTTGACATCTGCAGTTTGATACCAAGTTGCGAACACAGAGACTGCCAGAAACTGGATGTGAACCGAACATCCCTATCCGACACGATAGAAACTGGAAGTCCACGTGACCGAACATAACCAGCAATAAAGGCAGTTGCAAATGTCTCAGCAGTGAGATCCGATTCGATAACAGGAATCCAGTGGGTTCTCTTTGTCAATGGGTCAATGACGGTTGCAACTGCGTCATATCCAGACTTCGATGTGGGCAACTTGGTGATGAAATCGATGTTGACCCATTCGGCCCGTTCCAATGGAGTGGGTAATGCCTGCAGAAGTCCATATGGTTTTGCATTCTTGTGTTTGACCCGGTGACAAACATCACATCCTCGTATCCAGTTGGTAATCGTATCTGTCATCCTTGGCCAATGATACCGAGAGGCAACTGCAGCAATGGTCTTCTCGATACCTGCATGGCCACCTCCAAGAATTGCATCGTGAGCTTTGTGAATAACATCCGATCGTAGATTGTCTGGAATGCAAAGTTTTCCACCTGAGGGTTTGTGATAGAGAAGGCCATCCTGGAGAAGATATAACTTTGCCCTTTCTCTTGTCCTCCGAGCCTTCTTTGTCCTTGGAGCTTCAACACCTTTGTCGTTTAGGTGTTCCAGTACTGGACCAAAAACCAAATCTTCAGTATATCCTGCCCGGATATCGTCCAACCAATCATTTGAAGCAGAAATCCTGAGCTCGATGACGTTTAAAAGTGACGGAGTTGACGGTTGAGTGTAGGCAATTCGGCTCAGTGCATCGGCAGCCGTATTGGAGGCACCTGGGAAATATTTGATGTCGTAGTCGTGTTGCTGGAGTTTGTCGAGATGGCGCCACTGGCGGCTTGACAGCTTATTTTGACCCAGAATATGTTGAAGAGCCGCATGATCAGTGTAAATTGTGGTATGTCGTCGACCGTGAACATAACATGCCCAATGCTCCAAATTGGCACTGATTGCAAGCAATTCTCGGTCGTAGGCAGGGTATCTGGTTTCTACCGAATGGAGTTTCCGTGAAAAGAATCCGAGTGGCTGTTCCACCATCTTTCCTTCAAACTGCTGTCGTTGAGCAAGTACTCCACCAATAGCAGTGTCTGATACGTCTGTCCGAAGGATAAAGTTGGCATCTGGATCAAGTGTTGCCAATACCGGTGCTGATGTGAGTGCCTGCTTCAGGTCGTCGAACTGCATTTGGTGTTGGATTGTCCATTGATATTCGTCCTTTGGTTTGGTGGCAAGGTCAAAGAGAAAATTTGCGTGGTGTGCAAATTTCAAGACAAATTTCCGATAGTATCCCGCCAAACCCAGAAATGAGCGAAGTGCTGAAGGGGACTGAGGAACTGGCCACTCTCGCACTGCCGCTATCTTCTTCTCTTCTGTATGGATCCCATATCTGTTGACCTTAAATCCGACGAAAGAGGTTTCCAAGGTTCCAAATATACATTTTGGATCGCTGAGACGCTATCGCGCCTGGCGTATAGACTGGAGTATCGCATCGATATGAGCCTTATTTTCTGCCATGGTTTTCGAAAATATGAGAACATCATCCAGATATACAATCGCATATGGTCGGTGTGGTCGAAGAATCCGGTCCATAAGACGCATGCATGCTGCTGGTGCATTGGCCAGTCCGAATGGAATGACCTTGTATTCGTAAAAACCTTCAGGCGCAATGAATGCCGTATTGTGACAATCGTCAGGGTGAATTCGTACTTGATGATAGCCACTAGCTAAGTCTAGCTTCGTGAAAATCCTTCCACCATGAAGTTTGTCGAGAATATCATCGATATATGGTAATGGATACTGATCCTTGACCGTAATGTTGTTCAATCCCCAGTAGTCGACACACATGCGTAACGTCCCATTTGGTTTCGTCACAAAGATGAGTGGAGCTGCATAGCGAGTATGCGAATCGGTAATCCATCCATTGGCCAGGAGTTTCTTGATTTGCTCTTCGAATTCTTCTCGTTCAGCGGGCGTCATTCGATAGGGTTGACAGTGTGGAACTTTTGCAGTTGGATCGGTTAGAATACGAAAGTCATCTTCTCCTGGTGGTGGAACACCTGTCGGTAGTTGGAATAGATCCTGATAGTCCTGGCGGATCTGCGCCCTCCATTTCCCAAGGTCTGCAAGAATGGAATGATCGTTCTCTGTCTAGGTATCCTCTGACGGTCGTTGCCGAATATCGATCATGAAAATCCTATCGCCACCAGGTTTTCCGGTTGATTTCATTGCCCGTTTGATTTCCTCTGCCGATATTAGGTTGATATTGGCTGCCTTGGCAATTGTTGCCCAGTGACTCTGAACCTCGTGATATCGTCCTTGATGTGGTCGAAGGCCTGTTAAGGACAACCGTCGAACAAAAGCCGGTCGACCGTCTGTCAATAATGACCAGTTGGCATCCAATAGGTGTAGCACATTGTCGGAATCCACCAGATGGCGTGTTGTTGAATGCCAGTTCTTTCCAATGATCAAATCGTACACTCCGTTGAGATCAAAGAGGGTTAACCATCGTGAAATATCAGCGTAATTTCCCGTGATTCCTCGTATCTGTGCCTTCAACCAAACTTGGTATTGATTGGTTGGCGGGTGTTTGATGCCTGCTGTGGTAACCGACATGCGTCCTGCGGATCGTATTGGCAGGCCAAGATTTTTAGCGTACTTTGAGTCGATGTAACAGTGAGATGCACCAGGATCCATTAAGGTGTAGGCGGAGCGAGTTTTGGAGTGAGAAGTTTGAAGTTTTGCATTGAAACGTAACAAATCAGTTTGGCTATCAATATCCTTGCGCATATTGTGATCCGTCAAATACAAAGTTGCTGCTTCTCGCTCTCGTGTAGAGGGACGCTCAATCACCTCTACTTCTTGCCTTTTCCCGCCTTGCCTTCTCCCTTTGCAGATCCTCCATCTCTTGTCTGTTGTCCTCCAGTGTACAGATCATCATCTGAGCTATCGTGTGCCTCTTGCTGCTCTGGTTCTTCTCCTGAAGACGATGGCTCAGCCCAACTACCTGAGTAGTACGAACCCGTACCCATCTCCTTGCTGTCATCAAGGGTATTGATTTGACGCCTATCCCTTCGAAATCTTTCGGAATTCTTCTTGGGACTCTCCTGAGTGGTGTTTCTCCGATGTTGGACAGCAGACTTCTCGTGGTCTTTAGGAGTGGTTGAGTTACACCTCCAGGAATCTCATCCTTGCATTTCCTGACGGGATCGGATTTGAGCAGCACGATTGGGGTTACTCGGAGTTCCACACTGCCGCGCAATGTGGCCCATCCCACCACAACGGTGACATTGAAGAGATCCATCGATGGTGTTAACTTCGTTGCCAATGTTGCTCAGATCCATTGGGTCGTAAACTGGCGTGGTTGTTTGTACAACTTCGGTCGCAGGTGTTGTCGCAAATGGCAGTGTGCGATCAGCAACAATGTCCATCATGTCAGAAAGGGTGAGCAAGACATTGTTCAGGCGGAACATAAGGCGTGCTTGCTGGGAGATATCGTTTGCAACCGGTTCTGGCAACTTCCGCATATATTCGTCCCACAGTGGATTTTCGCGAGTTATGGTGAGAGATCCTCCCAGCACTTCAACAAGTTCCAATACTCGCCGGTTGAACTTAAGAACTTGCGTTTTGTTGAATTTCAGTGCATGCCACTCGTTGCGAACCACCGAGATTGCAACTTCGGGAACAAATTGCTTCTTGAATGCAGTTCTGACCGCAGTCCAGGTGATTCCATAGTCATGGTCTGCTGGTGGAATCCTGTCAACACCACGCCGTTTCATCTCATTCTCAAACCAACCAAAGATCTTGGTAGTGAGAAAACGCCAGATAGTGTCAATGTGCTGATTGTCAAGGGATGCCTTTGGACACATTGATCCTCCCTGACGGACATAGTGTTCGACATTGTTCAAAAACTGTGTCACCACTTCCAGATTCTGCGATCCGTCGAATCTTGTTGGCTCGTGCGGTTTGATCTTGTGAACATAGGTCTTGTGGGTCGGTCCGTTCCCCTCGTTCCCAGGAGTGCTGACCGCATCACAGAGTGCCTGGGTAACATCGAATAGCTTGTCGTACCGTTCCTTCCAAACCCATGTCTTTTCCTGAGACTTGACAAGTTTCGCTTCCAGCTGGTCTGCATTCTTGAACTCTTCAGCAGTTCGCACTGCTTTTACCTCCCTTTCAAGCTGCTTGATCTTTGTTTTCAGCGATGAAATAACCGATCGGTCTACATCTGCACCCTTTATCTCCTTTTCCAGCTCAACAATCCGTTTTGACGCTTGCTCATGACTGCTATACCACTGGGAATATCCGTGGACCACAGCGTTGGCATTGACAGCAGTTACCAGAGTCCCATCTTGTGGATCACGTGATATGTTGACGTCGCCAAACCAGGTAAGAAGCTCAGCCGGTATTGGCCAAATGGGGGGAGTTGCCGCTGCCATAATCCCGGTGCGTTCCGCGAGGTTGTCCTAATCGCCCCAGACCTGTCGGCACCGTTGTCTGCGCATTCCCCAAATTCGTCCGTTTCCTCGAGGAATCCGCGCGAAAACGCTTTGCTTGTCGTCGTTGCTCGTTCCGCAAAGCCTCCGTTCCACAAAAATAGCATCACGTGCTTGTTTTGGAAATCGTCCATTTCCCGAATTTGATCGAATTTCTCGTCCGCGTCACCTGCTTGGCACCTTGCTTGACGAAATCCGTCTGAAACACTCCGCTCGCAGTCGTCCCGGGATTTTCCCATTTCCTTTGAGAATCTCACACACCAATGCTCTGCTTCAGTGTCATCACTCCTTCCGCAATTCGGCCGTACCACAAGAACCGCGTCACGTGCCCGTTTTGCAACTCGGCCGCCCGCTCCCGAAATCCACGCGAAAACGCTCTGCTCGGCTGTTGCTGGTTCCGCAAGAACACCGTCACGGCCTCAGCACTGTTGCTCGATGCAACCGTTTCTTCGTGAAATCGGTGTGAACAAGCTCCGCTCGGCGTCATCGCTCGTTCCGCAAAGCGTTTGATTAAGGAATTCGGTCAAATTGCTCGTCCGTATCACGTTTTCGACGTCGTCACTAGTTTTCCGTACTTGGCTATCGCTCGTCGGCTGCGTACTTGCTAGTTTCGCTTGTCAACTCGACTCGGCTAAGGTCTTCACAGAGAGAGGTAGATCAACGGGCCCCGATATCGCCGGCCCCGGCACTTACCGCTAACTCCTACAGAGCTACTTTTGACGCGAGAGTCGCGAATTGCCTCGTTTCTCTCTCTTTTCTCTCTCTCTTATTTTTTTTTTTTTTTTTTTTTTTCTCCAGGACTAAAGGTCCTACCTCGCTTGCTTGCGGAATCCTTGCTCTCTCGCGGAATGTGATGCTTCCCTAAACGCCCTCCTTCGCAAATATCGCGTAATGTGATGGATTCGTCGCCCGTTTCGCGGAATTCTCGTAGATGAAGTGTTGCTACCAGTTGAGGGGGACCGAGAAACATGTCCATTCGAAGGAGCGGGGGCAGCCACGGATCCTCATAGGAAGGATCCATTGAGCCTATCACTCGAGACTAGCCTACTCTAGACTAGCGCTCCCTGCCCATTATTGGCACCCGACTCTCACTCCTACACACGAGCCCAAAGTGCAAAAAACAGCAGCACTAGACATCATGGACTCCGAGCCCTTGTGGGCAGAAGAAGAGGATTTTTAAGGAGCCTGCCGGCCAGGCCAACCGGGGGGCCCCAGCGCATTATAAGCGGAGCGGGCCAAAAAAGAAAAAATATAGAGAAAGGAATAGCTACTGCGAAAAAACCCAACAGAGGACCTCGACCGGTCGTATCAATGCTATTATCGACAGGGACCCAGGACCCTCGAGTTCGAATACTCCTAGACACCGGCTGCTCGATCTTGTTAATCAACCAGAAAACGGTGGGAAGACTGGGAATTGCACTACGAAAACACGACCAGACGATACCCGTCGAAAACTTTACAGGTCAAACCGTGGAAGGAGCGGGGCAATATTATACTGAACCCCTGCTCTTGCAGCAGCGGTGACACGTCACCAGAGAAAGGTTCGAGGTCTCCCCGATGGAAGAAGGAATAGACATCTTCCTACCTTTCTGGTGTATCGCCAAACACCCCCTCAGGGAGTATGGCAGGACCCGGAAATACGGTTCAATAGCGCCGAATGCCTCGAGAAGTGCACCCGATACGAGCAAGCCGACTTCTTGCTAACCTGGGACGACGCAGTGGCAACCGACCCCAGCACCCGGACTATCGGATACGTGTCAGCAATTGAAGAAGGGGAATCTTTGGGAAAAGTACCCGTGGAGTTCCGACAATATCTCGGGATAATGAGGAAGGAGGCAGCGGAGGCGCTACCGGACCACCGACCATACAACTGCCACATTAACCTCCAGAAAGGAAGCACGCCATCCTGGGGACCAATCTACCCACTCTCGGAGGAAGAACTCCAGGAGCTTCGAGGATGGTTCAAAGAGATGGAGCGAACCGGGAAAATTAGATGCTCCACATCCGCAGCCAAGTCTTCCATTCTCTTTGTGCCGAAGCCCCACGGAAGAGGGCTTTACCTGTGCATCGACTACCAAGCCTTGAACCGCATCACTATTCCCAACAGGTACCCCCTACCGCTGATGCAAGAGCTCCAGGATTGGGTTCAGGGAGCGTAGTGGATCACCAAAATGGATCTAAAAAACGGGTTCCACCTGATCTGTATAAAAGAAGGAGATGAGTGGAGAACGGCGTTCAGAACTCGTTACGGCCTGTTCGAATTCCAGGTAATGTCGTTTGGGCTTTCTAACGCCCCTTCTACCTTGCAAGACATGATGAACCACGTGCTATCGGACATGTTGGACGTGGGAGTACTAGCCTATATGGATGACATACTGGTCTACGCTGACACGGAAGAAGATCACGACCGAACGGTCAAAGAGGTACTCAAGAGACTTCAGAACAACGGACTGGCGATCTCTGCGGAAAAATGCGTATGGAAGGCTACGGAAGTCGAGTTTTTGGGGTACGTCATCGGAGGAAACGGGATCAGGATGTCGGGAAATAAGGTACGGGCAGTTCTCGACTGGAAGACCCCGGGATAGCTGACGGAAGTCCAATCCTTCCTGGGCTTCGCCAACTTCTACCGACGATTTATCCTGAATTATTCCAGCGTAGCAAGACCCCTCACGGAAATGACAAAAAAGGAGTCAGGTAAAGAATGGATATGGAACCAGGAAGCAGAAGCCGCCTTCCGGGAACTCAAACACCGGTGCACCACGGCACCGATCCTAGCCCACTTCGACCCCAAAAAACCAGTCATCATTGAATCGGACACATCGGACTTCACGCTAGGAGCAGTATTATCGCAACGGAGTGAAGAAGGACGTCTACATGCGGTAGCCTTCCACTCGAGGAAGTTCCAACCCGCGGAGATCAATTATGAAATCCACGACAAGGAACTTTTGGCCGTAGTGGACGCCTTCAAACACTGGCGACGATACTGCCAAGGGGCGACTCACCAGGTGCAGGTCTTTTCGGTCCAGCACAACTTGAAGTACTTCACAACGACTAAGGTACTAAACCGATGGCAAGTAAGGTGGGCACAAGAACTGGCTGGCATCGACTTCAAAATCTACTACCGCCCAGGAACACAAAACGGGAAGCCAGACGCACTGTCCAGGCGTTCGGAGTACCGCCCTGAAAAGGGGGGGGTAGAAAACCAGCCAGTCACGACAGTTTTGGGAAAAAATCACTTTGAGGGGCGCCTGACACGATCGTTCATCTGCTCATCAGCACGACTGGCATCACTTCCGGAACGAAGGTGGACGGAGGAATTCCTGGCAAAATTCAGCCAAGAAGGGAAGAAGGACGAAGCCTATGGACAGGCAAGGAAACAGGAAGCAGTGACGGGAAACCCATCCTGGAAGGACCGAAAGGCTAGGGAATGGAGCTGTGAAAACGACCTACTGTACCGATGGAACCTGCTTTGGGTACCGAAGGGACTGGTACGGAGGACTATGCAATCAGAGCATGACACGAAGGTGGCCGGGCACCTGGGGCAGGACAAGACCATCGAACTGATCCGACGACTGCTGGTGGCCAAAAATGAAAGAACGAATTATTGATTTTGTCAGAAGCTGCCCCGAATGCCAACAAAACAAGGCATTTCGACACCAACCCTACTGGCTGTCCTCCCCGCTGAAACTGCCGTACGCACCATGGCAGTCCATAGCAATGGACTTCATCACGGAGATACCAACCACGGAGGAGTGCGACCAGCTATAGGTGATCATCGATCGATTCACCAAAATGGCCCACTTTCTCCCTCTGAAGAAAAACAAGAAAACCGTGACAGACCTGGCAATAGCTTTCGCCAGAGAAGTATGGAAATACCACGGCCTCCCCGCTGATATTGTGTCCGACAGAGACTCCTGCTTCGCGTCGGAAGTATGGAAGGAATTCCTACAGCTTTCGGGAATTTGGCCGCGAATGTCAACAGTGTTCCATCCACAAACCAACGGACAAACAGAACGGCTCAACCAAACAATTGAAGCCTACCCCTGAGCATTCGTTAATAAAGGGCAGGACGATTGGGTGCGCCTACTACCCATGGCCAAGTTCACTTACAACACCTCTACCACAGCGGGAAATGGTATTTCTCCCTTCTACGCTACCTATGGCTTCCACCCAGTGGCAATGGACCCTGCGTCGCTGGAACCCCTCAACCCGGCCAGCTGAGTCTACACCCATTGGATGCACGCCGTGCCCGACAAATCCAGTAGGGGGCTGGAAGAAGCACAGAAGTGAATGTGGTGATACACGGATCCAAAGAGGAAGGAGCCGCCGGCATACCAGGTAGGAGACTTGGTAATGCTCAGTGGTCGCAACATCAAAACGCGCCGACCTTTGAAGAAGCTGGACCACAAAAATCATGGTCCCTTCCAGATCGAGAAGATCATTTCCCCGCTGGCGGTCCGCATCATGCTGCCTCGCAAATGGAAGATTCACAACGTCTTCCACGTTTTGCTACTCGAACCCTACCGAACCAGTGAGCACCGAGCACCACCGGACCCATCTAAGGTACTCCGGGAAGCGGATGACATCGAACAGTCGGAAGAATACAATGTCGAAGAAGTCAAGTCCTCGGTCGAACGCGGCCGGAGAAATAAACGAATTCTCTACCTCGTCAGATGGCTCGACTATCCGGAACGCAAAGACTGGACGGAAGAGCCCTTCGACAACTTTTCGGTAGGTGGTCTGGAGAAACTCCAAGAGTTCCACCACTGAAATCCAGACGCTCCGAGGGACTACCGACTGACCGATGCCTAAAGACGGGACGTCCATAAAAGAGCCTGGCAAAGCACGAGCGCTAGTAGAGATGAAGGGGCTGGAGGACTTCGTCCTACGCGAACGACATGAAAAAGAACCACTTCGCAGGCATCGATCCGACAAATGCAACAAAGCGGCTGACCCGGCGCCCAACGAAGAGTGCACGCGGCCGAAACCGCTGAGAGTCAGGAAAACTGTTCAGAACAGACGTATCGACTTCTTGGCGACCGACTCGGACCGGCGGAACCGGTGCAGGCGGCATACAAATGGTGAAGTGAGTCCCCGACAGTGCTGTCACTGCTCTAGCACCCTAGTCTCCCGCCAGAAGGACGTGGGCACGGTCACTGCCGAGTATACGGGTTACTAGCACGAAGGACACCATGCCTCTCCCACTTCCCTGGGCCGACTGCGACCCCAGAACCCCACCGAGCTGGCCAAGCCTTGACGCAGCGCGGCGTTGAGTACGACTCAATATGGCGCGACGGTAAGAGTACGCAACGGCTTACTCTGAGGGCCCAGTCATCCGAGGCTCGCTGGTGTTACACCGGCCGGCCAGCAACTGGGAGGAATGCAGGGGCGGAGGACTGCATTCAGCAGGCAACCACTATGTCTGACAAGACACCCATTCAGAAAGAGGCGGGCTACTTAGTTGAGAGAAAAGGACCTCTGTTAGCTTCGGGACGAAGCTAGAGAAGGGGAGAGTAGTTTTACACTTCTAAGGAAACACGGGGAAGGATACTTAGTTAGTTACATAGTCAGGCCACGTGAGACTACTCAAAGCCACTCGCAAGAGAAAAGTCGAGTCTAGTCGGCTTCAGAGAGTCTAGGTGGGAGATGGCCTTGGGTTTAGACCTTACAGCCATAACAGACCTAAGGGGCTGATCTCTGGACGAACTGCAAACGCAACTAAATACGAGATACGAGGAGTGAGGTCATAGAGCCGATATCTCCTCTTTCTCTGATAGGCCGGTAATTCACTCACCCGCAGGGCTTGAGGGGATTACGCGGTGCGTGGAACAGTCAGCTTATGGTTAGACCGACCAGAACCAAGGAGGTTGTAAGAACCGGGCCCGTGGGGTTGCGGGGTCTTGACTAGCGGACAGAATCCTGGGGAAAGGATGAGAAGTGCAGGTTCTCTCGAGGAACCATGTGACACCGAAAGAAGACTATATAGCCAAAGAGGTTTCTGCCCGTTGAGAAGAAAGGAGACAGCACCAAAGAAACTCTCAACGAAAAACCCCGAACAAAAGATCTAAGATTATTCCGCTGTGAATTATCGAAAGTAGCCTAATTACCTTGGATTTTCTCCACACTCCAGTCACGATACGACTCCAGTGTCACACAACCTTGTTCGGCGGGGTCTAGGGGGGTTTCCCCCGGATCCTCATGCCGCCCCCTGCGGGGTTCCTTCCCTGGTGGCCGGGAGCGGGACGTCCTTGGGGAGGGCCAACTGTAGGTAAGTGGGTGTGGTGATCGCCCTCCGAATCGCACTTACCTCGGTCAGCAGCTGCCGTTCCTCGTGGGCCAGCCGCTGCATCTCCACCTGCTGCTTTCTGGCCCAATGTGTGCAGTTGTCGTTCCAGGTTTGCTGTTCTTCTGCTCATTTTCGGTTAGTGACCTGAAGGAGTTGCACTGTGTCCTTTAGCCGTGTCATGCTAGTGACCTGATGTTCTTCTTTTTCGACCTGGTTCTTGTTGTGGGCGGTGATTGCCGTCCACACCTCCGCAGTGAATTTTTGAGCTGCGCTGGCCATACGCATCAGCTCGGTCTGCATCCATTCGGGGGATATGGTCGTGTTGGCTTCGGCCGTTTTGTAGACGTATTCCAGGGCCTGGGTGATCAGTTGGTAGTTTTGTTCGATAGCCCCGATTTGCGAATCGGGTTGGTCGTAGGCTTCGCAGCATAGCCCGTGGAGCTGCTCCAGGTCCCACTGGGCCTGCTGGTGTTGGGTGACCAGCAGTTGAACCCATGCGGTAGGGTTCGGGAGGTCAATCGTGGGTTGGTCGGTTTCTGTGTTGTTTTAGGTGAGACACCTGGGTACATGGGTACGGAGGTGGACGTAATGATATCGTGAAGTCAGGTTTGATTGATTCTATATTCAGAACGGAATAATCTCAGGTCCGGTGGGTTGCGGTGGTTCGTGAGTCGGGTATCCGAGGATGGCGAATGGAAAGTGGTTCGTGGGAGTTTCGTGCGGTATATATGCAAAACTTTTTCCTTGTCACGTGGTCTTTCTTCCATCGCGGCGCCGGGTGTTCATTCTCAAGACACGCAGCTCTTCGAGGAGTTTTGTGCGTGGGTTTGATTGGTCCTGTCCGGTCCTAGTGATAAGGGTGGAGGATGACAGACAGTGTCCTCGTATCACTCCAGACGCTAGTCTTCCGGACTATTCTGGTTTCCTATCATGGTCCTGTTTTTGCGATGAGACATGGTTCCTCCGGAGGCACATCACCCGTTCAGTTTGCTGCTGGCCCTGCTCTGGAGTTCTTCCTACATCCGTCCTCTTGGTCGTAGGGTCCTAACTCCGGGTCTTATCTCCCATCTAGACTCTTTCACACCTGTCTTGCGACATGAGCCCCGCTTATGGTGTGCGACTTGCAGGAAGCTAGTTTTTCCCCTTATCTCGTTCTCGTATGCTGCGGCTACAGGAGTCGGTAGTGCATTGGGTCTACCCGGCCGCGAGGACCTAGTGGTATTGGATAGTTTGTGCCCTAGTACGCCACCCTAGCCAACCCTTACGCCGAGGTTACCGTCTTGCCTTACTTTTCTTGCTGAACTGTTTACCAAGGTCCCGAGATTCCATTGGGGATCCCTACTCATGTGACTTACCGTTTTGCTACGTTTCCCCTTGTACCTTTATTCCCGTTGTTACCCTCAGGTGTAACACTATCCCCCCTCTTTCTTAGCTTCGGCCCGAAGCTAACTAACCTGACTCCTCCTCTTTCTTGGTGTGTTCAGTGGAATGCAGTCCTCCAGCCCCTGCATCCCTCTGGTCGCCTGGCCCGAAGAAAACCCTCCAGCGGGAAAAAACTTGGGAGCCAATTTGGCTGACGAAGGGCCCATGGGTCTGGGTGGTCTTCCGACCAGTCCGAGACCCTACATTCGGAGTGGTGCAAAGGTAACCAGGGACCAGCGGCATTCCCCTGAAGAGGTGATAAGAAGACGGGTTGACCTGGCACGCTGGTGTAGCAGGGGATCAGGCCGGCCGTACGGTAGTCTCGCTGCCAGAGCCGGTCAAAACCAGTGGCTCTCAACCGGTCATCCACGCCTCGCCACAGTTAAAGGACGGCTGCTGTTCTTTCTGGGATTACAATACCTTTGCTTTTCTTGCTCGTTGAAAAAGTCTTTGTTTGGATGAAGTCGCCATCCCCTTCAACCTACTACCCCCCGACCGTGCTTCAACCCCGTCGGCTTCGATATGCGCCAGGGGCGGGTCAGAGCCTAGCCCTCAGTGAGCCGGTAGTCCCTCGGCACCTCCGGGTTTCGTTGGTGAAATTCTCGATGTTTCTCCAGACCGCCTACTGAAAAGTTGTCATATGGTTCTTCTGTCCAGTGCTTCTGATCTGGGTAGTCGAGCGATTTGATGAGGTACAGAACACAGCGCCCTTTCTTGGTGCTCCCAAGGACCTCGTCAACATCATATTCCTTGCTTTGTTTGATATCGTTGGCCTCTCGGAGAATCTTCGAGGGGTCCGGCGGTGCTCAGTGTTCGCTGGTTTGGTTGGGCTCAAGCAGCGATACGTGGAAGAAGTTGTGAATCCCCCATTTCCAAGGAAGCGTGAGTCGAATGGCAAGGGGCGAGATGATCTTTTCCACCTGGAAGGGCCCGTGATTCCTGGGGTCCAACTTCCGGGAGGGTCGGCGCGTTTTGATGTTGCGCCCGTTCAGCATCACCAAGTCTCTAATCTGGTATTTCGGGGGCTTGGTGCGCTTGGGATCTGTGTAGTGGCACATTCGTTCGTGTGCTGCTTCCAGTTG
>Ga0307508_10004642_pt1 | contig 13338 bp, 7 predicted proteins | sample 9_EM_MG_FD_203089 | JGI IMG/M metagenome (GOLD analysis project Ga0307508, IMG submission 203089) | Populus trichocarpa ectomycorrhiza microbial communities from riparian zone in the Pacific Northwest, United States - 9_EM | ecosystem: Host-associated > Plants > Roots > Unclassified | place... | reverse complement strand
AAAGTTAGAGTTTGTTGAGGGCCTCTTCTTGTTATTATAACCAAAAGAGAGACGGGAACTTACCAGCTATGGCTTGCCTTGAAGTTTTTTGTGGGTGGAGATTCCTATGCAACTGATATGGCTTGAACTTTGAAGAGATTAGGTTTATGTGAATTGTGAATTTGTGATTCTGTCTTCACATTGTAATGCAAATGGTTTGATAATTTGACAGTCAAAAGATAAAACGGTGATGTTTTATTTATACATATATAAAAAAAACAGCTGGGTTTCATCCGGGTTTACCCGGGTCGACCCGCCGGGCCGGTCCGGGTTTTAAAACTCTGCTATGAACATCTCATGCCTCATTTGTTGTCAGCTTTCATTTGAATTTAGTTATAGAATCCTAGGGATTGCGATGCCACTACCATAAGTAAGCATAATCTGATATCCTGACTAGTTATACGATTTAATCTATATTGATCTAAAATTAAATTAAAAATTAAAAAAATATCTAATTAATCCAAGAAAAAATTTGGGTTAATTCATTGATTCAGTTGACTCAAGATTGACTAATCAAAAATCAACTCTTAAACCATTGAGTTTTTTTATGAAAGAAAATTAGGTTAACACAATATCATTTAATTCATTTTAAAAAATTAGGGTTAATTTGGATTGATCTGGATTAACCATTAACCTGTAACTCGAGTTTTATTCCATGTTAGGTTTTAAAGGATTTAATTTCTCGCTTCATTGATTAGATTGTATAAGGTTTTATAAATAAATTAACAGTATAATTTTGTCCTTAAACTCTTGAGATTTTCTTAACATGGCCCCTTTATAATTAATTTGATTCGAGTCTTTATTCCTAGGCTAATAATTGATTTTTAAGAAGATGATACAACATGTGTTTTAAAGTTTATTTATTTTTATGTTTCAAAAATATTTTAAAAAAAATGAATTTTTTTTATTTACTTCAAATTATGTTTTTGATATTTTTAAATCATTTTGATGTAATGTGTCAAAAATAAATTTTTTAAATAAAATTATTTCGATATATTCTCAAGTGAAAAACATTTTGAAAAGATATTTAAAAAATAACATTGTATTGTGATTCTAATCAATTTAGAGCTTGTTTAGTATTGTGGTAGTGGTTGCTTTTCAAAAAAAAAAATTATTTAAGAATTTATCAAAATAAGTGTGAATTTTTTGCCTTGTGAATTTTTTTTTTTGAGAATTCATCGAAATTTAAAGAACTGGTCCTTAACAAAAAGAAAACATAAACAAGAAAAGAAAAATAATTTTTAGGTATAAAACCTCCTTTACGATCATTCACATTCATGTTCTCTGTTTTTTTATATAACTAAAATAATTAGAAAGTCATTTTAGAAATTAAGCTCTCTGAAAAAATATCTTCTATGAAGTAAGAGTCCTTAATGTATTTTTTTAAAATAAATTGTTTTTAATCATTTTTTAAAATTTATTTTTTAATTAATTATTTTATTATAATAGAAATTTAAAAAAGGTATACATTTAAAGGAATATTGAAAATTAACTATTTTATTTAGTAAAAAAATTTTAAAAATTAATTCATCACTAGTTGAATGTGGATCAAATATGCATTAAATTAAAGAACTTAATGCATGCTCAAATACAAATTTTTTTTTTAATTTTCATTGTAGTTGTCATAGGTTTTTTTTAGTACATTTTTTATTTGTTTATTTTGGCATACTAAACCCATACTAGTGTTGATAATTGATACATGTCTCTATAAGATAAATATGTTCTTGATCATTCTTCATTTCTTCATTTCTATCTAAAAATGGTGTTCGCAAAATACATATTCACTAACCATCAAACTATAGTCATTTTAACTCATACCTTTGAGATAGGGCTTAATGAAAATTGCACTTAGAGCACAAAAACTTCAGTGCTTGAAGTCTTTATTACACAACAGATTATAGGGCACACATTTATGAACCCTTCACAAACTCTGTATTGGCTCAAGTTTCTGCATGGAAATAATAAAACAGAAGCTTCATTGATATTGCAAGCTCAATAAGTCATCTGTTTTTTCAAGGAGATTGGATTTGCAGAGTCGTTCATACTGTGTATATGGTTTTGGTTAGCATATGAGGCCTGTTGCAGTATCGACTTCACTGTTCCCATGATATTCCTTGCCATGCATGCATGGCACCTTGAGCCATGACATGCTCCAGATTGCTCGATCTCCAGAACATTAACTACAGACTCGTTACATCTTGCTATGTTGTGCCAGGACTGGACTTTAATGCTAACTATTTTTCCTTTCACTTCCTTGCGATGCATGATCTTTGATGAATTGATCCAGATAGTGCGACAATACTCGGTATGTGTATAGCGAGTACTGTTCACAATGCTTGAGTATGTAGAGAGGCATTTAAGGAAAGAATGCTCCAGGTGAAAATATATATCCATGCTCTCTATAATTATAGATAAAGAGCTCCATTGGATGTGGAACCGTTTAACTCATTACTCTCTCTACACCATCATATATATGAAGAAGAAATCTTCTCACATTCTCTCATCTCTCACACTCAAGATCATGAAGAAGAAAACCTAACCCTGGGAGAAAAACTTTAAGAATATCAGTTGAAACACGAGAAATGAAGGTTAGCTTAAAGTTGTGAGCACCATTACTCTTATTCACTATGTTGTGAATCGTGAGAAGAGAAACAATGAATGAATATTCGTGAAAAGGTGATAATCTAATTCGCCCTCCATTGTTAATTTTCTTACATTTGTTTATCAAATAATCAATGGTCCCAAATGTGAAAGGTCATAACTTCTACATGCATAGCAAAAGTTATATTATTAACTTTACAAGATATTATAGTCGTAGAACCTTCAAAAACATGTGATTGGTCTTAGGTTCCTTATTTTTTAAATATGTTTTTTCTAGCATATATATATATGTCGAAGAAGACATTTATATTCCACATGGGTGGAACTGTGAAAAGGTCAATTAGGTCTGTTGGTTGAGTCTGTGGATGGGGCTGTGTATGAGAAACATGATACTGATCCAGATTTACTGTGTTTTAGGACCTTAATTATTGAATATTAATGTTGAATTTGGTAAAAATAGATGTGTATTTTATGTATTATAATGATTCTTTTGCTTTGTCATGATGTAAGACCTTATTTTTCACAATAGTGCATAATGACACTAGCATTGTTGGTTTGTTGAAGTTAATAGATAAGGTAGAGTTCTATTATGAACATGGGTCTACTGATCATCCTTGCTTGGTGGGGATTTTCCTCAAAATGTTTGTCAAATGTCAGGGATATCTGAGAAAAGTGACCATGGTGATTTATTTATGAATCAAGATTTTATCATTATATTTTTATGTATATATATTTTTTAAAATACTGGATCAAGAAAAAATATGTAGATATAAGTTTCTCGTATTTTTTAGCGTGTTAGGTTGGCTCGCGCCTACACCAAATACACCTCCATAAAGGCACGCTGGGTCTGGTCAAAGCCAGACCCAAAAGTTGTTGCGTCTGGCACTGGTCCACCCCGTTGGCCTGTCAGATCCAGGCACCATCTGGGTCTGGCAAGTGCTACCAAACAAAAGGTGAGTTTAGCATACACCATGTCCCATTATGTATGAGGCATCAAGACATTTCAAACATCATCATGAAAGGTGGTGTTTAGTGATCATGAAAGGTGGTGTTTAGTGACCAAACGACTCTTTCTTGAAAGGCACAAAGGTTGCCTACCTTTTATTGCATGCATGACGCTCGCTAGCAAAGTTTTCTTTTTAATTTTTAACAACTATTAAAATACAAAAATTCCCTTAGATTAAGTTGAAATTAAACAAAAAAACTATGATGAAAAGACCACAAAACCCCTGGATTTTAGTATTATTAATTTTGCTTGTTTGTCTTTTATTAAAAAAAAAAAACTTGGCTCATAAGCCTCCATCGAGCCCACATGCCTAGGCTATGTTGTAACAAGCCTTTGAGTTTTTCTATTGGCTATTTAGGTTTTTTTGGCTTTTTTTTATCTTTGGAGTTTCTTTATCCATTAATGTTCTTTGGGTTATTTGGTCTATTTTTTTTAATTCTATTCTTTGATATAGGGTTTTTATTTAATTTTACATTTCAATATTGGGTTGATGGTAAATAAGTTTTTGTATTGTTTATAATATAATAAAAGTTTTTTGGTTTTTTTATCTTTTGGTTTTTGTTTTCCAATCCCATCCTTTATTATGGTGTTTTTATTTTCTTTGAGTTTTTTTACCCTCTTTTTTTATTTATTGTTTTTTTTATTTAATATAGAGTGTTTATTTAATTTTATTCTCTAGTATTGGGTTAATTTCTTTTTTTGAACCTACCTAGTGAAAAAAGATAATATTAGAGTAACTCTCATATTTAATTTAAAATTCAGACTAAGTAAATAATCAAATCAAGATTTTTCAAATTTAAACTACTATATTGAGTTTCATAACAATACTCTTTTTCTGTTGTTATATTCACTTGACACTTGTTTTACATGATGTCACAATTAGAGCTAGTTTGACCCTGAAAATTTTTAAATAATCTTAGTAAATTTTTAAATTATTATATCGAATGATATATGAATTGTTGATGATAATATTGTTAATTTGGTCAACGTGTGTTATAAGAACTTGACGATACATGAATATAGATGACTCAATGAGAAAAGATTTATTTAATTAATTGTGATCGATAGAGTTATTAGACAAAAACAAAAAAAAAATGTGTTCTTCCTTTATACAATGTATGTATAGTGTGTTTGGTTTTTTTTTTGTTTTTTACAACGCTTTGAAACCTAAGACGTATTAAAAAAAATTAAATATAAATGTACATACAATACTCTTAAAAAATATTTTTCAAGCAATAATTATTGATAAAAAGGTATAAATAATATAATCTAAAGTTTGCTAAAATATTTATATTTAATGACAAGATAAATATAATATTATATCATAAAAAAGGAACTATCAATATCATATTCTATTATATGAAAAAAAATAACAAAGCATAGTTTTTAGACCCAACCCGGTCCAAGGCCTAGGTTCTGGGTTTTGACCGGGTCGTCCGGGTCAATTATTTTTTTTAAAAAAATCAAAACGACGTCGTTTAAGTAAAAAAAATCAATGGGTTGCAACTGGATTTTTGACCGTATCTTCTCGAGTCGCCGGGTCACACCGGGTTTCCTTTCCTTGTTTTTTCTTCAACCCGGTCCGGTTCCAGTCTCGGGTTGTCCCGCCGGGCCGGGTCGGGTTTTAAAACTATGAACAAAAGGTAGCAATATCTATACAAATGATTGTCTTTAACATAATATATCGACATAATATTATCTTACCAAATAAAGATAAACAAATATTTCAAAAAATTAATGAGGATATAGACTTATAATGAAAAGTTTGCCAAATTGTATATTTCAAATATAAATCTATTATAAAGTACGAGCACACAAAAACATAAGACAATAATTTAAAGTTAAATGAACCAAAATAAAAAGAAATGCATAATAATAGTCAAAATATTGCACAACAAAAAACAAATCCAAAATAAATAGTAAAAGTATAGAACTGCCAAAAAGTAAACTCACACAAAAACATAAAATATCATAAATTTCAATTCAATCAACCTAAAAAATTAATATGGCATATTTATTGAAGAAAAAATGCATGCAAATCTAGCAACAATGATTGTAAATAATGAAATATTGAAATACATATAACATATAAAAATGTATGAAACTATAAATAAAAATTTATGAAACCTAATCTAAAAAATATATGAAAAACTGAGTAGAAAATAAATACCAAAAAAATATTAAAAAAACACTATAAAAGGCACTAAATTATCAACACAAGATTAAAAAGAAAACATCCTCATGCCATTACGGATAAAAATAAAATCATAGAAATCAAAAACCACGCAAAATAAAAGAGTTGATAAAATCCTCAAGACCAATTCATATGATCTTATTATAAAAATATTCAAGAGATTATTGAAAAAAACATGAATATTGCAAAACTATTTAGAGAAAGCAACATTTAAAACCCAAACAATGGAATAATGAGGGTGTGTTTGTTTTTATTGTTCAATCCACTTTGTAAAGTGTTTTTTGTTTAAAGATGTATCAAAATAATATTTTTCTAGTAGTTTTTTAATAGTTTTGAAGTACTAATATAAAAATTAAAAGAATATCATTTTAATATATTTTTCATTTGAAAAATAGTTTTACAAAAGTACTCTGTATCTGACTATCTGTTGTCAAACACACTTTAAAGTCTTGTCTGTTTAATGAAAAATAGTTTTCTAAAAATTATTTTATAAACATTTTTGTTCTTGTTACCTTAAGAAAAATTTTGTAAATAGAAAACATTTTTCAGACAAAGAAAATTTAGTTTGTTTTCCAATAATTTTTATTTTATTTTAAGAGGAAAATACTTTCTAGAAGTTATGAAAAATTCAAAAATATATTGTTATTTGTTGATTATATCAGATTCGGTCCTCAATCTTTTTATTATTATATATTTAGTTTTGATTTTTTATTTATTTTTTTAATTTTCTCTTGAAAATTTGATTTAATTTGATTATTATATCAATTTTGATTCTAATTCTTTTGATTGTTATTTGTTTTTCTCTTATTTTTTTAATTAAAATTCTTTATCTATAAGATTTGATCCCTATTATTTTGATTATTATTTATTTTACTTAAAATAATTTATGACATTGATTTTTTTTAATTTCATCGTCTTTTAACTTTTTATCTGTCAGATTTGATCTTCATTCTTTTGGGTGCTATTTATTTTATTTAAAATAATTTATAAAACTGGATTATTTTTTAAAATTTTATTCGTCTTGAATTTTTTTTATTTATCAGATTTGGTTCATGTTCTTTTAATAAATATAAAAAAATAATAAGTTATTTTTTGATTTATTTTCTATGATATAATCAAATACTAAAAAATATTTTTAATTTATTTTCTATAATATTATTAAATATTAAAAAATAATATATTTTTTAAAAATATTTTTATGAAAACTAATTTTCACAGTCACATTAAAAAAAGAAACCTTTATACTCTCCATGAACAACAGTTATGACATTGACAAGAAAAAAAAATCAGTAGAAAAAAGAAATGTCTTCCCTTCCTTGAAAGACAGCCGCCATACAAGGCTATTAAGAAAATATAAAAATATATATAGTAATATAATAGTGATTATTTCTTAAAATATTATTTTTTGAAAATTTATTTAAATAATATATTTTTTGATTTTTAAAATTTTATTTTTGATATTAATATATTAAAATAATTTAAAAATATATAAAAAGTTTAAATTTGTATTGAATAGCATTTGAGTCACGTTAGCAAATTCTACCTAAAATATTCATTACAAACTTAAAAAAATCTTCCATTTGAATAGTAATAATAATAATCAACTCATTAGTCAAACAAATACAAAACAGAAAACGACAGATCTGCTCCCAAATATATCTCTGACAGTTTCCACCTTCCTCCTTCAGCCAAGACCACACACGCACAAGCAGAAACAGAAACAGAGACACAAGCATTGAAACTCTTCTTCCTCTTCCATTTTGCTTGTCTTCCATATCAAGATGGCAATGGAGTCAATCAACCCAAGAACTGGTTTCTGCCAACAAACCAAAACCTTTCACAGTCTCAGACCACCGACTCCATTTCCACCACCCCATCAGCCTCTCTCCATCACCCATTTCATCCTCTCTCTCCTCCAGTCCTCCACCGTCCCCACCACTACCACCACCTACCTCACCATCCCCTCCACAGGCGAGTCTATAACTTACTCTCAAGCCATCGACCAAATTCACTCTCTTTCTTCATCTCTCAAGAACCACTACTCTTTAAACAACAAGGACGTTGCTTTTATCCTCTGCCCACCTTCCCTCCACGTCCCCGTTCTTTATTTATCTCTTATGTACCTCGGTGTCATCATCTCTCCCGCCAATCCGCTGAGTTCAGACTCCGAATTGGCTCACCAATTCCAACTCTGTAAACCCAAGATCGCCTTTGCCACCTCCCAAACTGCCCACAAGCTTCCTTCCCTCCCTCTTGGCACCATCCTCATTGACTCCCCCGAGTTCACCTCCTTGTTGACTCAGCCCAAACCACAAGCCAAACAACCCCGGGTTGAAGTGAGTCAGTCTGACATTGCGGCTATTCTTTACTCCTCAGGCACAACAGGGCGAGTCAAAGGAGTGGCATTGACTCACCGGAACTTAATCGCTTTAATCTCCGGTTTTCATCACAACATGAAAGAACCCGAACCGAATCAACCTGAGCAACCTCCAGTTTCTCTGTTTATATTGCCTTTGTTTCATGTTTTTGGGTTCTTTATGTCAATAAATGCGTTCTCAAGAGGGGAGACTTTGGTCTTGATGGAGAGATTTGATTTCGTACAAATGTTGAAACATGTAGAAAAATATAGAGTTACTTACATGCCGGTGTCGCCACCGCTTATTGTGGCGTTTGTGAAATCGGATCTGACTGAGAAGTATGATTTGAGTTCGCTAAGATCACTTGGCTGCGGTGGCGCACCACTAGGGAAGGAGGTTGCTGATAAGTTTAAAGAGAAATTTCCACACGTTGAAATAGTACAGGTGATCCCTTTTTGAGACTTCAATCAATATATTTTGATTTAAATTGCTAAAGGGAAACCTTATATTTGCTAAAATTAATAATAACTGTCTATATGTTATTGTCCTGATCACTAGTGTCATCGGTGTGTTTTCTACTTTCATTTCATGTGCTGAGCAAAGTAATATACTGATCACTAGCAAACCGTCCAAAAAATTCAATTTTTTTTTTAAAAAAAATTAATATGTTTTATTTGTTTTGTATCGTTTTATATATTGATATCAAAAATAATTTTTAAAAAATAAAAAAATATTATCAGTATATATTTGGACAAGAAAAGTTATCATGCAATGCTTAGTTATTTAAAAGCAACCTCATGCAATGCTTTTTGGTATGAAAGCTTTTTCAGCCCGAGAAAGCACTTTTTCGATGGCACCAACTAACATATAATTTTAGAACTCTGTAAATTAAATTTAGTGGGGACACTAATCAGAAATGTTTATGTTCTATTGTTGATGGTGGATTTGGTCAATTTTCAACAGCTTGATAGTTTATTGAATCATTGAAATTGAATGGTATTGGTCAGCATTTACAATTCATGCAACTATTGACCCCGTTTGAGGCTAGTTTGAATGGTAAGCCAAGTGGAGCAGTTCTGACGTTGAATGTAGTGTTTTTTAGAAAAGACATTGCGTTTTGACTAGGTTGTTTAATAAAATGATCGTGTGAGTGTTTGAAGATTATTGCATTTTGAAAATGTTGTTGAATAAGGATTGTGCATTGTATTTGGAATTTTAGGGATATGGGTTGACTGAGACTGGAGGAGGGGCATCAAGGACTCTAGGACCAGAAGAGACTAGCCAGCATGCTTCTGTCGGTCGCCTGTCTGAAAATATGGAAGCTAAAATTGTTGATCCTGAAACTGGAGAGTCCTTGGGTCCTGGCCAGAGAGGGGAGCTTTGGTTGCGAGGGCCAACTGTCATGAAAGGTAGAGATCATGGACATATTGGCTGTTAATTTTAATGCATTTCAACCGGTCCTTGTTACTCTCTTTTTTAGGCCACCTGACACAGAAAAATGCATCTCACCTCACAAGCATTTATGTGGAATTTTTGGACATTGTGTAGGATAGAGTTAAAATATTTTACCCCTTTTTAGATGCTAATCTGGGACAGATAGAAGTTCATATACACCATGGTATTCACTGAATATACTGGTTAATTGAAAGACAGACAAATAAATTACCATGTCTAATAAGCTTGTTCTTTAACGAGCAGAGCAATGGTGTTAGTGCAGGTTATGTAGGAGATGAGAAGGCAACTGCGGAAACCTTACATCCAGAAGGTTGGTTAAAGACTGGAGATCTTTGTTATTTTGACTCGGACGGGTTCCTTTACATTGTTGATAGGCTAAAGGAGTTGATTAAATACAAGGCATTTCAGGTGATTGGATTATATTAGCATAGTCTTGACTGCAATGGACATTAGGATTGTAAATCTAATTTGAACTATCTGGAATGTTGTTATCTCACCATATGATTGATTATTTTCAGGTGCCCCCTGCTGAGTTGGAAAAGTTACTTCAGTCTAATCCTGAAATTGCTGATGCTGCTGTGATTCCGTAAGTTGTCTAGCTGTTTCATCTGCTACTCATGCCGCAATGTCATGCTGGTATATTTATACTTGTGTATGCAGGGTGTTGCTTTTGTTTCATCGATTTCAGCATCAATTTCTAACACCAAACAGCTGGCTATTTCACACAGACATGAGTCTGAAGTTCTCTTTGATTCATTAGCTCATTCCTGAAACATGATGGATCACATGCTATTTTTCTATTTCTTAAAATTTGATCCTATGTGTGTATATTTTTCGCAATATAGTACTTTTGTTCTTGCTTCAAATTCTTTTTGCTGGTTTTGTAAGTTTATCTTAGCTTATTTTATTTATTGAGGAAGCAAGAGAGATTCTTCTGTTGAGGATGACAATCAGAAAGAGTGTACTTGTTGATAACTTGCTGCATGGATTAGATAAGATATCTCAATTCATCAAAATTGTGAATTTCCTCTTCTAGTGCTTTTTTCTTGGGGAAATCCAATTTTTTTCTTTTGACAGATACCGTTAAAATGTATAAGGTGATCATTTTACTTACCAGATTTATTGAATCTAGTTATTGTTAAGGGTAAATGTTTATGGAAATGTATTTAGTATCAGATTCTTCCAGTGAATTTCTTGCTTTCAGAATCTACTTATTTATTTATTTATGTTTGATCCTACTGAAGATCCTGATCCACTTATCATTTGGTTTTTGTTATTTCGGAGCAGGTACCCTGATGAAGAGGCAGGGGAAATACCTATGGCCTATGTGGTGAGGAAACCTGGAAGCAATATTACTGAGGCTCAAATCATGGATTCCATTGCAAAACAGGTAAGCTTCTGGATAAACCATGATGATTTGGCACCTCTTAATTTAAGATGCAGATACTTGCACGCATCTATGGATCACTACCATATTAAATCTTGCCCTGTTGTTGCATAAAATGACAAATTGGTTAGGTGGTGTCTCTTATAATATGCCTTGTGGGATCACATATTTTTGTATTTGCCATGTGAAAGAACAATATCCCCATTAAAATATAGAGATCCTTTGGAAGAGGACATTCTGCTTCTGGAATTCAGATCTAGTGGTTGATTTCCTTGGTTGGCTACAGAACAACTTGCAGAATTCTGAATTTGACTTGAGATGGCATGTTTTAATTTTCTCCTCCCTGGGGCGTAGGATGTCCTTCTCAGTTTATTTTTCAGTTGTCTGATCACTTCCCCACTTCTAGTCAGGTTACCTGATAGAAGTAAATTATAACCATTGAGTGACTTTTTCCCGAAAAATGAGCAGCCAGATAGCCAACAATTACAGTCAAACGTACGCTCTCTCATTTAAGGATGATTCCCTATGATGGTACCATGTCATGCTCAAAACTAATCATTTCTTCTTGCAGGTTGCACCATACAAGAAGATAAGACGAGTGGACTTCATCAGTGCCATTCCAAAATCTCCCGCAGGAAAGATCCTAAGGCGGGAGCTGGTCAATCATGCTCTCTCTGGTGCTTCGTCTAAATTATGATCCATTTATTGAAAACAATAATTGCATGAAGGCCAAATGTCTAGCAGGGAAATACAGGTCAAAATTCTAATAATCTATCCAAAGCTAGGATCAATCATCATCAGCTAGTCATAGATCCAGGCTCGATCTGAGGAGATTTCTGGCGGAGTCTGCTGATCTCTTCGTTGAATATCATGTTGTCCGAACCCACCTCAGGCCCCATGAGGTTTTCCATGCTTGTAAAATAACAATTCCACCCCCAGGGTATTTTTTTGCAGACACTATGCTGTTAATTCAGACATCTGATAATAATATTGATGTTCATTGTTCATGAACCTATGGTATACTGTTTTTCATTTTGGGTAATAACATCGTCCATTCAGACATGGATACTGCTTGGATACGTGATATCTTGGTTAGAACTGGTTACGATCGCGGGATGCTGAGGGGCGCTTTCCGAGTTTTTATTTATTTATTTAATTATATGATAATTATAATAAATATTAAAAAAAGACAATAATTTAAATTTTGAAGAAAAAATATATTTTTATTTATCAAAACTCTCTTTTTTTTAACATTATTTTTTTATTGGCAGCATAGTTTATTGAATAAATATTAAAAATAATTAAAATAAATATTCATAAAAACTTCTAATAATTCAAGTATTTCACATAAATATATTTTATATTATAAGTAATGTTTTTTAAAGAAAAACTTATTATGATTAGAAAAGTAAGTCTTAATTAAAAAGAAAGAAAACTAAACTCCATCAACCTTTCACCATGGAGCAAGACTTAGTATACAGTGCATCGCAACAATGTACTAACAATTTTGCCCTACATGTTTGTGAGGAAAACTGGAAAAGGCTGAGTTTTGGGGGGTAAAAATGTAAAATAGTTTTTTTACGGGATTCAATTGACATTACCAATCTCTTTGGGGGTAAACGGGTTTCTTCATATTTTTATTGAACGGTTAAATTACTAATCTACCATTTAAAAACTAAAAACATAACACAAGGGCAAGGGGTGTTTTTGGTTTTTAAATTTTTTTTGAACAATATGATTATTTAAATACACTTGCAATTTTGTTTTTCTTTTACTTGGGTTTAGGAGTGTTTTCTTCATTTCTATTTGGTTTTTTTGTAATTATTAAAGAGTGATTGAGTCTTTTAATATATATAAAACATATTTAAAAAGAACAAATGTGTGTGAGGAGTCCATGCTCTTTCAGCAACACGTGCGGATTCCTTCCACTGTCAAACACCACTTTTCATAGTGGCGGTATCGAGAGCTTTCTATTGGTAGCATGCATGACGGAGGAGAATAGACGGTGTGGCTGCAATAGAATTTTTTCTCCTGTCCTCCTTTTCTTTCTCTTCTCTTGAGCAAATTACATAAGCGTTTTTTCATTGTTTTATTTATACAATATGATCTTTATTCTTTTGATTTTTTTCTATTTTGTTTTTTTATTGGCAACATGGTTTATTGAATAAAAATTATTTGAAATTTCAGCTATTTATCTGAAATTTAACTCGCTGGGACTGCGCGCATCGTTCAGCATAAAAATCTGGTGAGGAATTCATTGATATGATGCAATATATATATATATATATATATATATATT
>Ga0307508_10004641_pt1 | contig 13338 bp, 16 predicted proteins | sample 9_EM_MG_FD_203089 | JGI IMG/M metagenome (GOLD analysis project Ga0307508, IMG submission 203089) | Populus trichocarpa ectomycorrhiza microbial communities from riparian zone in the Pacific Northwest, United States - 9_EM | ecosystem: Host-associated > Plants > Roots > Unclassified | place... | reverse complement strand
ATCATGATGCATGTCAAGGCAGATTCGTGAGAATTTTCTTGCCGGGAGTGCAAGAAATAGATACACCCTTATCAATACCAGTTCGTGGGGAGCCCACCAGGTGGGTGGGCCTCAGTGGCATCAGATTGGAAGATGGAATCAATCACTTCATGCACGCGATATGAGTGTGGTATGCGAGCTGACCGATACCGAGCCCGTTCCAATGTTGATGTAGGCTTCAACGGGCCACTTGAATGACTAAGAATTAGTTATGTGTCCCCTAGGCGCCCCGGACCGCAATAGGACCGCTTGCGGCGAGCAAACCAATATTTGGGAAGAATTTCCGTGTGCCTCCTTGCATTTTTGCCGATGCGGCAGAGCCAAGTCATGCCGACAGCGTTGATTTCCTTTTGTGGGTGAAGCCGTAAGTAATCCATTTTCTAGCGCCACAAGGGTTCCTTATAAGCGCACAAAGGAGACAAGACTGAAACTCAGTTAAATGCATTCTTTTCGGGCCTCCCTATTTGTGTATCCGTTCCAGGAAAAAAAAGTCAACGGGTGTAACAGTCAGACAGCCTACACCTTTTTCACAGGACCTAACCATATGTAGAACTCTGAAACCCCGTGTAACAACATTGCAGCGACATATATCCGCGAACATAGCGCGTTAAGACATTGAATAATGCCGTAGCAAGCCACTGGCAATATTCGACAAACGTACAAAACCGCCTGTTCTATTCCATCAGGGCCCCTGAAAATTGAAGGCCTTATCTCTGAACACCAAAACCTATTACAATATACGATGTAATCGGCGCTAAGTGCGTATCGCATATCTGCCGACGTGCGGCTCAATATTTCTCGCGACCAATTCAATATGATTACGTCACACAAGTGTGTACGGCTTGTGAGTGCATGAACATGGTTCATCAGCGAAAACTCGTCCAACTTGTGGAGTTCCCACGCGCAGTGTAGATAATAGGGACGTTCACGGTAGCACAAATCCGACTCAAATCAATTGCCCAAATTCGATGCAAAGCGCCAGGATTTGGGCCTAAATCGAGTGGTTTGTGCAGTTGGGCCCCTAGAGCCCCAAATGTCCAAGTGCTCAAATCTCAAGGACTTTGGTTGAGTTTGGTTTCGAATTCAGGGTCCAATTCCAGCTCATATTCGGGACCCTTTTGGCCAGATTTTGGCCTACCGTGAACGCTCCTAATGAGAATCGAGAGCACAAAAAATTTGTATTATTGAGATTCTGCATGCGCAGGTACCAGTTGACTTCATCGACTATAACATCTGTACAACTACTATACTCAATCGACTTATCATAGTTGTTCTTAGAGAGATTGCCAGAGAGCTCAGTGGCCTGTATATATATTCCGTAAATATTCAGCTGAGACGAAGGCGTTAAAGCTTCCGGTCCCGGCTTCAAGTGCAAGGGTTGAAAGCCGCCCCGCTGTGCAGCATGAGCTTATCCATGACGAGGCATTTTGTTGTTGAAGCCTTCACAGAGGACGTACGTGAGCCAACGACTTGTAAAACAAGAGAAATTTGTTCTTAAGACGCACCAACGGACATGCCATCGAATAACGGATCGGTCGTTAAGCGGATTCTTCGCGACGAGAGGCGACTCGAAGAGGTCTTCGTCAAATGAACAGGCGTTTGTGGGCGTTAGCCGCGTGAACACGCTCCACAATCGGGTTTTCAACTCCGACGCATATGACGAGACATCATTCTCCATCATTTTGTGTTCGTAAATTAGTGATATGTTAGCAAATAGCGTATAGCCGATGGCATTGGCGTCTCCGTTAGATGCCGGTAGTGCGTGTCGGCGGTGTGTCGTTTGGGACTGGGGGGGATCAGCAGCGATGCCCCTATCATCATCATCATCTTGAGCTCTGATCTTGGGGACGCCTCGGATGGTTGTGCATTCTGGCGGGCGGATGATGCAGAGGTGATGACTCGGCGGCGAACCATCGAAACGCATGGACATAGACTGCCTTGTGGTGGCTAAGACATGTTATCAGGTCGTCGTCTTCACAGATAGACTGCAGACTTACTATTGTTCATATCCGAGTCCAAGTTAGCGCCTTCCTTCACTTCCAGAATATCCCCCCGCAACGACTTCCTGGATCATAAATCAGCGCGGAATCGAGACAAACCGCAGACCGGCTTACTGTATAGTACCCATCCCGTCTTTTTCAATTCGGCCGAGGCCTCTGGCTAAGATCGAAGCGTGCCTGCTGGCAGGTGCTCGCGTTTCGTCCATGGGTACATCGCCCCACGAGATCGCGGTGGCCATAGAAGTCGTGGTGGCAGGTTGGACGAGAAGCCCGTGTTCGAAAGTGACTTCTTCCATCCCGTCGTTGCTACCACATGGCATGGCAGGGTCGACCTCGCGCCAGAAGTATGGCCGGCCATACCGGTAAACAAGCTCGTGTGTGCTTTTGTCGACGGTTTCGCTGTGTTGAATAGCTATGGACCCATCGAGCCTGATAACTGCCGCATTGTGCCACTGGGAAATGTATATAAGCGAGAGCAACGACAAACAAACGAAGGAATGGAGAATTACTGACTGGAGTGCAAGGAACGTCAACACCGGGAAAGAGTCTGAGCGTGAACTTAGGCCCAGCATTCGAGTAAGCATGGACACTCAAGCGCACCGCGTGCGGGAAGGCCCGCTCAACGAGCGCAGAGAATTTCTGGGGGGATTGACTGTCATCATTTGAAGATCGGTTGGAGACTGAAAGCATGTACGCACGGCTCCATTTTCCATCATGCGGTCGGCGGTGGCGCTGACAAGCTTGTCACGGGTCTTGCGAGACAAATTCGTCTGCCGAGCCTCGTGCCCGCTGAATTTTTGCCACATCTGAGCTTCTCGACCTTCCAGATCTAACTTTAGGGACCGCAAGTAACCACGGTACTTGCGAAGAGCATCCTCGTCAAATTTGACGTGCGCTTCTGCGTTATAGTTGCCAATGTCAGTGGACAAGAACTCCTCTCTGGTGATGGGCGCATTGACGAGATGCTCGTCCTCGTTTAAATCGTGTAGATCATCGGATCCGTGACCACTCGGGAGAAGATCTCGAACTCGGACGAAAGAAATATGGCGAAGCCGGAACAATGACGCCATCCTTCGCAATTCAGCGTTGTACCGAAATGCTGCGCAATCAGTCACTCCGAGAAGCTCTGCAAATTTGTCATGGTCATTGGAGGCAGTGAGAAGCAAGAAAGCAGAACCGCTGCTTACGACTGTATACGATTCCATCTGCAACGATCTTGAGATAAGCACCAGGAGGATATACGTCTTCAAGAGCTTGACATAGATCTTCGAGCCTGGGGTCCGAGAGTTGGTGTTTTTGATAGGACTCGCCAAAAAAAAAAAGCAACACACCGACGAAGCACAATTTCTTCTGCAAAGTCTGGCAAGACCCCGAGAACTTTCTTGACACTGGGGCACTTGAAAGGGAAAGCAGGAAGGACACTGTTCCAGGCGTTATTCAAACACGTTGAGCCCCCACCGTCGATCAGACTTACAGTTGCAAGGGCGCATTTTGTTTTACATGCCATTTGATCTGGGCAGAGAGAACTTGTCGTCCACCATACTCAAATTCATCAGTCGGGGATGTTGTTAACAGGTAATCCGAAACGATCTGAGTCAAGCGTTCAACCGTGTCCGTCACGGTAGAAGGGACGGAAAGTGAAGGAGTGAGTAGCCTGGAGTCCACCGTGGTTCCGGCGAGGACTGTTGTAGAGGGAACGACGTGGATAGGAACAGGCATGGTTAGTTGGCACTTGTAAGACTGAGCAGGTGGGGGTTAGGGAGCGCCTTGATGGGGGGGTTCCGTGACAGGCCTTTTATGCTCGGAGCGGGGGCGTGTTCAAGTTCGCCTCGCGAGGTAGAGGAAGCAGAGATTAAAGGTAGAACACATGTCGGATCCGGCAGCTTCGCACCGGCTTCCAAGATGCAAGCTATTGATCCAAGATTCCTCAGCCTGCCGATGCGGGGAAGCTTTCGGTCGGTTGAATTGTTTGACATTGTTTGTCAATCTCTGACTCTTGTCCCTGTGATGGTCTGACACCTTCCCACACCACTTGCCACACATGCTTTCACAATATTATGATGTATTGCGACATTTCCAACGGGCCGGCGTTGCCACACCCAAAGTCTCCTCACCGTGGCAGAAACTGGCGTGACTCAGCGATCAAGGTTGCGAGACGGACGCATCTTCAGTATCAGTGGGCATGAATCGATGCCCGCGGAATAAGGTAAACTGATGTGGATTATATAGAATGTAGATGCCCTGCTGAGCCATTGCACCAACGTTGCAGACTGAGACAATTTATCGTGAAACAGTTCAATGAAACAAATGGCATTTGCGACACCATCGGACTACCGTACTACGGGACCCTCAAATTCTCGATTCTCAACTCACAATCGAGATTTTCTTCCTGTCCTCTCCTGGCGACCATGCACTCATCATAACCCACGAAACAGCAGCATTCGCATTACGGCTTTTGACGCATGACGTAAACTCTGGGCCATCAAGCTTCGTACTTACATGTGATTGTCACAGGATGACCTCGAGACCGAACTACTCAGCCTGAGCATCGCTTATGTCATGTGGTAATGAAGTCTTTCTAAAATTGGTAGATTAAAAAGGACAGACCGTGTGAATCATCAACGCCGCCAAGCGAGCTTGAATGTTTTAGCCCGTGAATAAATCAGCGCCATTACCCACGGGGACGGCTTACCGTACTTTAATACACATGAATCAATAGTTGTCATGCTTGAGTCTCCGTGACCCCTGGCGGTCATGTCCATCCAAGCGGGGCGGGGCGGGGCGCTGAGCATATTATCCGGGGATTCAAGCGAACGAGAATGACACCTGGCTATGTGTCATACGCGCTTCATGGTCACATAATATGGGGGTTTTTGAACTCCGAACTCCGTACTCCGTAGTTGTTTGATAGACCAAGTGCGATGTCATCAAGACGGAGAGCTTTAGCGAGCATGCGCATACGGGCGCGCAAGAAAGGTAATTGGCGGAGAGATATGCCACAATACGAAGAAATGGGTCAGTCAGGCCGGGCAGAGAGAGGTCCATGACATGGCAAGTGGTCGCGGGGCTTGGTTTGGCGTAGAACGTCATAGTAGGCAAGCGAACCTGCCATTCGAATTAACAAATATTCTAGGATTATGCCCGAGTGGGCACCAGCGAGCAAGAGAAGAGGAATGCAGTGCGTTTTGGCTTGTTGGTGCGGGTCATCGCTTCCGGCCATTGCCGCGATCGCACCAAGAGCTTGCTAACGAGACGGAATGCCGCTTAGCTTGAAGGTGGGAGAGAGTTCCTGACATCGAGGATGCTATGACACATCAGTCCGAAGACGCCGCAGCGCACAGTCCAGACGTCTAATATACCGACGCGTGGTGCCATGTTCACAACCTGCCAAGAGCGCGTCCGTGGGGTGGCTCATATATGACGTCTGCAAAGCTTAAGGTTGTGGGGATATTTGTGTGGAGAGCTTACATACGCACAACTACACAACACCAAACATCCAAACAACCACTTTTTGTCCGGGGCGCAGATGCCGCGTTCAGTCATCAGCACCTCAGACGATGACCTTCTTAATATACTGAGGCGGCGATGGGAACACTCTGCGCGAGTTGCGGAGTCAGGGTGGAAAGTTGCAAGGTGTGTTTCTTGTTTTGAGTGCCCCTGTCTTTTCCTGTTCCTAGACGCCACATAATTCACCTAAGATAGACATGGCGTGAAAGGAATTAACGCATCCACTACACATCGCGCTGCTCTTTTCGCTCTTCACCAAGAAATCGACTTAATAACGCAGGCAAGCGAAGGTTTTCAACATGCCAAGTCTAATGCTCTCGCTGCCCTAGCAGAAATAGAACAGATGCCGCATCGCATTCACAATGCCAACGCACTTATCAGTAGACTACCTGATGAGCTAGTGGCATATATCTTCCGGGTGGGCATTGCCGACTTTACCCCGAGTGACATAGCGAGCCGGCCGTCACCGTGCTTAAAATACGTGCTCGCGATCTCCAGCACTTCTCATTCCTGGCGTCGGGTAGCTCTGGCCACGCCCCCGCTATGGAAACACATAACATACGATTATCCGCTAGTGGCGGATGATATTCCTGATCTCTCCAAAATGTCACTCTACCTCGAACGCTCCAAAGGCGAGCTTTTGGATATATCCGTCACTTTTGAGCCCCGTCACGTCCGCCAATTGGATCGCTTAATGGTGTTGCTGCAACCTCATCTTCACAGGTGTCAACGCCTCGAGTTGAACTTGTCAAATTACACCGTTGGGCGCGTCTTGCCCTTGATCGGACCACTTGATGCTCTACATATCCTTGACATATGCGTGTCGGACTTTTCGAGGAATGTTTCCGAACAGCCTGCCGTACCATTACGGCTCGTAAACGATGGGCATCATTGCCAACTCCAATCTCTGCACCTTGCTGGGCCGTATCCTTTCAAGAGAAGCCATCTTAATCCCTCCCGATTATCCAGGCTGCATTATATTGCAGATGGCACATCATTCTCCTCGGTCGCGCGATTCGCCGCGCACTTTTCCCTTCTCCATTCCCTGGAAATCACGATGATCAACCCTCCGCGCGCACTAGTGGACACCTACATTCTTCCATCACTCCAATCTCTAAGTATAATAAACCTTGAGGCGTTCAGAATCATTCTTCACCTCGAAGGTCCAGTCCTTCGGCACCTTCACCTATGGATGCAAGCCGATGCGGAGACGGATGACAATATCCCACGTCAAGCATTTTCCAACCGTCCACCCATTTCCTTTCCCAATCTTCGCACATTCAGTTTGACTTCATCCACGGCAGAGTCTGACCTTTCCACGGCGGGGCTTTTAGCACATTATATCGGTGCTCATGCACTCCTACAAGGGCTTCGATTCTCAGCCGATGTACTCGGTTTAGATACGCTCATGATACTAGCAGCCGTCGTCGTCGACCACACACAAACCGAGCAATCAAACCTTCGCCTCATACGAGCAGTCCTATTACCACCACGGGAACGTGAGGTGGTACCTCCATCGACATCCATGCATTCGGAAATGGCAGAACTATTGACGGTCTTTGTGCGTTGCGTACCGACGATTCGAATACAAGTTCAAATTAGAAAAGGAGAGCCGATTCCGGATGTATTCATTGCGCTTCGAGAGTCTTATCCGTCTCAAGTTGAATGTGCACATGCATTCACGAAAAGCGTGGCGGAAATTGTGGATGAAATGGAGAAATGGGAAGGTGGTTAAATTTGGGATACGCCAACCGCAAACTTCCCAAGACTGGCGGAAGAGACGAGGAGTGCTGTCGTCGGCGATTGACAGTTGTGGACCGTCGTCGACCACAATGAAGAATAGGTAACTGCTGACACCGAGACCCCTCATTTATGAAACTTCCGAACTATGATGGTACATGCTTCATGACTTAACGTATCTCCCGCTGTATATGTCAGCAACGTGGGGATTTTGTTTGTCCTAATGTGATACACGAGCGCAAGAATCCTTACGGGAGAGCAATGGCACGTTCTTGTTCCCAATTAAGACGACCTCTCAGGAAGAGGGCGACATAACTGAGTGCCAGCAAAACTGGGACCTCAACCAATGGTCCAATCCTACCAAGAAGAAAGTCAATGAATGACACGATCGCTGTTTAAATCTGTCGAAAACTTACGTAGCCGCGAGCGCCTCTCGGGACTTGAAGCCAAAGTTCGCTATGGCTACAGCGATTGCCAACTCGAAATTGTTTGACCCCGCCGTCTTCATTGCGACCAAGCGGAAATGTTAGTGAAAAATTGCATCTATCTCCATATTTCGGAAGCGTACTTACGAAAGCCTGCACAACAACCTTGTCATAACCCCCCACGACCTGTCCGTGCCGTCCCTTCGCTATCGCGTACAATCCGAAGAAAGTAGAAGTCCACACGATGCAGAAATAAAGGACAAGTGGCACAAATATGCGGAACACAGGGCCTATGTGGTGCACAATTTCATTGCCCTTAATTTTTCCCCGGCAAATCAGATGATGATAGAAGAACGCAATCAGAGAATTTGTTAGATTTGCGTACCTGATTGGCAAATAGCACGATAATGGTATAGAGCAACCCGAGGAGCGTGAGCGGGCTGAAGTATTGTAGGAAGAGATTAAATCGTCTTGGTGATAGAAAATTCTTGGCTAGGGCGCGCGTAATCATCCCTGCTAGCAAAGGAATACCAAGATACTGCATTCGTATATGGGTGAATTCATGACAGGCATGATCAACTTCCACATTCGGTTCCGCGGCGAACGGGAACTTACAATGCATACGCTGATTGCGGTATGGCCGTAATCCAGTTTGATATGATCGCCTCCGGATCCTCCCAGAATATTTAGAAGAAGCAGTGCATATGGGGAAAACAGTGCAACCTATTACAACAGAGTCCTCGTAAGATTCGATGGCTTGGCGAGTAGAGGTCATTTGTATGTAGGATTTCACCTGGAGTATTGAATTCACGCATACTAATATGGCGCAGTATTCTGGGTCCCCTTGAGCAATAGAGTTCCACACTAGCACCATGGCTGGGGGAGGTAAGAGAAGTGAGATTAACAATGGACTCGACCGGCCGAAGATCAGAAATGCACCTATACAGCGCGCTATTCCGACAAGAATCACACCCTTCCGTTCTCGAGTTAAGGAAGCTTCAGGTAACGTCGCCCAGGCTGTAATCACCCATGTTGCATGACAAGTAGATGCATCAACATTTAGCTACCCTCCAGCGATTTGGAGCGTTCATACCAACAGCGAGCATGATAAAGGGGGCTAAGATCCAGTTGAGGAAGCAGGACACGATGATATGGACCCAAAGGCGTCGCGAGCGAAAGAGTAATGGCAGGACTTCATATTGCACCTTTGTCAAAACCGGCCACATCATAATGATGAGCCCAACGAGTATAGCTATTAGGTGATGCGCCGCAATATTGAGTGCGAAAAATCGCTTCTGAGCGTCCAATGAGGAATGTAAAAAGGCGGACTTACGGACAGATACACCTTGCCATTCGGCGCCCCCAAATGCTCGTTCTACTCGCTTTGGGGCATATACTCCTATAAGGACACCTGTTATCATTGCGAGGAGGATAAAGAAAGCGAGGTATCGGTCAAAGAACGAGAGCGATTTGTAGAGTTCTGCCATTGAGGTATTTGTCAGCATTGACACAAATACTAAATTTATAGGATTAAAGGACACAAACCTATAATGCTGACAGGTCCTTTATCATTTTGTTGCGGGGCGTCGTCTCTATTGTCAAAGTTCCCCAGTCCAGTGCATAGTTCACAATTTTTACAAGCTGGAAGGGCAAGGTAGGGCTCATCAGTGACCCCGGGCTCGGAGAGCGGCGCAGGATGTTCGCGTGGCTCCACCGGCAAAGGTGCAGTATGCTTCTCCATGTCCAACGAATCCGCTGGTAGAGGGGATGGCACAATGGAAAAAAAAAAAAGCAGAAACGCCAAGCAGGTTCGCGATCGGCAAGGTGTGCCTGGCGGCCGTCACGTGGGGAAAGACGTACACGTGACCACTGACCTCCATCTCGAGATCTTTGACGGTCTTCCCGCTACGTTTCCCGTTTTCCAACATGAGGCGGTCTTAGGCCGATATTGAATGTGATGCCCCAGGCAACGGAAATGACAATTCACGAGCGGAAAGTAAAGCTCGCAACAATGAAAGTTTTTTAATCTATGAGGGATCGAAAGCATGCGGTTTGGCTTTTGGTCGCTCTTAATATTCTGCCTCCGTATTATCTAATATCTCCCCCGAGGCCACGCCCCCCCTCACCCTCCACCACGACCTCGCAGAAACAAAAACAAGCGATTACTATATACTACTGTCACCTGTCACGGGCTACGAAATGGCAGATGTAAGCTATGTGACGGCGGCTCGTCTCTCCTCCCCCTCCCTTCCCTGTATCGCAAGCATTCGCGTTCGCGCTGGCACTGTGGCAGTAGGCTAACCGATTTCCCGCCCTCGACACCATCATATCCTAGTCACCTCTTCCTACCACTCACCCCGACCTGTATCATCTCCTAGAGATTATTACTCCTCATGATCAATCAGCCCGATCCCCTCATCTAACCAAAAAAATGTTGGGGTGGCGCCGGCTTAGTGGCGCCAAGGGTGTGATGAAAGTTGTTTTGTAATAGAAAACGGGCGATGGAGTTCTCGAGGGGGCGCTGTGACTCAGCTTGAAAGGCGTATACAGTAGAGTAGTTGGTGCATGTGAATCATGCAGTAGGACTAATTATCGATCATCTTGATGTGATCGGAAACTCTGGCCCAGAGGGATTGCTAGTGGTCCTGTATACGTACAGCTGTATAAATTCCGAACCGAAAATGAAACGCGTGTATCCCTGCTCTTTTTCCGCGTGAACAGCGATTTACGACATACGGGAGAGGAAAAAAAATCCAGACAATGCACATGGATACGCGCAGTTCATGGTCGAAAACAACATACAGTTATGAATGATACACGAGAAGAAAAGGAGAGAAAGTTAAGTCGTACACTGATGTCTCCATGCCTGACAAGCCAACCCGAGTGTTATCATGTTATTTAGGTGGGGGACGAGAAGGTGAGCAGATACCGAGGTGGATGAACGGCGCCTAACGCATAACTTTATCCTCCCCTCTGACTTCCGCAAGGTGCGCTACCGCTTTGTGCAGTGCATAAGCCGCTCTTCCGCTATCCCCACCTGCATCCTTAATCAGATGTTCGTAAAATTTCTCTGCAACAATTGGCGCATCATTATCTTGAATCGACCACATTGTCGCCACAACACTCCCGTATCTGGCTATAAGCATACTCGCTGCAAGGTGAATCGCCTCCTCAGGCAGCTCACTGTCTCCCATTGCCGTTTGGCACGCAGACAAAAATGCGAGTTCGGTGTGGGAAAACGATTGTTTTATGATCTCCTTCAGCGTCAGCTGATCGTCGGTTAGGTTGAAAGCGCTGTCCGTTGGGTTGACGGCATCCTGAGTGCCGTGGCAAGCGAGATGTATCCAGCTGCATTCTGCCACATTTTTTAGGACAGCGGGAACGGTTGCATCTCGGTCATCCAAATGAGTGAGGTGAAGTCGGCTGGTTTGCTGTTGAATATTTCGAATAGTATTCACCTCGTTCACCGTCCCAGGAAGGGGATTTTTGCCAGGTGTCGCCGGCTGAGTGACAATCAAAAGTCGTGCAGTGTTGCTGCTATTTGAGACGCGCCGAGCGTTCAGAAGGGCTGCAAGAGTGGGGGTATATGAAGAAACAACATAATCGGATATCTTCGGCTGGCCCTTTGCAGCGTAGAGTCCGGCAGCGTGGATCGGAAGGAATGTAAGAAGCCGGTGACGTGGGGCTGATCACCATGCGTGGGTTTCCGGAGCAGCTACATGTATGTGCGGAATCAGTGACTTGCAACCAATGGCAAGGATTAGAGTAACTGACCTTGAGATAGCGTAAAACAGGTTCCGCCATATAAAGCCATAGCCATTCAAGGACATTGGGTGACTCTGGGTTAATCGCGTTGTCGGCATAATGCCGCTGAATGACATCCGCTCGTCGTATCGACCCCTCTAATTGGGACATTTGCCGCAATACTGACGGCTGAAGCCCTGGGAGTGGCACATGAGAGATGCACGATGAGTGGGGGAGTAGGATAAGCGCATCACAACGAGTTTCATGCATATTAATGATAATCACTGGTCCGGAAGTCGCAACATTGCTAAGGGACTCGGACTTCTGAGGACGCAGGAACTCGCTAAAGCCAGGGAGACTGCGGATGCGTGCCAATGCGTGCTCATACTCCTCTGCAAGGCGGCGGCGGGCCTGGGCCTCCTCTTCCAATGACCGAGATGCGCCGTCAATTAGTGGGCGTGAATATTTGGAATATGTGACCGCTGTCGAGTCCAAGCTGCGAGAGATACTCTCAAGTGAATTTGCTTCATCAGGATGAGATTGATGCAATTCATCAAGAGGAGTACGGAGCTGCAACATCTGTCCCCATACAATTGATCGACTTTGCTCCATCCACTCCAGTGCCAATTCCAGTTTGCCAAAGTGAATAGCGGTCATTACTGCATCCGCCATGATACTCCCTATGTTGCCTATGTTGGACATGTCTTTGTCCCTCTGCTCAACTGTTCTGCCAAGCCAGACAACAAGAGGAAGCAGATCCGCAATGGTTCCATATGCATCGAGGGCGTTGCTGGATCTGGCGGCGAAGCAAAGAGATGCCCACTGGCGCGCCGCCTGGAAACGGAGAGATGGAAGTCCAGATAAGGATTTAGCGGATTGGGAGTACATATCGATAGCTTGAGCAAGGGTGGCATCGTCAGGTTGGCGTGTGAACCGGCTGAAGTGAGCAAACCCAAGGTTATTGAGATCTGCAGGCTTGTCGGGGTGACCATCTGGGGTGAGACAGATGGCCTGCTGCAGGACCATGATTGCTTCATCAAGATCAGCAAGGTCCCCGAGACGCACAAACCGACAACCAAGGGGGGTTCCGAGGGCGTTGAGAAATGCGGGCTTGTCAGGATGGCTATCTAGGGTGAGGCGAACAGCCTGCTGCAGAGCCATGATTGCTTCATCAAGATCATCAAGTTCACCAAGACGCTCAAACCGACTATGGAAGGACTTTCCGAGATTACCGAGACGCCTGGGCTTATCGGGGTGACTACCTGGAGTAAGACGGACGGCCCGTTGCTGAGCCGTGATCGCTTCATCAAGATCAGCAAGGTGACCGAGACGCTCAAACTGACGACGGAAGGAGATTCCGAGGTTGCTGAGACACCCAGGCTTGTCGGGGTGACCATCTTGGATGAGACAGACAGCCTGCCGCCCAGCCGTGATTGCTTCATCAATATCAGCGAGGTCGCCGAGACGCTCAAACCGACGAAGGAGGGAGTTTCCGAGGCCGTTGAGACATGCCGCCTTCATGGGATGATCCTGTGGCAGATATTCATTCGCATTTCTGAAGGTGCTGATTGCATCTTCGAGTTCGGTCAGGACGCCTGAATTTTGGTATCGTTCCCTCAATGATGTGGTTTGTTTGAATAACAGCAGAACCTGGGAACAAATTATCATGTCCCGCCTAACCGGGGAGTGTTCGCTCAACATAGATACCTTGAACAAATCCCTATTTTGCATATCGCCCTAGCAGAGTAATCAGTGATCAACTTTACATTGGGATAATGGCATTCATACCTCCGCATGGGACATCGGGGCGGGTAATGAAGCTGTGTTATTCAGTTCCGTCATCGAAGATACCTTCCGCCGACTGGTCTCTCCCACTTGTTCAT
>Ga0307508_10004640_pt1 | contig 13339 bp, 16 predicted proteins | sample 9_EM_MG_FD_203089 | JGI IMG/M metagenome (GOLD analysis project Ga0307508, IMG submission 203089) | Populus trichocarpa ectomycorrhiza microbial communities from riparian zone in the Pacific Northwest, United States - 9_EM | ecosystem: Host-associated > Plants > Roots > Unclassified | place... | reverse complement strand
AACGCGAGGCCTTTGCTGACGGTCTCAAGAATAAACTGATGCAAGCCCTTCCGCGCGGTTACGCAACATCTATGCCTTCAACCAAGCAGATCCTTGACCTGCTCGAATTTGAAGAGCCTCGCCTCTCTCAAGCGTTTCGAATGCCAAAGAGTCATGATGGCATGCAGCTAATTGGCAAGAAAGGGAAGGCGTTAGGGCCGGATTACCTTTTTCAGCAATGGAAGAACGGCAAGGATGCCGGCATTCTTCGGAACCATGCCCTCGTTCGCGCATTCCCTGATGTCTGGGAGATGTCTCCCGTTGGTCGCCTAGAGCTAGTGGAGAGATGGTCGCGCAGCGTGCTTCAGGAGGAGGCGGAGGCGATTGCTCAACTCATGGTCAAACATAACGCGGCCCAAGATGAGAGAGAAAGCATCAGGTCCCAGGGAACAGCAAAAGTCTTGCAAAGCAAACGAATAATTGCGTGCACCACGACAGCTGCCGCCAAGTATAGAAAAGATATCAAAGCAGCGGCTCCGAGCATCCTTCTCGTCGAGGAAGCCGGCGAAATCCTCGAAAGTCACATCCTCACAGCGATGGGATCTTCCGTCAAGCAGCTGATCCTTATCGGTGACCACAAACAACTCCGGCCCAAGTGTGCTAGTTATCATCTCAGCGTTGAGAAGGGCGACGGGTTCGATATTAATCGGTCTCTATTCGAACGCCTCGTCCTTTCCAACTATCCCCACCATACACTCAGCCTCCAGCATCGTATGAGACCAGAAATCTCGAAATTCGTTCGCAAGCTCACCTACCCTGAGCTTCAAGATGCTCCTAGCACTCAAAATCGGGCAGATGTCAAAGGACTACAAAGAAATGTTGTTTTCATTAATCATACCCGAAGCGAGGATGGGGACGGCGAAGAGGAAGACATCAAGGACAGAACTCGCACGAATATCTATGAGGTCAAGATGGTTATGAAGATCGTGAAGTATTTAGGACAGCAAGGTTACGGTACCGACAAGCTCGTCATTCTGACTCCGTATCTGGGCCAGTTACATCTTCTACGTCGTTCGATTTCGGACTCGCATGATCCCGTCTTGAACGACCTTGATTCGTTTGACTTGGTGAAGGCTGGACTAATCCCTGAGGCAACTGCTAAACTGGCCAAGAAACCAATCCGGCTAGCAACCATAGGTTCGCACCTGTTACGTCGCTCATACAATTATATGGCTGCGGGTTCACACCCCATTCGATAGATAATTACCAAGGAGAGGAGAGCGACATTGTTATAGCTAGCCTCACTCGCGGCAACTCACATCATGACATAGGCTTCATGTCTGCCCCCGAACGTCTGAATGTGCTGCTTTCACGAGCTCGCGACGGGCTTATCATGATTGGAAACGGAGAGACGTTCAAGAATCCAAAGAGGGGAGGAGCAATATGGAAAAGCTTTTTCGAAATTATGGAGAACGAAAGGGTGATTTTTGATGGTCTCCCCGTCATATGCCAAAGACATCCCGCAGCCACTGCGTGCCTGAAGACGCCCGAAGATTTTGGGAGCTTCACGCCCGAAGGCGGGTGCACCGAGCGTTGGCAAGCTATCCTGCACTGCTTCAGATGACATCATGCTTACAATGCGTTTCCCAGTGACGCGGCACTGAGTTGCGGCTTGCACAAGTGCCCTTCAAAATGTCACCAAATATATGATCATTCGAAGATGTCGTGCGAGCACCCCATAGAATCTACTTGCAGCAATGGCCACAAAAAGTGGACTGCATGCGGGAAAAACAAGAGCTCGAACTGCGTCCAGTGCGGCCGCGAGCAGAAGCGTGCCAAAGACGCAGCTCGCAGAGAAGCGGATCGGCAGGCCAAACGTGACGCTGACCAAACGGCCCACGATGCACAGATTGCGGCTCTGGACACGCAAATCGCCGCGGAGCAGGAAAAACAGCGGGATCGTCGTCTTGCTTCGGAGCGGGACAGGGCGTTAGCACAGAAAAGACAAGATCTTCAGGACGCGCATGCCCGCACCAATATGAAGTCTACGCCAATGGCACCGACAGCACCTGCAGACCCGAGTAACAGTGCCCCATCGAATTCTTCAGCGCCCTCAGGTGTTGCATCTCTGGCGGCCACAGCACAGAGTCTTCTGTCTCAATTGACATCTGGTTTCGTGTCGAATCCTGTCCAGACAGCCGCCTCTCCATCGCCACCGCCCGTTTCTCCGGCGGAAGCAGAATGGCAGCGCCAGAAACGGGTTGAAGGCGCCCAAAATGCGCATATTGATTCGATGATAAGCATGATAGGGCTCGAGAAAGTCAAGCAACAGGTTCTGGATCTCAAGGCCGAGGTTGAGGTCTCATTGAGACAAGGAGTCTCGATGAATAAGAATCTGAATGTTGCATTGCTTGGCAATCCCGGTACAGGTCAGTCCGGCCAAACGCATCCACGCGTGACTTTTGACTGAAACCCGTACTGATGACACTTTATATGCCAAAGGCAAGACTACCGTAGCCCGATTATATGCCAAGCTCCTTGCTTCGATAAATGTACTCCCAGGAACCGAGTTTGTGGAAACAACCGGGGCCAGTCTCGCCAACGAGGGCATACCAGGCGTTCACAAAATATTAGACAAGATACTCAAAGCAGGAGGAGGCGCGGTTTTCGTTGACGAGGCCTACCAGCTCACGGAAGCTCACAATCCAGGAGGCCGTGCCGTTCTCGATTTACTCTTGACTCAGATGCTTGACAACGTCGGAAAAATTGTCTTCCTGTTCGCCGGCTACCGCAAAAACATGGAAGCGTTTTTTCAAGCGAATCCGGGTCTCCCGTCGCGTATTCCTTATTCCTTTCAGTTTGAGGATTACACTGACGAGGAGTTGACGTCAATATTCGGCCGAAACATCGAACAGAAATTCGGAAAAGGCAAGATGTCAATCGAAGGTGGGCTCCGTGGATTGTACGTACGCATTGCAGTGCGGCGGGTTGGAATGAGGAGGGGACGTGATGGTTTTGGGAATGCACGAGAGATAGCCAACTTGATCGATCAAGTTACCCAGCGCCAGGCGAAGAGGTTGAACGACGAACGTCGGGACGGGAGGAAACCGAACGATTTTTTGATGGTGGCTGCCGACATCATTGGGCCTAATCCGGCAGAAGCAGCCAAAACTTCCAAGGCATGGAAGGAGCTCCAATCAATGATAGGCTTGGTTGAAGTCAAAGCATCGCTTCAAAGTCAAATCGACATGATTCAAACAAATTACGACCGTGAACTTAAGGAGCTCAAACCCCTTCAAATGTCCCTCAACCGCGTCTTCTTAGGTAACCCGGGCACGGGGAAAACTACGGTTGCGAAGTTATATGGCTGTGTCCTTGCCGACATGGGTCTCCTCAGCAATGGGGAAGGTGCGCGCGCCCCCATAACGGTTTGAGCCGCGTAATACTGATGGATTCGTTATTTCAAGTCATCATCAAGAACCCTTCAGATTTCGTTGGAGATGTCGTCGGCGGGTCTGAGGCCAACACGAAAGGTATACTAGCCAATAGCCGTGGCAAAGTATTGGTCATCGACGAGGCGTATGGTTTGTATGAGGCAAAAGGAAATTCAACGGGGTTCCGGACTGCAGTGATCGATACAATAGTTGCGGAAGTTCAGTCTACTGCTGGCGAAGACCGTTGTGTTTTGCTTCTGGGTTATAAAGATCAGATGGAGGAGATGTTCCAGGTGCGTCCAGCTGTCCATCTCTGGCAGGATAAACGAAAAATTCATACCATTGTTTGGGATCTGGTAGAATGTCAACCCCGGACTGTCCAGGCGCTTCGCAATAGAAGATGCCTTCAACTTTACCGACTTTTCCACGGATGAACTCACACAGATCCTTAATATGAAGCTGAAGGGTCAGGACCTCGACGCCACACCGCAAGCAAAGGCGGTGGCTCTCGATGTCTTGCAGCGGAAACGAGTACGGCCAAATTTTGGCAATGCAGGGGAAATCGACAATATGCTTGGGACGGCCAAATCCAACTATCAGTCAAGACAGTCACGCTTGCCCGCCTCCTCTCGAGCCCACGACGTCACATTTGAGCCCCAGGACTTTGATCCGCATTATGCGCGGTCCAACCAGGCCGCTTCCAACCTTACTGAGCTGTTCAAGGACATGGTTGGTGCAGATACAATCATCCAGAAGCTTCGGAATTTGCAGGAAACAGCAGAACGTATGAAGAAGCGTGGTATCGACTATAGGTCTGAGACGCCAACAACTTTCGTCTTCAGTGGTCCACCAGGCGAGCACCGGACGCGGCCTGCTTTTTCCCGCCTCTAACGCTCAGTCTAATGTAGGCACCGGTAAAACCACTGTCGCCAGAAAGATAGGCAAAGTGTACTATGATATGGGATTCCTCGCTTCAGACGAAGTGATAGACTGCTCCGCATCGGATCTGGTTGGGCAGTATGTAGGACATACTGGGCCCTTAGTGAGGGAGAAATTCGACAAGGCATTGGGAAAGGTATGTCTGACGATGCGTGCATACTTCGCAATATGACAGATCTTGTTTTGCCGCACCTTCCTAGTGTTTGTTTATAGATGAGGCGTATCGCCTGTCAGAGGGTCATTTTGCCAAGGAGGCGATAGACGAGATGGTTGATTGCCTTACGAAGGAGAAATACCGAGGCCGACTCGTAGTAATCCTCGCAGGCTATGAAGAAGACATACATAAGCTTCTGTCGGTCAACCGCGGGTTGGCCAGTCGTTTCACAGAGGAAATCCCATTCCATAACATGACGACGAACCAATGCCTCGATTTGCTGCAGAGGTTACTCAAGAAGAACGATATCACAATTAAAACGACGAGCGGTGAAGCGATCATCGAAGAATTCTCGGCTCTTTCCAAGGTACCAGGCTGGGGTAACGCAAGAGACGTTCAGACCATTGCGAAGAAGTTGACAGCCGTCGCTCTCCAATCGATGGATGAGAGCAACCCGTCTTCTGCTCTCCGTCTTGATGAAGGGACCGTGCTCGCCTGTCTGCGTGAGATGTTCAAGTCATCTCAAACCCGCGCCCAACACGGGGAGAACTCCAGTGCTGCGACATTGCTTGAGGAAATAGGGTTGAGGATGCCACCAGTCCCGGTCAAGGAGCCTCCACTCGCTCCCAGGACCTCAACGGCAAAACACGCCGCTATCAACCACGATACTCCTCCCCCGGCCTCCCCAGTAAACTCAGCAAAAGAAACAATGGAGGCAAGAGATCCCGGAGTTTCTGACGATGTTTGGGCGGAGCTGGAACGATCTAAGCGACAGGTTGAGGCAGAGGAGCGGGAGCTTACGATGCTGAAGGAAGCAAAGCAGAAGACTGAAGAGCTCGAAAAGGCTGAAATCAGCAGCGCCAAAGAAGCAGCTTCAAAGCCGCACGATGACGAGGCTCGTCGGAGGGCAGAACGACTCAGGTTGGAAGCTGCTGCAGAGCGAGTTAAGCGTGCAAAGGATGCCACACGTCTGAAGAAACTTGAAGAGGAGCGGCGCGAGGAGGCGAAAGTTCAACAGAAAATACGGCAGATGGGGCAATGTGTTGCAGGATTCAAGTGGCTGAAGGTGTCTGGGGGCTACAGGTGTGCGGGCGGTTTGCATTTCCTCTCAAATGGGCAATTAGGGATTTGATCCAGGAGTCCCATACCCTCCGTACTCTGGACCAGTGCGCTTATGTAATACCTAGAAACGTGACTCCCGATAGTGGCCTCGACCGCAAACTCGTTGTCGAAATGTCCGTGGACGTGATGGCACCGCCGGTACCGTTACCGCCTCTGACAGGCGTATCGAATGGTGCTGAGGGCATGACCCCAGATGCCAATGGTCATGACTCCGTGATGGCGAATGGGACGGATGATGTTGGCCAAAAATTCATTCCCAACATGATCTATCCCCCGCCTGACATGCGCAGTGAGTCCTTTTTTCGTGATTTCCTGGTTTAGACCATCATTTCTCACTTATTGGATCGTATCAGCGATTATCGATTCCACTGCTGGTTTCGTTGCTGCATCTGCTAACCCCATCCAGTTCGAGGACAAAATCCGAGAGAATCATCGTCAGGATCCTAAATTCTCGTTCCTGAACTCGGCGGACCCTTATCACGCTTATTACAGACATCGAATCGAGCGCGTAAGAAATGGGGAAGTGCCCGTCAACGAGAAAGAGGTAACCCCACCTTTGAAACCGGCTACGTCAGCAGTCGCCGATGCTATTCCCAAAGAGCCTCCCCCTCTTCAATTTGTGCTCGAAGTGCCGCATAAGAATGCACTTGACCTGTGAGTTTGCGCGCTGGAGTTGGAGGCTCTGCTCATGACTAAGCCTTTTTTTTTCCGTCAGTGATATCCTCAAACTCACGGCTCTATTCACTGCTCGACGTGGCCCTAGCTTTCTTCGTGCACTCTCCACGCGAGAAGGGCGGAATTATCAATTTGATTTTCTTCGCCCTGATCATTCTCTCTACGCATATTTCAACAGCATGGTCGAGCAGTACTCTCAAGTATTTTACCCGCCTGCTGATGTGCTGGAGAAACTCGAATCTTTGAAAACTCTTGAGGGACGTGCACAATTCCTCTCAGACGCCCTTGCACGGGGACGATGGGAAGCCTTCCAAAAAGAAAAAGAGTCCACAAGGGAGAAGGAGAGGGAAGCAGAGGCAAAGGCGTTCGCGGAGATCGACTGGCACGATTTTGCCATCGTGCAAACGATCGAATTCACGCTGGCTGATGCTCAGAGCGAATTGCCATTCCCGATGACGGTCGCAGATGTGGAGAGCATGACGCTGTCACAGAAGCGCATGGCGGCGATGATAACAGAAAACACTGCGCCCGAAGTTGAGGCTCATAAGGCGAGTCAAGCTGCCGCCGAGGCTGCTGCTGCCGCTGCTGCTCAACATTCCCTCGACGAAGCTGTGGTCGATGGCGGGGATATGGATGTGGACGCTGGGGATGAAGATAGCGCTGCGAAGGCTGAAGAAGCGAGGAAGCAAGAGGAAGCACTTGCTCGGGCTCGAGATCTCCAACAACGTTCCACAGAGCTTGGCGCGCCGATGAAGATTCGGAAAGACTATGTCCCAAAAAGTGAGCTTCCGCTGGCGCCTTACTCAGTATTTCGTATTGATGTTAATGCTACACCCCTCTACAGCTCTTTCCGCAAAGCAGTCAAAAGTCAATACAACCCGGTGCACCATATGCGGTCAGCAGATACCAATCGACGAGCTTGAAGAACATATGCGGATCGAGCTACTCGATCCTAAATGGAAGAGCCAGCGTGACGCTCTCGAGGCTCGTCGGGCTCAAGCGAGCGAGTTGCAGCGAGGTAAGCTCTATACTACGACGACTGCTCGCTCAAGTTACTAACTCAACTTCCCAGGCGCCAATGCCGCCAATGCTCTCAAGCAGTTGGCCCGTGCTCGCGGTGATCTATTCGACGGTGACGACGAAAAGCGCAAGCGCGAAGAGGAAGAGGAGCTATTAAGGAGGAAAGAGCGCGAGAAAGGAGTCTGGGACGGTCATACAGCGACGAAGGCCGCGACACAAGACAAATATTCCACAAATGTCAATTTCGACGAGCAGATCGCGGCTATACACAAGGCGAAAGGTCTCGGGGCGTACGTATCACTGCGCAGTGCGAGACGTCGCCGGAGATTGTTAACGCTTGTCTTTGTCTCTGCAGGGTGGACACTTCGACCATTGGGCCAGCGATAGGTCCTTCCATGGCCCCAGCCACTGCGCCGGTGCCCGCTTTGCCGATACCACCAGCACCTGCACAGTTACCAACACCTTCATATCCAGGAGCTGTGATTTCCTCAGGACCGCAACCTGCTTCAATGCCCAACATGTTTGGCGTGCCGCTCGGAGGCGGTGTTGGGGCGCCCCCGGGTATCCATCCAAGCCGACTTGCTGCGATGGGTGGCCTGCCTGGATCCGGTGGCGCTTCACCTGGTGGCGCAATGACTCGATCTGCTGATGAAGCGCAGATGGAGACTGAGCCCATTGCCAAGAGACCCAGGATCGAGCGGCCTGAAGGACATTTTTATCCTGTGAGTGCCTTATCTTTAGGTCTTTACAACTCGCAGTGTCTGATCGTAACGTTTCGTTCTCAATCACGACGTTGGTTGTGTGCGTCCGCTTCAATGCATTTTACGCTTGACGCCTCGTAGGAAGAAGATTGGATCAACATGCACCCTGAGTCAATCACGCCGTTGATACAACTCCCATCGTTGCCTGAAAAGCCTGAATGGAAGCTAGATGGGAGTGTTATATCCCTTGCTGACATACCTCTCACCCTTCTGGTATCATCTCTTCGCGACCGGATTATTGCGCATGTTTCACCGGACGGTAGTTCGAGCATTCCAGCATCACGCATCAAGCTCATGTTCCGTGGAAAGGTGCTGACGAATGCGAATACTTTGGCTAGCTACAACATGGACGATGACGATCTACTGGTGATGACTGTGCGCGAGGGTAAGAAAAAGTAGTCGTATTGTCGTGGATGTCATAGGCGACTGCGGCAAAAGCGTGCGGCGTCCTTGATAATATGCAATGTCGCCGTGTGGGGGCGAAGGAGCTTGTTAGAATCGTTGGTGGACAACAAGGTTACATTGGACCGAGGGGTGGCAACGAGGGTGTGCCTTGGAACGGGGGACGATCGGCCTCACAGTGGCGCCCCCCGCAACAAACCGCCAATTGGCAATGAGTCTCCACTCGTTCGTCCATCGAAGTGGAGCGGAAAACCCGATTTGGCGACCTCTTGCCCACCGCCTCCGCAACCCACTTTCATTGTTCCCACTCCAGAATCTCACCCACTATCCACTTATTGGTCGATTCTTGCATATTCCTATTCGTTATTCAATGGCAACCTGACTTTGTTCCGCCTCGTGCAATTGCGCGGATTTTTTTTGACGCAATGAACGACATGCGAGATGACTGACTCAGTTTTCCGGATTCAATTCCAAGTTGGTGTGGCCAGACCTCACCATTTGGAAGCCTCGGACGTACTGTATATGCTGCACGGACATGCAGGAATGCCTTATCCATCTCAGCGCACGAATGGATCATGATCATGATCTGAGAAGCGTAATAATTGTTATTATCAGTGCAGTAGTGGCTGCCCTGCCCTGCACGATACGACATGGATATGGATATGGTAAATTAATTGATCTCGATATAGATGACAGTCGTGCTTATTATCACAGATTATCATTTGTGTTCGTCGCCTTGGGATCGATATGCACTTCCATTGATATAGTAAATCGAATCAATTGAGAGGGAGGCAAGTTTCTTTTCTCTTATCCTGGCTGTTCCATGGCATGGATATGTCAATGTAGCACTACGGTATCGTATCATTATGAGGGGGGAGACAGGTACTGAGTAACAGATACAAATTACTGCTTGCGGTGGAGGGGCGCCAGCGCCGGTATGCATTGTACACGACGAAAGGCCCTACTATATCATTTGCCAAAACCCGAAATCGGAAAGGGTATAGATGATGTGGTCCGACCTGCAACGCCACTGAGGGAGAGGTCGACGAAAAGGAAAAACGAAGATCAAAAGGACCAAAAAATGAACAACCTCAGGCCAGCTAGGCTAAACACGCAAACGAAAACCATTAAGACTTTTCGCTGTAAACGTGAAGGGGTATATGATGCCGATGATGCTCAATTGACCGACGGCGATGGAACCACAGAAGCTGCGGCACGGCCAGTCAGGGTTCGAAGTATGGTGTGGCACACGTATATAGCGCGCCGGCACGGTGGGATGCGCCTGGGATGCTGCGCATATGGCAAGGGCGGGTAAATGCAAATTTAGAAGAAGGCGACGGAACGCCGACGGAAGGGCGACGGAAGGGCTGGTTGTACCGCTGTGGAGCGAACCCTTATGACTCGCAACACGGAACATGCGGTCCGGCAGAAAAGGACGGTGGAAAGGAAGATATGGCCGCGCCGGGGTATCGCCAAACGTGTATAGTTACGCCATGGGGCCGGGCGCGGCACGGAGATGACTGGGATGTGTAATATTAGCGGGATAAGGTTTTTTTCCTTTGTTCGGGGAGGGGGTGTGGGGTGTGGGGGCAATTGGTTGGAGCGAGGATCTTGAACGTCGGCCTCGGCGAATCACCTTGTCGCGCCGGCTGCGAGGGGCAACGTCATGTATCAACGGCGCACGATCGGCGGAACATAGCGATAAGCCGCCGAGGTGCATGTTGGAGAGGGGCAAGGCACATCTCTTCATTCTTCCCATGGCGGACCTCGGAGATGGTGTGCGGCGATCGAAGGGGAACGACAAGCAGAGGGTTGATTTCCAATTGTGATCGTGTGGGTCCCCGAGAGATCAAAAGGAAACGTTGGGTTGCTAGCCAAATCATTGTGCCTTGTCGTCTAGGTTTGAGAGAGCGCGGGCCCCCAGTGACAACAATCTAAAAAATTGTGGCAAATTTCATAATCGAGCATCAGATGTGGCGTTCCTGGACATATGCGACAAAGGGGGGGGGGGGGGGGGCCACGTACCGACAACAACATGTGGATGAAACGGAATGCTGGAACTTAGCGCGGTACCCTGTTGGAGCCAGGGGAAGGGACCTCATTGTTCCTGACAGAGCCACTGCCGATGCCGCCAGCCACGGCACTATCACCTCCGGTCCACTGTGCACCGGCCGCAGTGGCCATGGTGCCTGAAGCGCCAGCGCGACGAGCGGCTGCAGGTACGAGTTGGCCAGTTTCGCTAACGGCGCTGCCGGCGGAGGAGGAGGAAGTACTTCGTGACGACATTGGGACGGTATCCATTAAGCAAAGTTTATCGTGCTCGTTGGGGAGTTGATTGGTACGGGTGTGTCGCCCTCCTCCACCTCCGTTGAAGATACTTTGAGGGTCTTCGAGGTAATGCGAGTGGATGAGGGAAGGTGGTGTAGGGCCCGAGGTGACTAGTTGACGTTGGAACGAGTTTGCGCGCGCAAGGGCAGGCCGCCCGGGTGATGGTTGTGCAGGTCTGCGAGAATAAGCGGGTGATGAGAGGCCTTGCATCGGGTGGGGAGGAGGTGGTGGAAGGAAGGAGGGAGAGAGTGAAAGAGGAAAGAGGAGATATATAGAAAAGGCTGAGCGAGCTAAGCGCCGCGAGTCTAAATCGTCGTCAACACACGAGGTGATGGAATGAGGATCATGCCCTAGGCGTTTATTATTTCCTCGAGGTTCCCAGCTGTCATTTGATCCTGCGTCGAGCTCCAGCGGCTTCGTTGTCGTTGAAACTTGTCGCCAAATAATATTTCATTTTGCTCGTTTCCGTCTTTCCGTTTATCAGGCAACTGTTTGTGCTCATGTCAGGCTCATGAGGAATGTGAACCATCTAAGCACAAAACCACAGTCACCCTCTGCGAAGCAACTTGAGCTCAGGTTATCTCTGAATGCTCAGAACGGGTTCACCCGGTTGCTCAGGATGCTCATCTCAGGATCTCAGGATGCTCCGATGCCTCAGATCAGGAACAACAATCAATTAACACGGGGTAGAACATTATAATAACGTGCTAGTGCTAGTCTACAAGTAGAGACCGTTCACAAGCCAGTCTACCTCTCTCGCCGGTGGGCACAGTGTTATGTAAATGATTGTGTCAAAGCGCAGCGTCAGCAGTACCCTTAGAGAGATATGCGCTCCATGGACGGCATATCGGACTTGTGACAAGGGAGACTGACGATGCGCTTCCGAGCCGAGCCCGAGCGGAGGCGACGGCAAAGTGCACAGCTTGAGCGGAGGCACGATCGATAAAGTGCACAGCCCAGCCGGCGCCGCTCGCTCGCTCGGTCTCTGACTAAATCTAATTACAACTACTAACCGCCCCGAGGAATTGGCGGCGAGGATGCTTTGCTTTACGCAGCGAACACGAAGAGAAGAGAAGAGATCAAAAAAGATGCTGCGCTTGCTACCCTTCAAATTCGCATCACATGATCATCAACTTCTGTTGCCTGTCATCTTCGGTTTCCATCTCATCGTCGTCGTCGCCGCCTCAAGTTGAGCGATCCGAATATTTCTTGCCTTGTGCCCCATAACATAGGCAACCCGCGGATCCCGCTCTTCTCTTGCTTACGCCGCCTACGCCGCCCGACCCTCGTTTCGCAAAAAATTCTCCTTAATTTGTTGTCCACATGCCTTCCATCATCTGCATCTGCTGCTGCAACACACCCCCTCTTCTTCGCTTCTTCATCCCCTAGCGATGGATGGCATCTTCTACCCGCCGGCGTCGGCATCGGGAAGAAACGATCATCTCCATATGTCCGCAAAAGTCCTCGATCTCATCAAGATCCTGATTTCCTCCGTATCCGGCGTTTTTATCTAAAAAATCGACACCAACCTCAATATGCAGTATTTATGCCACAACCGCATACCCGCACCGCACCGCACGCATGGAGGCACACGTCATCACTCCATTACCTATCAGCCACGGTCGAGTCCCTTTTGTATGCAAGTGCAAGTATCTTGCTTTTCTTCTTGGGTTCACCGCATATTACATTGCTTCCTCCACAACATACTCGATGAAATCCTTATCATCGATAATTGATAACGATCTTGATTCTTCGGCGGTTGGCTTCTACAATACTAGTAAAGGCTTCCCAATAATCAATCAATCAACTTGTTTATTATGTCGACGGACCTAGCCCTTGCTTGTGGACTTGGGTGCACCACATCGTGATATCGATTCGTCGGATTATACACTATACAACGGACAGACGCGGAGCGGGCGCCCAGCCAATCAGCAACCGGTCAGACACTTGCAGCTCTTATGCTTATAGATACTGGCGCTGTATCTGCTAGCGCTCTTGTGTGTGTCCCCTGTTCCTCTCCAACGATTTGACCGGCCGGGTAAAGTTCGGTGGTTTACGAGCTCGTATTGCATCCCACCACTTGTGCTAGTTCATTTTCCTTTTACATGCACGAGCGTTATTCACTTATAACCATACTCTTCGTATGCATCGACATAGATCCATCCACAATCAAGCTTAAACTTGAGTTGCCATCGCGTTTTGTGGAATATATATCCCATGCCAAATCTAAACAACTTTTGGCGTACATAGAAAACGAGTCCGAGACAATGGGGACTAAGCTGAGCGGATAGGAAAGGAGAGAAGCTAAACTACGTATCTCAACTACTAGGCAAAGAGATTTCGTTTTGATACCGCTGAGGTAGAAAAAAAATTGACACAAAAGGGGGGGGGATCGCTTTCGGAGACAAAAACTAGTAATACATCTCTCAAGCAAGAAAAAACATGCACACACGAAATACCAAGGACGAGGAAAGGGATGCAAAGAGGAGCGTTCAAGTTCCAAGTTCATAGGAACCGCCGGAGGA
>Ga0307508_10004639_pt1 | contig 13341 bp, 14 predicted proteins | sample 9_EM_MG_FD_203089 | JGI IMG/M metagenome (GOLD analysis project Ga0307508, IMG submission 203089) | Populus trichocarpa ectomycorrhiza microbial communities from riparian zone in the Pacific Northwest, United States - 9_EM | ecosystem: Host-associated > Plants > Roots > Unclassified | place... | reverse complement strand
GGTCTCAAGGCCCAGGTGCTCGGCGCCGATTTCGGCGTTCAGCCAGACCCACTCCAGTCCGCGCCCGGAGTCTTCTTTATCGGCCTTTTCGAGCGCCTTTTCGGGCTGCTCGGCCGCCCCGTCGGGCGGCGTTTGCTGAGCGCTGTCGACCGCGTCGGGCGGGCGCAAGCCACCCGCCTCCAAGTTGCTTTGAGCAGCTGGTGCGCCGGGCGGGGGCGCGGCAGCTTGTGCTGACGCGAGCGCCGTCGCCGAGAGCAAAGCCGGGACGGCAAGCCATGACAAGCTCTTCATGCCGGGAGCATACCTCGGCTCCGCCCGATTTCGATCTGCCGCTCGACCAGGGCCAAAAGCCCAGCAAGCTCCGGCCGCGACGGCAGCCGGAGTAGCGCGCCGCGCACCAGCACGAGCGTGGGCACGAAGAATTTCAAGTAGCTCGCGTCGCCGCGACTGCGCTCGAAGAACACGAAGCGCCCCGCGTCTTTGAGCTTGCGCTGCACGGTGATGACGTCGAATTCGAAGCGCAGCGCCGTGGCGTCGCTCGGCGACAGACCGCGCGCGTTCGCGTACTCGGCCAACCTTGCGGCCACGAAAGCTTGGTCGAGGTTCTGATAGCTGTCACAAAGCAGCGCCACCAGGTCGTAAGCGCGCGGCCCGAGCAGCGCATCCTGAAAATCGATCCAGGCGATGCGACCGTCCGGCTGCGGGAGCAGGTTGCGACTCTGGTAGTCGCGATGCACGAAGCCTCGCGCGAAGCCGCCAATGGTTTCGACCAGGTAGCTCGTGGCGCGAGCAAAAGTCGAAAGCTCCGCATCGGTCAGGGTGACGCCGAGCGCTTCCACACCCCACTCGCGAAAATGCTCGACCTCCCAAGTCAAGAGCTCGGCGTCGAACGCGCGCGTGCGCACGATGCTGTCCGAGGGCAGCTCGGCCAAAGCCAGCTGAGCCTGGCCGAGCTCGACCACGGCGCTCCGGTAGAGCGCCGCGCGCTCGCCGGGCGCGTGCTCGAGTCGCTCCGCCAAGGTTTCACCAAGATCTTCGACGACGATGAGTCCCAGCTCGGGACGAGCCCCGAACAGCCGCGGCACTCTCACGCGCGCATTTTCCAAAAGCTCGCGCATTTCCAAAAACGGTAGCCGGCGCTCGAGCCGGCGCGCCAGCACGCGCTCCGGCGCATCTTCCGGAAGCCACATCGCGATCGCCGGCTCGCGCGACGCGCGCTGCAGGCGAAAAAATTGGCGCGGTGACAGACCTCCCGGCAGCTTGGAAAGCGCCGAAATCGGCTCGTTCAAGCAAGCCGCGACCAGCTTTGCGAGCTCGGCGGGCGGGCGATTCTCGGTCGTCACGCTTAGGGAGTACCCGCTTCGCACGAGCGGGCAAAATTTTGGCAGACTGGCCGCCCTATGCCTCTCGCGCGCCTTGGTAAGGGCTGGCTGCCCCGCATCGAGCGCGTGCTCGCCGAGGTGCCAGCATCGTGCGGGCTCACGCTCGCGGTGCCGCCCGAAGCATTGCCGCAACTTGTCACCTGGCTGGACCTCGTCGTGGCGTGGAGCGAGCGCGTCGATCTTACGGCGGCGCGCGACGCCGATACGCTCGTCGATTTGTTGCTAGCCGATGCCGCGCTGCTAGCAAGCACCCAGCTGACCGGCAGCGTGATCGACGTGGGCAGCGGCGTGGGCGCGCCAGCCATCCCGCTCGCAATTTTGCGGCCCTCGTTGACGCTCACGCTGGTCGAGCCACGCGAAAGACGCGCCGCGTTCTTGCGCACGTCGTGCGGCACGTTGTCGCGCCCCGACATCAGGCTATTGCGCAAGCGCTCAATGGAGGTAGAAACGCGAGTTGCGGAGCTTGCGCTGTCACGCGCCACGCTGCCGCCCCCACTCTGGCTGCGCGAAGGCGCGCGCCTCGCTCAGCGCGGAGTCTGGGTGCTGCTCGGACAAGACGAACCACCCACCCTTCCCTCATGGCACGCCGATCTCGATCTCAGCTACGATTGGCCGCTCACCGGCGGGCGACGCCGCGCAGTGCGTTATGTCCGCGACTGACACGACGGAGACTGAAGAGCCGGCCGGGCTCCGGCCCGAAACCTGCCGAAACCGAGGCGCCAAAAACCGCGGAACTTTGTGACGATCCCGACGTTTTGAGCGTACCGGCCAGCGGCTTCGCTCCGCTTTGGATAAATCCGCCGAGCTCCGGACACTTACCGGTTGCCCTGGTGAAAACTCCGCAAGGTTCCCCGGTCTTGCGGGCGTCAGAAAAAACTCGGGAAGATTCAAACCCCCTCCCCCGTACTACCATTCCAGAAGCTCGACGGGATAGCAGCCCATTAGAGCCTCAAACGAATTTTGACTGATTTGATCGCCGTGGTGGCACTTCTCCGAATGCAAGCGGGCAGACGCAAAGCACCGTGAGTCTGAATAGAGAAGCCGTCACATCGTCCAACCGTCCAGCCCCCAATTACCGAGGTAAGTTTCAGATGAACACCAAGCACTCCGTGAACGCTCTCTCTGGCAAGCGCAGCATGCTCCGTCGTTTCGTGACCGTCGCTACGGCAGCGTCCGTACTCTTGCTGGGCGTCGTCGCGCAGGCCGATGGTGGCGGGTCAGGTTCCTTCTCGCTAGCCACCGTCGCTGGCATGGGCGAAAGCTACACGGGTAAGCTCGACGTCAAGGGCGACGGCAAGTTCACCGTCAAAGACGACGGCGCAAACCTCGTCTTCACGTCCAGGGTCGCTGACGGCGAGCTCAACATGAAGGACGGTCGCCAGAAACATACGGTCGGCGACGACAGCAAGTTAGGGCTCAAGAAGGGCGCCAAGGTGACGCTCACCATCGAGAAGAGCAAGCTCACCTTCCCCAGCGCCGGCCAAGACGCCAGCGGCAGTGCACCGGGCAAGCTGAACATGCTCGGCGTCGATTCAACCGTCACCGTCAAGTACACGGTTCACGAAGACGGCGGCAAGTACGTGATCAAGAGCGCCAGCTTCGACTTCAAGTACACGAATCATCTGCCCATCAGCAAGGACGACCAGAAGCTCGACCCGAAGAAAGACGCCGACAAGATTGAGCACGACAAGCGCGTCTGCTTGATGCTCGTCTGCGTGAAGCCGACTGTCAGCGTCACCATCTCGAACGGTGTGGTCGAAGCCAAGAAGTAAGCTTCTGCCGGCTCGGGTCACCCACCCAGGGTGAGCCCAATCCAAGCGACACCCGCGGCGACCTCGTCACCGCGGGTGCTGCTTTTTTGTATCCGCGCCTGACGCGAAAGCGCCAGCCGACAACCGACCCGCGACACCTCCGTGAGGGCCATTCGATAGGGTGCGTTTCGAACCGCTAAACGGATCGCGGGGGTGTCGAACACTACTTCCATGAGTTAGGGGTCCTGGGAGATGCGGGTAGCAAGCTGGGAGAAATTCGCCCTGGGCAGGCCAAAAACCAACCGCGGCGAAGTTGACTCGGAGGCCTTAAGGCGGCAAAAGTCTCGGCCCATGCGGAGCACGAGACGCGGCAGATCAGCCGCGCAAACCCCACGCGCGGCGCTGCTGGTCCTGCGGCTCGCGCTCGTCGCATTACCACTGTTCCTGCTCTTCGCTCCCCAGCAAGCGCACGCCTACGCTTGGATGATCAAGCGCGGCTATCCGTCGTGTCCGGCGTGTCACGCCGATCCGTCGGGTGGCGAGCTGCTCACGGCCTACGGCCGCATGATAAGCTCGCTCACGCTCAGCACTAACTGGGCAGGCGGCGAAGACGCAACGAGTCAGAACCACATTCGGCTCGAACGCAAGCTCGCGCTGCGCAGCCCCGAGAGCTTCGCCGCCGGCGCCAAGGCAGCTGGCGACGCTGCCGCCAAAGCCGCCGCCACGGGCGACAAAGACAAAGGCGAGCCGGTCACGCTCGAAGACGACGCGCCCGCAGACGCCGGCGCCGCCAAGGCAGACGCCTCGAAAGAAGGCGAAGCCAAAGAAGAAGAGAAGCCGGCTGAAGAAGCCGCGCCGGCGCCCGCTGCTTCCTCATCTTCCGATTCGGGTGACTCCAAATTCCCGAACTTCATGTTCGGCGCGTTCGACCTGCCGGATTGGCTGCTGCTCGGCGGCGCCTACCGCCACATGAACATCTTGCCCATCAGCGGCTCCGGAAAGTTCCGCACTTTCCCGATGATGCTCGACGTGTACGGCATGGCGCAGTTCGGCGGCTTCCGCGTCGGCGGCAGCATCGGTGGCGCGCGCGTCGCCGCCGGCTCACCGTACGCGCGCCGCGCGCAGATCACCGCCAATCAGGGCGACCAATGGAACCTGATCTCGCGCACCCACTACATCGGCTACGACGTGCTGCCCGAGCTCACCATCCGCGCCGGCCGGCTCAATCTGCCCTTCGGTGTGCGCATCCCCGAGCACACCATGTGGGTCCGCCAAGCCACCAACACCGATCGTGAATCGAGCCAAGAGCACGGCGTCGCGGTCGCCTACGTCGGCGAAAAGCTGCGCGGCGAAGTCATGGGCATCGCGGGCAATTACCAGATCAACCCCGACAAGTACCGTAACCGCGGCTACTCGGGCTACCTCGAGTACGCCACCAGCTCAACGGCGACAGTCGGCGTGAGCTCGCTCGTCACGTTCACGGCCACCGATCGCGACACAAACGAGAGTCTCAAGACCACCCACCAAGTGCACGGCGCCATGGCGCGCGCGGGCTTCGGCGAAAAGGTAGCAATCTTGGCCGAGTTCGACGGCATCTTTACCTCGCGCCGCGACCCGGGCTACGTCGGCTTCGCGCAGCTCGATACGGAAGCCATTCAAGGCGTGCACGTCTTGCTCACGGGCGAAATGCTCGACCAAGGTTTCCCGAAGCCTAAAGTCGGTGCAGTCGCCGCCGAACGCGTCGCTGGCTCAGGCAAGCCCAAGGTGGGCGGCTGGCTCTCGTTGGCCTGGTTCGTCTACTCGCACTTCGACGTCCGGTTCGACCTGATCAAGCGGACGAGCGACGACACCCAACTTCTCGGGCAGCTTCACGTGTACCTGTGAGAATCACGATGCACGCTTTCAAATCACTACGCATCGCATTCATCGGCATCGCAGCTGTCGGACTGTGCGCCCTCGCGCCCAGGTCGGCGGCAGCGTCGGAGGTGTTTCCGGCGGCGCTTCAGGAGGCCGCAGGCATGCCTTGCACGCCGTCCTGCGTCGTTTGCCACGGCAAGGTACCGGGCGACGCGAGTAGTTTCTTTGCGCGCAAGCTGCCGCATGCTCTAGCCGCATCCGGTGGGCTGCCCCCGCCAGGCGCAGCCGGCGTCGCTACTCTCAAATCAGACTTCGCTACATACGCCGCCAAGGCCGCGACTGATCCCGAAGTTCTTCGCGTCATCACCGCGCTGAAACAAGGCATCGACCCGGAAACCGGCGACAGCCTCTGCGGCCCGACCTACGGCTGCGGCGCGCACGTCGCGAAAAAGGCGCCGCCGAGCGATCTCTCGTCGCCGCTCTGGGTCGTGGGCGCCATGGCGATCGGCGGCCTGCTGCGCCGTCGCAGGCGCGAAGCCTGAAACGGCGCCGGCCCGGTTCGTCTATGCGCATTTTCGATGTCAGACTCGACCTGATCAAGCGGACGAGCGACGACACCCAACTTCTCGGGCAGCTTCACGTTTATCTGTGAGAATCGCCATGCACAAGTCGAACTCAGTACGCTGTCTAGTTGTGCTCTTCGGGATGCTCGGCGGTCTGGTTTTGCTGCCCACGGCGGCGCGAGCATCGGAGATATTTCCCCCGGCCATTCAACAAGCCGCCGGCCTCACGTGCACACCGTCTTGCACGCTCTGTCACACAACCAATCCCGGAAACATCGTGAGTTGGCGCGGAAAGCCATTCGGTGCGTACATGGGCACGCACGGCACGTTGGTCCAACAAATCCCCACGCTGCTGGCCGCGTTCAATATGTACAAGGCGGATCCCGCCCAGGCGCAGGGCCTGATGCGGCTGCAAGAGGGCGTGGACCCCGACACCGGCGACAGCCTTTGCGGCCCGACCTACGGCTGCGGCGCGCACATCGCGAAAAAGGCGCCGCCGAGCGATCTCTCGTCGCCGCTCTGGGTCGTGGGCGCCATGGTCATCGGCGGCCTGCTGCGCCGTCGCAAGCGCGAAGCCTGATTCGCGAAATCGCGGAGCCGCTACTCAGCGGGCTCCACGTTACGTGAAGGTTTCCTAAGCGCCGCCCGCGCCCGCGCCCCCCGCAGGCATGCCGCCGCCGCCGCCCATGTCGCTACCAGCTGCGCCGCCCATGCTCGTGCCGGCGGTGCCCGCCATCCCGGCCATGCCGGTGTTGTCGCCGGCGTTGCCAGCCATGCCGCTGCTGCCGCTGCTACCAGCGTTGCCGCCCGTGCCGGCGTTGCCGCCCGGATTGGGCTGACCCGCCATGCTGGTGTCTCCACCCTGGGGCGTGGTGCCGTCGCCACCGGTCGAGGCACCGTCGGGGATCTTGCTGCGATCGACGTCCGTGATGAGCGTGCAGCTGGCGGCCGCGAGGAGCACACCCAACGAAGCCAAGACCAAGGGGTTCGAGAGACGCATCTGAATTTTACCTTCGCGTTCGCTTTTCCGAACGCACGAGCCGCATTTTTCCTCGGGAAACCGCGCGAGCGCAAGTCCCAAAGCACCGCGGCGAGCGAAGATTTCTGAGCGAGGAGGCCACGCCGGCCTTGGGGCTGGCGCGGCCAGGGGCCCGTCTTGCCTTTCTAGGCCTTTTTCCGGGAAGCGGTCCCGCGTTTAGCTAACGTCGAGGCGTGCAGGTTCACCTCATCGACGGAACCTTCGAGCTGTTCCGCGCCTACTTCGCCGTGCCGAAGTCCCAAAACGCGACCGGTGTCGAGGTCGGCGCGGCGCGCGGGCTCTTGCGCAGCTTCGCGGCGCTGCTCGGCTCGGCCGAAGTCACGCACGTGGCTTGCGCCTTCGATCACGTGATCGAGTCGTTCCGCAATCAGCTCTTCGACGGCTACAAAACCGGCGACGGCATCGATCCCGATTTGTATGCGCAGTTCGCGCTCGCCGAGCGAGTGACGCGCGCGCTCGGCATCGTGACTTGGCCGATGATCGAGTTCGAAGCCGACGACGCGATCGCGACGGCGAGTCATCGCTTCGCGCCGCACCCAGAGGTCACGCGCGTCGTGATCGCCTCACCCGACAAAGATCTCACGCAGTGCTTGGTCGACGCAAAAGTCGTGTGTTGGGATCGGTTGCGCAACAGCTGGCTCGACGCCGAGGGCGTGGTCACGAAGTTCGGCGTGCGCGCGGAATCGATCCCAGACTACTTGGCGCTCGTGGGTGACACGGCCGACGGCATTCCTGGCGTGCCGCGTTGGGGCGCCAAGTCTGCGGGCGCGGTGCTCGCCGAGTACGTGCACCTCGAACACATTCCGTCCAGCGCGAGCGCCTGGCGCGTGAAGGTGCGTGGCGCCGAAGCGCTGTCGCAAAACTTGGAAGCGATGCGCGACGCGGCGCTACTGTATCGACGACTCGCCACGCTGAGATACGACGTGCCGCTCAGCGAAGAGCTGGACGACTTGCGCTTCGTCGGCGCGCCTGAAGCCCAGCTGCTGCCGCTGTGCGAAGAGCTGGGCGAGCTTTCGGTCTTGGAACGCTTGCGCGCTAGCGGCAAGACGACGCGCGCCTGAGCGTGGCACGATGCTACTGCTCTGGCCGGGCTTGCGCGGCGCCGAGACGCGCTGCAGCCGATTGAACGTGGACACCCGCTGATCGAGCCCCGGCCACTCGGCACTGCAGCGACGCCCGGCGTAGCCATTGAGCGTCGCCTGCAGCCACGGCACCCCGCTGCGGTTACAGGTGAAGTAGGCGCGCTTCAGCGCATCGGACGCGGCTTGCACCTGGATTGCGGTGTTCTCGATGCCGTGCAGCTGATCCCAGATGGCTGCGTTGAACAGATTCTTGTGCAGCTGCCAGGCGGAGCGCGCGCGACCGTGATCGCACTCGTGGGGTTTGCACTGCCCGCGCTGAATGCGCAGCGAAAAGGTGCTCTCGTGGTAACCGATGGTGAGCAAGAGCGCGGCCCACTCGCGCGGCGGCCGCGGGGCGTCGCGGCTCACTTCCGCCACCGCCGCGGCGATCGCGTCGAGCTGCGCGCTTTTGTCTGGATCTCCGCGATCTTCGACGAAACACGGCAGAGATTCCATGGCGGCGCGCACCCACGCGGCATGGCTGCCCTCAGCGAACGCCAGGGTCGCAAAACACAGCGCAAACGGCAGGGCCGGCGCCACGATCAGTCTTTTAAGCAAATGCCTCATGGCAGGCTTTGGAGAGCCCTGTATAGCCGAACTCGAGCCTGCGGCAAGTCACTCCTCGGTTAGTCGCATGTCCGGCCAGATCGCGAGCCATTCATCCGCGAGCTCGGAGTCGAAGAATTGGATGAACGTCCGCCGGGGCGCGCCGAGCTCTCTCAGCGTCGAGACGAGACCCGCGAGTCCGGTTTCGAGATCGCACAGCGCGAGGTCGACGTACGTCGTCTTCACACCGAGGCCGACGCCGGTGACGCCGCCCTGACCAGCGACGGATTCGGACAGTGCCGTTTCGATCACGTTGCGCTTCGCCAGGCGCAGCGTGGCGCTCGGTTCGTCGTCCGCGTAGCTCACGAAAACGAACTGCTCCCCGGCGCGTGAGAAGCGTCGCGACGCGCAAGGTGAGCCTTCGAGGTAACAGCGCAAGAGCTCGGGCGTGCAGCTGCTGGAGAGCACCAGGTCGTCTTTTCGGAGCGCCCCTGCCGCATCGAGCGGCTCGACCTCGAGCAGTGTCCAACCTTCACGTCCATCACGCAACAGCTCGTCGGCTTCAGCGCCCGCAACGGCGACGCCGCCATGGACGTTCGCGTTCGCGCCGGCGCTCGCAGCCAGCACGGCGTGCGACGCCTCCGGCAAGCCGCGCAGCACCCCGAGCGCCGCCGCCGACACGGTCGCGAACAGCTCGCTCAGCGCAAGCACCGAACGCGGAGCACTCGCGTCGAGCACACGCAGCGGCCCGCCGCGCGGCGCCGGCGTCACGTGCACGGCGCCGATCCAAGTCTCGAACAAACGATCCCCGAGCAGCGCGCGCACCAGGTTTTCTGCGGCAATTTGCTGATTTTCCGCGCCCGTGCCGCCCGGCAACGCGAGCGTGATTTCGAGCAAGTGCCCGCGACCGAAGCCAGCGCGAACGGTCGCGCGCGCGAGCTCGACCTGCTGCTGCTCACGTGCTTCGGCGAGCGCGCGCTCGAGCGACAGCGCCGAGCGGCCGAGCGACAGCGCACAGCCCAGGTCGTCCGGAGCGACCGACAACAGCAGCTCCGCGAGCGGCCACGCGCGGGCCTCGGCCGCCATGAGCTCGGCGACGCGAGGTCCGCGGACGCTGTCGTCGAGCTCGCCGCCTGCGTCGTCGACGATCGCCAAGGTCACGCGCGCGTCGATGGCATTCATCAACCGCTCGGCGCGCGTCTCGTCCCCCGCGCGCAAGCACGACCACGCCTCGCGAGCGCGCGCGCACAGGCGTTCACGCTGCGCGGCCTCTGCTGCCGACGGCTCACCAAAGCGCACGCGCATCAGCGCCTCCGTCGACGGCGCGGCGCAGGCTTCGGCGGCCCGTAGGCGAGCACCTCGACCTTGATCTTCACGACGCCGGCGCGCAGCATGCCGAGCTCCTCCGCGGCCGCGCGCGACAGGTCCAAAATTCGCCCGCGCGGACCATATGGTCCCCGATCGGTGACGCGCACGTAAACGCTCTGGCCGCCGCCCACGCGGGTGACACGCAGCACCGTACCGAACGCCAGGCTGCGGTGCGCCGCCGTGAAGCCCTGTGGCTCGTACGGCTGGCCGCTGGCGGTCTTGCGCCCTGCAAACGCGTCCGAATAGTAGGAAGCACTGCCTTGCTGGCGCGCCAGTGCGCGCGTTTTGCCATAGCGCTCAGACAGTTGCTCACTCGTCGCAGAAGCGTCACGGCTGACCTGCGCCGGCTGGAGCGCCGCGGTCTGTGGCGGGTTTTGGGCCACCTCAGCCACCGGTACCAACTCGTTCTCGGTATCGGCCGAAGCATCGCTCGGCCGCGAGCGGGCCGGCTCCGCAGCGTGACGATGCGGCGCCTCCGGCGGGCGCTGATCGCCACAGGCGCCGAGCAGCAGCCAGCAGCTCGTGGCCGCGCCGAGCCACAGGCTCCTCCGCATGCTGCGCTTCTAGCGGATTTCGCCCAGCGGCGAAAGCGCTCCAGTCCTCACGTTGTCGATCCAGCGAGCCTCACCTAAGGTGCGCGCCGTGTCGGTGCAGATTTCCACTACTTACGCCTCCGGCGCTGCCGGGCACAGCGAGAACGCCGCCAATCGTAGTGCCGCGTATGACAGCACTGGCGCGAGCACCGAGCGCGCGCGCCTCACCCGCGAGGGTGTGCTGCTCGGTACAGAAGTCGTGCCGCTGATCTCCGGCTCGGTGCACTACTTCAGGCTCGAGCCGGAGAGCTGGCGCGCCTGCCTGGAAGCCATGCGCGAGATGGGCTGCACCGTCGTCGACATCTACGTGCCGTGGAGCGTGCACGAGTTACCGAGCGGCGAGCTCGACTTCGGACAACGTAATCCGCAGCTCGACGTCGCCGCGTTCCTGCGCATCGCGCAAGAAGTCGGGCTGTACGCGCTGGTGCGTCCGGGGCCGCACATCAACGCCGAGCTCAGCGGCTTTGGCTTGCCCGAGCGCGTGCTGTGGGATCCCGAGTGTCAGGCGCGCTCGGCGGCGGGCGAAGCCGTGATCTTGCCGATGCCGCCGCTGGCCTTTCCGGTGCCGAGCTACGCGAGCCGCAAGCTGCTCCACGAAGCTTGCGAGTGGCTGCGCCAAGCGGCAGACGTGCTCGGGCCGCTCACTTGGCCGAACGGCCCCATCGTTTTGGCGCAGGTCGACAACGAGGGCGCGCTCTACTTCCGCGACGGCGTGTACGAACAGGACTATCACCCCGACTCCGTCGCGCTCTATCAGCGCTTCCTGGAGCAGCGCTACGGCAGCCCCGCGCGGCTCGGCGAGGCCTACGCTATCTCGGCAGATAGCTTCGATATTTCGCCGCCTCAGCGCTTCGACGCCAAGGACTCGCACGGCCTGAATCGTCACCTCGACTGGGCCGAGTACCAAGAGTCGCTGATTGCGGACGCTTTCGTCGCCTTTCGCTCGGCCATGTCGCGCTCGGGCCTCGAGCGCGTGCCGACTTGTCACAACCTGCCGATGGGCGAGTCGGCGACGCCGCTCGATCCGACGCGGCTCGGCAAAGTCGTCGAGTGCTTGGGCATGGACTACTACCACGTCGCCGCCGACAGCTCGTTCGACGTGATCTTGAAGCGCACGAGCGAGGTCACCACGCGCGCCGACGCCTTCGACTACCCCTCGTTCGCGGTCGAGCTGGCCGCCGGCTTTCCGCCGTTCTTCCCGCCGCTCACCGAGCACGACAATCGTTTCGCGGCGCTGTCGTGCTTGGCAGCCGGCATTCGTGGTTACAACCTGTACATGGCCGTGGAGCGCGATCGCTGGATCGGCTCGCCCATCGATCGCTTCGGCGGCCGACGCCCGGTGTTCGAGTTTTGGGAGAGCCTGAACGCCGCCGTCGTGCGCACGCGGCTCTACGAGCTGTCGCGCGCCGCCGACGTGTGCGTGGTGGTGCCGCGCAGCTTGCACCGGCTGGAGCGGCTGCTGCACGCTTTCGGCCCGATCAGCGCGGCCGCCTTCGACATCATGGGGCTCGGCGCCTACGACGCCTGCTTCGAGCACGGACCCTTTGCAGACCCGCTGTTCGAAGCTGAAAGGTTTTTGCGCAAGCTGCTGGCCGAGCTCGGCGCCCAGGGCATCGCCTACCGGGTGACGGGCAATGACTCGGCGGCTAGCGCGCTCGGCGCGTCGCGTTTCGGCTTCGTGGTCTCGGCAGTCGGACTCGAGCCCGAGCTGTGGGAAACACTCAAAGACGTGGCAGGCCGCGGCACGCCGCTGCGCTTCGGCCCGCGGCTGCCGCTGAGCGGGCCCAATGGCCTCGAACCGCTCGCCCCCCTGGCGCACGGCTCAGTCAACGTCGCGGCGTTGAGCGAGCGGGAAATCCCGGACGCGCTTACCGCGCTGACAGAAGAGCACTGCGCGTTTCGGCTGCGCACCGAGCAGGGCCTGCGCACCAGCTTGTATCGCGATCGCCACGGTAGCGCGCGTGTGCTGTTCGTCACCAACACCACGCGCGCGCCACAGCTGGCGCGGCTCGATGCAGCCTTTCTAAATGGAGCAGAAAGCCAGGCTGTGGACGCGCTCGACGGCGATGCCTTCCGTGCTAGGTTCGGCGCGCTCGAGATTCCGCTCTCACCCCAAAGCGTGAGAATGCTGGAGCTCGAGTCGTGAGCCCATGCTCCTCGAAATCAATCCGGACAATCCCGAACCGCGCAAGATCAAGAAGGCCGTAGAAGCGCTCGAAGCCGGCGAGGTCATCGCTTACCCGACCGACACCGTCTACGGCCTCGGCTGCGATCTGTTCAACAAGAAGGCCGTCGATCGCCTGTATCAAATCAAGGGCATCGACAAATCGCAGATGCTGGCGTTCGTCTGTCAAAACTTGGGCGAGGTCGCGCGCTACGCGGTGATGCACGACAGCGTGTACCGCGTGCTCAGGCAATTCTTGCCGGGCCCGTACTGTTTCATCCTCGAAGCGACGCGCGAAGTACCCAAGATCATCCAGTCGCCGCGCAAGACCGTCGGCGTGCGCATCCCGAAGCATCCGGTGGCGCTCGCGATCGCGGCGGAGCTCGGTCGCCCGATCGTCTCCAGCACCGCCGCGCGCCACGGCGAAACGCCGGATCCGGATCCGCGCGAAGTCGATCTCGCCTTCCCCGGCCTCGCGCTCGTGCTCGACGCCGGCGCCGGCGGCACGGTGCCGACCAGCATCGTCGACCTCACCGGCCCCAAACCGGTCATCGTCCGCGCCGGCGCCGGCGACGTCTCCGCTTTCGAATAGGCCTCCCGGCCAGCACCGCCCGACTCTGGAACGGAGCCGGAGCGGACCCAGATTTTTTCACAGGAAGGTCAGAAGGACAGAAGCCGAGAATTTGGGGTTTCGAGCCTTCCGATGACGCGAGGCACTCATACGAAGGCGTGCACCTCCGAGCGGCTCGAGCCCAAAATCCTTTTGCTCTTCTGACCTCGGAAGAAATTCGTGTGGCTTGGGGCCCTCCGCGCGTCTCGAAAGTCACTTCGGGTCCGATCATCATTCATCACATTTCAGCCGGCCGCCTCGCCAAAACCCAAGATCGCGGGACGTGGTCCCAGATGTGACGAATCCTTAGCGGGTCCGAAGTGACTCTAAGTCACTTCGGGTCCGAA
>Ga0307508_10004638_pt1 | contig 13344 bp, 14 predicted proteins | sample 9_EM_MG_FD_203089 | JGI IMG/M metagenome (GOLD analysis project Ga0307508, IMG submission 203089) | Populus trichocarpa ectomycorrhiza microbial communities from riparian zone in the Pacific Northwest, United States - 9_EM | ecosystem: Host-associated > Plants > Roots > Unclassified | place... | reverse complement strand
TGGTGAAGACGATCCAGATATCAACAGCTTCGTCTTATTCTCTTCTGCACCAACGAGCGTCTTGAAGTCTCCCGACGTTGACCTGGAGGTGGATGACAGAGGGCCATCCTCGATATCTCGCGGCGAAACGTCATCGTCATCGTCAGGAGAATTAAACAGAGGCTCGCGATCTTGAGAGTCAGAGTTTCGAGACGATGCAGAACGAATAGCGATTGAACTGGTAGATGCTTTGACAATGGAGTCGATCAACCAAAACTGCACGATGTTCATGATCATGGGGAAGATGCCCATGACACTAGAAAATTTACGTAAAACGTTGCGCATCGAGCAAAAAGAGTGTACGTACAATATCACCTGGACTGATTCACCGTCCCAAAGAGTAGTCCAGCCAAGGAGCCAGTCACCTATAGTGGATACACCTGGCCAAAAAGCAAATAACGCAACCACGAGAAGCTTCATCGTCGTGAGAGAGGAAACGTATACGGCAGCCTGACGGACCCAGTATGTGACTGAAGGGGGGTTGCCATACTGTCCTGTCTTTAAGCCCTTGATGCCAAGTTTCTTTGAAAGTAGCCATGTCGAACTTTGCAGCACGAGATAGATCAGTCCGACACCTTTCAAGTGCAACTGCGTCACAACCGCAGTCGAGTCTGTGGGGACATGGAGGCTCACCAAGTGTGGTATCGAGGAGAATGTTGAGAAAATAATATGTGCAAGCATTCCCGGCAGAATGATGTGATCCAAAGTGGGATATAAGTACGTTCAAGCCATGGACAAACATAGCGCCAAAAACTTGTTTTAGGACATCGAAGACCCTATGGAATCAGCACCAAGCGCATTCAGACAATGCATAGCTGAGCGAATGGGAGCGTTACCATATCTGCCACGGACGCTTCTGGGTTTCCCGGTGCCTTTTGTATACAAGCGAGAGGACGGCAAGAACGCCCATAAGGGCTTGAACGATCTGGGACAAGGCATCGGTTGGATCTGAAACTGTGTTCTACGTGGCAGCCGGACTCACCAGCGCGGTGGGACCGAGGAGCTGACATGAGTGACGGTCGAGAGGAAGATCACCCAAGCTCTTTGTGATTACCCTTGCTATTGAGTTCATCGTCTTTGCAGTATGGCTTGTCCACGGCCCGTCTCAGAAGTACGAGCTCAAGTAGCCTCGCGGTTGCGGCAAGCAATGAGCTCGAAGGTGCTCCTGTCGGACTGAGCCCAAACCAGATTTGATAGTGTTGGACGTGATGATGTAATCACCTCCACTGCGGCGTCGTGACTGTCGTGGACATTGCAAACCACGACGAGCACGACCACAACGACAGCGACAAGACCAGACTAATATTCACTTTCGTATACACTCATGTCATTTTTCGGTAGGTCGTCACCGGCATCTAACCCCCCCTCAAATCAATACAACCGCGTACCCGATGGCCTCCCCGCGGCGCTGAGGTCAAATGTTCGTCCACCACCTCCACAAGCAGGGCATTACAACGATCCTTCTCAGGGATTGTTCGAGAAACGATCTTACGACCGTAAACCTCCTCCACCGCGCTCGGGCATGAAGTACGCACCTACCCTTCTATTTTGCCGTTCAATGAACGACGTATCCCAGTTACGCCGTCGTGGGTACGCCAAACGAGACCCTCGCCCTCAGAAACTGCCTCATCGTCTACCCCTCCGACTTCCCCAACGGCGCCCATGTCATCGTAAAAGGAAGATACCCCGTCACAACATGGTACGCCCCACTCCCCTCCTTACTCCAACTGCTGACCCTGTCAGAAGCCATGATACGTCTTCATCGATAGCACCCGGAACAGTAGCAGCTTCCATGACACTCAGGCAGTGGATGGAGCTCTCTCTCAGTGGGGACGAGGTCACTGTCGAGTTACTTCCTCCCCCGCCACATCCCGACGCCCCACCTTTCTTGCAATCGATTGACTTCCTCGCAAGCTTTTTTAAGAAGGGTTTCGAGAATACTACACCTTATGATCAGGACGAGATGATTTCGAAGCTCCTCAATGCGTATAGCGGCCTCGTCTTCGCACCCGGGGGGATGCTCACCGTGGATTTCAAGGGTGATAAATTGAAACTCACCATAGCCTCGTTGGGCGTAGTCGAGCTTGCCGACGGGCAGAAAGGTGGGCGGAGAAGTCATCAAAGACATATCGAGATGGGTGTGATGATGCAAAAGACGGACATTACCATCATGAAAGAGGGTGGTAGTCAGATGAAGATCAAGGCGAGCGCGAAGAGGGCCGCTACGAACGCGATTATTTCACCCAACTTCAAATTCGAGGATATGGGCATCGGAGGTCTCGACAAGGAGTTTAATGATATCTTCCGTCGTGCTTTTGCCTCGCGCGTGTTCCCCCCAGCCCTCGTGGAGAAGCTCGGTATTCAACACGTGAAAGGTTTGTCCTGCCTTTGAGCGCCCCAGATCACTGGACGAGTGTGTACTCCATAGGTATCCTACTACACGGCCCTCCTGGAACGGGTAAAACCCTCATTGCGCGTCAAATTGGGAAAATGTTGAATGCTCGGGAGCCCAAAGTGGTGAATGGGCCCGAAATTCTCAATAAATTTGTCGGTGCTTCCGAAGAAAATATTCGTAAACTTTTCGAGGACGCCGAGAAGGAGGCGAGTCCCCGTGCGCTCTCCTCACTGGTTGAAACTAATACCAAGCATTGTTGTAGTACAAAGAGAAGGGCGACGAGAGTGGATTGCACATTATTATTTTCGACGAGCTGGATGCTATCTTCAAACAGCGTGGTTCGACCAACAACGGGACTGGCGTGGGTGACACTGTTGTCAATCAACTCTTATCGAAGGTATAATGTCGTTTTATCTAGTTTTCGAAGGGCTCACCCTGGTCCTAGATGGACGGTGTTGACAGACTGAACAACATCCTTGTCATCGGTATGACGAACAGGGTGGACATGATTGACGAGGCATTGCTACGACCAGGTCGTCTCGAAGTCCACATGGAGATTTCGCTTCCTGATGCGGAGGGCCGGTTCCAAATCCTTCGCATCCACACCGCCAAGATGCGAACCAACAAGGTAATTGACGGTGACGTCAACCTCGAAGAGCTCGCACAGTTGATGAAGAACTACTCTGGCGCTGAGATCGAGGGCTTCGTCAAGAGCGCGACGAGTTTTGCCTTTAATCGGCATGTAAAGGTTGGGACGTTTGCGGGCATTTCAGACGACGTGGAGAATTTGAGAGTAAATCGGAATGATTTCTTCCATGCACTGGAGGAAATTAAGCCGGCGTTTGGTACTTCTGAAGAGGAGGTTCAGGAAGTGATTCAGAATGGAATTATCGAGTTCGATTCCGAGATCCACGTGCGTCGTGAAGCGTTCATACTTCGGCATCTACTGAGATGTCTCTTAGGAAATATTGGAGAAGGGGAAGCTGTTCATCAACCAGGTTGCCAAATCTGAGCGGACCCCGCGGGTTAGCGTCCTTTTGAACGGACTACCCGGGTCTGGCAAGACGGTCCTGGCTGCGACAATTGCATGGCGGTCGGAATTCCCGTTTGTGAAAATTATTTCTCCTGATCGGATGGTTGGCTTTTCGGAAGCGCAAAAAATTTCCGCTATCACCAGAACATTCAACGATAGCTATAAGAGTCCGTTGAGTGTTATTGTCGTAGACAGCCTAGAGCGCCTGCTAGGTAAGTTCACTGTGGTGTGCCCTGAAAAGATATTGATACGCCGATGCTGTAGATTGGACATACTTGGGCAGTAGATTCTCGAATGCCGTTCTTCAAACATTATTGGTACTCATTGCACGGAAACCTCCGAAGGTCAGTATCGCATCTGCTGTCTGCATTGACAGATCCTGAGTATCCGCACTGCAGGGTCGACGCCTCCTGGTGCTCGCAACTTCGTCCCTGGGCCAACACATCACAGACCTAGGGTTCTCAGAGGTATTCGATGCTTCCATCAGAGTGCCTCCCATCTCGCACCTTGGACAACTAGAAGTCGTTCTCAGATCGGTCGAGCTGTTTGCTGATGACTCAGAGCTACGTGAAACCCTACGTCAGCTCTCCAGTGCCGGATTCCCCCGGAACGCCTCTGAAGCAGAAACGCCGACATTGCCGTTATTGGTCGGTATCAAGAAGCTGCTGAGCATTATCGAGATGGCAAGGCAGGAACCCGAGAGCATTGGACAACGGCTGATGAACGGATTATTCTGATCCGGATCGCATAGCACTAGATTCAGAGGCGGCGGAGATATTTCTGCCCTTCTCGGACTTGTACACTAGTTTCGCTGTACCCATAGCTGATCCGCGCAGTCTACCACGTTTAGATGATCTTTGATATCGTTCTCACCCTACGTCTGCACGAGCCGTTGAGTTTGTGCACATCTCTGCCTCCGCTTGTCAAAATGACAGTTCCAAGAAAGGCATGTTATTCCCACATGCCCATACTGGAGGGGTCGAGGCTCACTGAGTTTCCACAGGATTGGCCATTTATCGCGGTGCTCCTAGTAGCTCTCTATACGATCCTCATTCGCCGTCGTCGTACACTTTACGCACAAGATCCAATGTCTACCGTAGAGATCATACAAGATCCCTCGCAGCTCCCTCCATTACGCCGCTCCGCATCTCAGCCCAAACCCAAAGGCATCCTCAAGAATGCTGCGCCGCAGACGACCGGACAACAACAACAGTCCGTGTCTTTTCCACATTTCCAACGTACCTGACGTTTCGTGTCATATAGCAGTCTACAATGGGACGAGGCGAACATTGCGTCGACGGAGATTGAGAAAGATAGTCTCATGAAGATCACAGAACCCAAGACGCCATACGTCAGATACAATGCCGAGACGGACGAAATCGAGGGTGGTGCGTGGTTCCTTTTCACGGTTCCGTCCTACGGATGTGTGGTTGACGGACGGACGGGGCGGGTCGTTTCGTTTTGGTCCCTCTTTGTGTGTAGATATACCCGACCTCCATCTTGGAGCGCGTGCCAATTCTCCGAGTGACCTCAGCTCAAGAGCAGACTCCCCCACGAGCATGTTGGCTTCTGGTCCGTCCTCGCGTCGAGCGTCGTTGTCGAGCGTGGGTAGGAACTCGTCGGGGCGTTCTGGGAGTGCTACGTCGAGCCGAAGCACGTCGTTCAACCTTCCGAACGAAGCAAGAGGCGAGATCCGAGCGGTCAAGGCGGAACCAGGCGATGAGATCGAGGCAGAAGAGATGGACGAGGAAGGTAGGGCAAGATTCTGTTGCCTTTGACTTTATTGTCCTCCGAGTCGTGTGCTGATTTGGGGTGTATAGCCGCTGCGAAGCACGCTGCGTTTGTCAGAGCACGAGGACGGCACTACTCCAATGAAGCTGAGGCCATGAAGGTATGTAGATGACCTGCGGTGGTGACAGACTGTCGACTGATGGATGTGACGGACAACACAGAGAGCAGCGTCGTTCATGGACGAAGATGGTGATGATGAAGCGGGAAAAGTGGAAGGAGACGGGGATGTAGACGATTTCGATTTCGAGGCTGACGACTCACAGGCCTTTGATGACATCGCGCGCCAACTCGTCAATGGCGATACCCACGCTGAACGAGGATGATCGGTCACTTCTGCTAGGAACGGTTTTTACTTTTTTCCTCTGTCCTCGTTCGCTTCATTTATGGACCGAATTTTTAATGGTTGGAAGCCAAGTCGAGGACGAGCTGTTTGCCTTTCCGAGTCATAATTTTTACAGAGTTCGGTGTATGTCTGAGTGTTTGCCCCTGAATGCAATTGACCTGGCGTTATTAGCAACATGGAGGTAAGGGCTATCGGAGAACAGGAAATATCCATCCGACCTCGCTTGGGGTCAGCATGATGAAGGGAGGGGGCAAGCAAGCCTTGATGAACACATCGATCATTTTATGGTATCAAGAAAATTAATTTCGGAGATACTGGGCTCCCTTCTCAAGATAGTCCTGGCTAATCCTGCCTCCGGAAATCCCCACTCAGCTAGTACTACAGTCTGGACTTGATCGGGACGGTACTTCGGGACCTGACATCTGCTCAGAGTCCCCGGGTCCCGGGCGAAGTGTACATTAGCCTCCGATCCGTGCGATCCACGTGACCATGACGATCAGTGAAAATCTATGTCCAGCACACACTCGAACCCGAGTTTGTCCGTGACCCCACTCAGACACAATCTCAGCCAACATGGCCCCGGATGCCTCAGGTAAAGGTCTCCTCCTCAAGGCAGATCTCATTGCAGACACCTTTCGGGACGAAGTCAAGGCGTTCCTACCGCGATCGTCGAAACCGCCGACGCTCGTCGGTATTCTGGGGACATCGGCGGGCCCGAGTAAATTCTATGCCGAGTTCACGAGAAAGCAGTGTGACGAGCTCGGTGTGCGGTTCGTCCTCAAGGTAGTCGGATCGGCCGAGAACGCTGAGCGGGCCGATGGGGAAGGGGTGGAAGAGGCGATCATAGAAGCCAACGAAGATGTGGACGTAGATGGTATCATGGTGCGCGCGTTTTGCGTTTGCATGGATCATTTGAGGTCGGATTTATGGTGATGTTTTTTTTTTCGGCATTCAGGTGTATTACCCGATCTATGGAGGACAACAGGTATGTGAATGAGCTCATTGCCAAAAAACTGGCGTCGCTAAAGTGGGGACGAATGACCGTAGGATCATTACTTGCAACAAGTCAGGTCTACGAGGTCTGCGTTACGTCTCATGCTCACGGAAACTATTTTCTCTCCAAAGATTGTCTCGCCCCTGAAAGACGTCGAAGGTCTCCATTTCAAGTTTCACTATAACTTATACCACAAGTACGACTGTCACTCGCTCTGAGATGTGTCGTCATGTCGACATCTTATCACCTAGTATTCGGTTTATAGAACCCGAATCTCTCGTGACCTCGGTCCCTTCGGCCGTGCCGCATGTTCCGGTCAGGGATGATACCCCCCCTCCCGGTATGGTCAAATCCATCCTCCCGTGCACACCCCTTGGCGTCGTCAAGTGCCTCGAGTACATCGGAGTCTACAATAAGATCCTCGCGTACGGAGACCGTGCCTACGGGAAGACGGTGACCGTCATCAACCGGTGAGAAGGCAAGGCGCGTCATTCCCCCTGAACTCACGTGCACCTCTTCGCCGGTTTCGTAGATCCGAAGTCGTTGGTAGACCCCTCGCAGCATTACTGGCCAATGACGGTGCACGCGTATTTTCCGTAGATATAGATTCCATCCAGGTGCGCAGCATGTGAAATGGGTCCTTTGTTTCAGGACCATGTTTGAAAGGGAGGCTTACCGTTTTCTTCCGACGACAGGAATATACGAAACGACCTCGCGCGTCGCCAGAGGCAACCCGGAAATACCTTCCCCACCACGTCGCTCATCCGAGTCAATTGTCGCTACAAGAGTGCCTAGCGATCTCTGACGTCGTCATTTCGGCCGTTCCGACCGCTGAGTACAAAGTCAAGACAGAATGGTTGAAAGAAGGATGCATCGCTGTGAACGTGGCAGCAGACAAGAACTTTGAGAAAGACGTGAGGGACAAGGTGCGCTAGCCACCTAGCTTGGCACCCCACGCACATAATTGGTAACCCCACAGGCATCAATCTATATCCCTGCTGTCGGGAAAGTTACTATTTTAATGCTTCTCCGGAACTTGTGCGTACCTTTTATTGCCTGCCATTTGAATGGGTGACACATGACAAAACTCTCGGATTCCCTTATTAGAGTGCGTCTTACACTTTACAAGGACGTTTCGAAACCCGTGATTGCGTCGGCGTGAAGAGGACATAATCCGCAGCAGTTCCAATTGCATCACAACCCCGGTATGTACACCATCAGGAGGGGAATTATCATTGCGACGTGCGTCCCACTAGAGAATGAAGTGGATTTGATCCAGGGATGTAGATTACCCTGAGCAGTATCTAAAGTCGAGATGTAAAAGTCGCCATAATTAAGTCCGTTACATTTCTATTCGAAGAGTGCTTCGGGGACGTTTGATGGGTCAATTGGCTTGAGTTGCTCACTAATGGAAAAACTTGGTGTGACTGGTGTAGCCATTCCTGATGCATCTTCTGCCAGGAATCGCACACGTTGTCGGTGAAGCTGGGCAGATGTCAACGGACGCGTAGACCAGTCTGGACCGGAACCAGACACGTACCTGAGGAAGCTTGGGAATGATGGCGAGGGCGATGAGAGCCGCAAGGTTGACAGCGAACAACCAAGGGTTGTAATTTGTGTAATGTGTTGAGGCGAGGAAACTGATGTCATGAGTCATGAGACCAGCCGCCAAGGCTGTGGTCGACACTTACAGTAATATGGGCGCGGTGATCAGCCACTTCTTTGATGGGGTATACTGGGCACCATCGTCAATTTGTTCCCAAAGTGTGAGGTCGTCGTAAGCACCGGCATGCAGTTCGTTGTCGAATGGAATGCCAGTTACCCAGTGGAACATGAGATACGACAACTAAGGGTGTTAAGCATCTCGTCGGGTGTACAGTAGACCCGGACACTCACTGCGAGGTAGATCAAGTTGACAAGGGTCCAGCTGATCTGCTGTGTCATGCCGGGGATAGTGTCAATGATGATCTTGCCAGTAAACACAAGTACGACGTGAATTAACCATGCCCCTGTAACATGGCGTTTGAGTTCTGAGAAAAATCAAACTACTTATGTGCACACACCCTTTGCGTTGACCCAATTCGCGTTGATGTTGACGTACGCACTTCTGTCGAGCAGTTCTTCGACCCGTCCCCCGACTTCCTCCACCTTGACGATGCTGCCACTTCTTTTACGGCCCTTGAGCGCGGTATTCTGGTGAGGTAGAGAGAGTTGTGGAAGCTTGATGGTTGACAGGGTACTCATAGTGGACTTTGAGAAGGGCACAAACGTCCCGCAGCACTCTTCCACGTAGGTAGCGCAATACAGTGGATGCGTTATTTATACATGTTTGTCCCATCCAGGTCAATGCCGGCACGTGATTCCTCTACACCCTCCGTCGACTCGACACCGACGCCGACAACAGACAGGCTTGACGTACGGGAAGACGCTGAGCAAGGCCCAAACCAATGTTGTTGCAATGGTGTAACTTGAAGCCGCTCGGACCCTCCAATTTGGCTGCCATACGGTTTGCATCCCCGTGTAGGGTCCAAGCTGTCACGATCTTTCCGACAGGCGCGAAACCATTTGCAAACTGCCCAGATGTCGTCGCGTAGGTCTCTAACTTGATGCATTACACCGCTGACGACGCTCTGCAGATGCACCGAGCCAGATTCGTTTTTCATCGATATCTACTTTAACGCCCATCCGGTGCCAGGTTCGCAGGATGGGAAACACAAGCTCAAGGCACCCAACGCGCTCATCCCAACCGTGATCGCATACTCGGGTGGTCAGACCGAGTTTGCGATAGACATGGGTGCCGATGCACGTGTTTATCCTCGTTCTCCTTCCACGCAAGCCTGACGACCCCATTTAGTTTGGAACGCGATTGATGATCGTGCGCGGGGATTTTGAAAGTGTGTCTATGGCTATATATGGAGAGGTCGTCACAGACGCGATTCCGTCCGTGACGTCGTACACGCCAAGATCGTTACAGCTCCCCGAACCTGTCCCCATTTCACCCGCGCTCGATCTCGCCAATGCTTCTGATCCGACGTGTCTGGCGAGGCAACTCCTTGCTTTGGTTCCACAGGCACCCCCACTCAATCTTGTCATTTGCCTGATGTTCTGCTTGAAACCACACAAGGACGATTGGGATCTCCCTGAATTTCCCCATCTATATTCTGACTTGAACGAGGAGGATATGGATATTGATCTAGATTCAGCGTTTCGTTGTTTGAGCCGTCCAGTGGCCGAGGATGTCTCGGTCGAATCTCTGCATCGGTTTGCGGAGAAGATTGCAGATGCAATCGGTCCAATGGTCTGCAGCGAACTTGTTTGATCGGTGTTCTTCCAGGCTGATGATCTCACCGCAAGTAGGACGATAACCAGGCTGATCTCGTGTCCGGAATATTGTGCCGTTCTGCTTCACAAAATCCCCATTTCGCACAAGCACTCATGGTGCGTGTCGCCTACAGTGAATGACATCTGCGCACTGATCCTCGTCCCAGCAATCAATCGACCTGGAAAACGTGTTTAACGCTTCTAACCTGAATGACGATGATACGATATATACCTTGTTGGACGCATCCACCAACCCTGACATTTCAGAACTGCTCGACGTCGACTGGTTTAGGGATATGCTCCGATCTGTGGAGTCGTCACCCACAGCCCGACGAGAAGTTAAAAAAGGTGCTCGACGACTGGCAGCTCGATTACGGGATTGGCAAGTATTCGAAGAAGCTTTGTCGAACCCAGAAGCCAATTTTGCGGACGCTTGCCGGTTTCTAAGGGAAATAGGAACCGAAGAAAAATCGTTTGGCATCTGGCTGAACTGCATGATGATGCATGGGAATCTCTGGGCGAGCGTGCGGGATGGTCCACCCCGCGGTGACGGTCCATTTGCATCGTTTTTGGACCCACCGTTGGCAACGATATCCCATGGCGATTTCCTCGGGTTTGTTAGAGCCTATATTGGCGTTGCGTCTGTTATAGCGGTCTACGCTTTCTCGGATAGTCTTCCAAACGATCACTGTCGAGAACGAACGTTGGGGGTGTTAAAACTATGGCAAGATGTTCCAGGGTACTGTGAAGTACAGTCTTTCACCGATTTCCAGGGGCGTATCTAATCATTATGTTGCAGATAGTCAATCACCTTCTCTTACTCCGCCAAATGACCTTCCGGCTGGAATCCATGACAATAGACAACGACCCCCCGGCTCAATCAGGTATTCATGCGGAAAATATCATATTGAATCTCGCCAACGAACCTCGGTGTTACCTCAGTTCAGACTTCGTCAACTGCTTACGATCTTGGCAGCCATTTTCTCTGACTTACATCACTGAAGAGGAGCGTATTTCGTTGCACAGGGCAGCTACGATAGCAGATGACGGACTCCGCGGTGCGATGGAGGAACTTGTCAGGACGGATTCCCCGCCGTTGGACTTGGATCGGGTACGTGGATTGAGAGTCGCGGTTGCTGTTATTCTTCATGAACTTGAGGAAGAGGAAGCTGGGGAGTGGAATGTCCTCGACACGGCGTGGAGGGAAAGCATACAGGGCATGGTCTTCCATGTCATAGATATGGCATCCTCCGTCGGCAGAGAACTGAAGACCCTGTGCTCTCTCACCATGACTCAACCACGGGAGGCAGGCATTATGGAGCAACTACTGTTGCTCGCTGACAAATTGTTGCCTCTTGTCATCCACCTCGAGCCTCTCTCGGTAACTACTAGTCGGTCCATGCGCTGCATCATCGTGGCGATAGCGGATATCTTCATTTGTGCCGACTTAGTATTGTCACAAACACCGGTTCCACCTTCTTTTGCGGTAACCGGAAAGCGCGTCCGACAGACCTGCGTGGCTGTTCTTCGCCAACTTTCCGAGTCGTGGGGGATAGACTCCCCAAAGCGGGGACCTGCACTCTTCCTGCGAACACTCTTCGAACACGGTCTCCAGGTGGACAACACCGATCCAGCGCATCGCATCCAGCAGGTATACGACCTCGTTGACTGTCTCATACCTGACGCTGCTCCAGAAGCAGCACAATCAAACTCAAGATGGATGTTATCCGTCATGCCCCTTGTACTCACCGACCTGGGCACGTTTTTCCGCGCCCTAGACGTCGGTCGCAGACTCGAATTCCTGGACCGACTTGCCTCCCTAGATAATGGAACTCTCAATGTTGGCGAGTGGTTGTTGGTAGAGGAATTCAAGCGTATGGCCAGCGTTTCTAGGCTTCTTGGAGGCATGCGAGATCCGCATCATACCCTCGCGCATTATGAGGTCAACATTTGCCTTCAGTTCATTGCCAGACTTCTAGACAAGTCATCTGAGCACTCGGCCATGTGCATTACTACTATTTGCACGATGCCCGAGGCAAGCAGTGCGCTCACCGACACCATCACCTCCATGTTGAGTGCCCGCCTGCATTCCACGCACCTCGTAGAAATCACCCGAACTCTCACGTCTTCTCCTTCGCTCTCTGATCCCACCCTCAAATTTGCAGTTTCCCTCGCGCTGATCCGCGGCATCTCCGTGGCAGAACTAGGCATTAGTATCGGTGAGACGTTCGACACCATCCGAACCATGCTTTCCACCCTCAGCGAGGCAGAACTCGCTCTGGACCGGCTCTTATGGGAGTTCGGACACTGCCTCTCGTCAATCGCAGGGTCGGGGAATGGCTTCGACTCGCTGGACGTCCAAAGCGTCGTCCGAGCGCTCGACTGGCTCTGCGATAAGCTCCCAGGTCCATCCGACCTTCCTGGACTCTCCTGGGACAAATGGGACAAACTCTGCGAGATATTCCAAAACGGAGTATTGCCCGACACGTACCCCGCCTTGAAATCTATCAAGGGAAAATTGACGCCGCTTCCTGACTCGTCGATTCCGACGACGTTGATCCCGGATGCACTTGCGTTGTCGATCCACGCCCTTCAAGAGGTGTTGCAGCCGCCTGCGCCGGTCCCGCGTACGCCGACGCAGAAGTACGGGGCGCTCCCGGGCCGGGATCGTGACGTGCTGGGATTGGTGGCACTCTCGCCGCCGACGGCGCTGTTGAGGTCACCGGCGATTTCGGGGCTTTCAAAGACGTATACGAAGAATGATTTCAGGGAGTTGAGGCAAACACCGTCGGCGAGGCAGAATACGAGTCGGATGCCGAGTTTACATGTGGACGTGAGTGTCGTCTTCGTGTTTTGATTGTATTCGAATCGCGTGGTTTCTGTCATCTTTTCGGTTTTCGTTTCTGCGTTGGTGGGAGGAAATGCGACTGATTGTTTGCGTTTGCGATGTGTAGGAATTCGAGTTTGGCTTGGTCACGTCATCGCCTCTCGTTCAGCCCCAGATCGACCCTAGTGTGAAGCCATTTGGTCTCGGAGCACCATTTAACATGAGCTAGGATATCACACTTGAATGAATTGTTCCAAAGTATTTTTGTGGTGGTAGTCATGTATAAGTATCCCAATGTTCAGTTGGAAGTGTTAGTGTACGCACGGACGCCGAGCCAGAGAGCGGGTGTAAATATTCCATTGAAAATACAAGTCAGGCTACAGTGTCCCTTGATCATTATGCCCTGCTCTTATACAAACGTTCAACGTGTCCGACGATTGCCAAGGCACCATCCAGCCAGACAAGAATTTCGCACGTTGGTCGGGTGTTCAACTGGACTGCAACCCACAAGCACGGCCACGATGCCATGACGCCGTACAAGCAGCAAAATAATAAATACGAGAATGAACGATCATTGTGATGGCAGGTGGGCTTAGTTGAC
>Ga0307508_10004636_pt1 | contig 13346 bp, 8 predicted proteins | sample 9_EM_MG_FD_203089 | JGI IMG/M metagenome (GOLD analysis project Ga0307508, IMG submission 203089) | Populus trichocarpa ectomycorrhiza microbial communities from riparian zone in the Pacific Northwest, United States - 9_EM | ecosystem: Host-associated > Plants > Roots > Unclassified | place... | reverse complement strand
ACAAGGGAAGAGCAAAGGGAAAAAAGAAGAGAGGAAAGTGGTTTCAGTAGGCCAGCCCTCCATCACCGTCGTCATCATCTTCAAGTGTAGCAACAATTACGAAGGCTAGGGGAAGAACAAAAGGAAAACTGTTAAGAACAGCCCTCGTGGTTGAACAGAAGAAAAATGGTTTCAGCAGGCCAGCCCATCTGTCTCCCTCGACGCCTCCAGCAGCGCCACGCCCAGGTAAGAACAGTTCTCATGGTTTTCTCATCTGGACAAAATCCATCCATACCCGAAGCACTGGTCAAGGAAGGAACTGTGTTTATAAACACAATTGCATGAACAGGAAACGAAAAGCATATAATTTATGCTTCAGTAAAATTGAGTTTTGAACGCAAATAAAGGTGGGGTCCATGCATGAAAACTGCGGCTCATTTTGTAACCAAACGATATGTTGGTACTGTTAAATTAAAACGCTGCCGCAAACGCTTAGCCAAACGGGCTCTTAGTTAAAGCCACACTGGTCAAGCCCATCGAGTTGAAGCCTATTTAAACACATTTGAGCCCAAACAAGAGATAAGTTTTATAGCGAGGAGGGAGGCGAGGGTCCAGGCCAACGAACCCAAGCCAGACCGAAACTCTTTCTGTTCATCGTTCGATCTGTAAAAATCACCATTGCTGTCTCCTCCTGGAGCTCAAGAAAGGAGGAATTAAAATAGCGGAAGACAGAGGCCAAGAGAGAGATGATAACGCGATCGAATTTGGCAGACCAATTAAGAGAGTATCAGATTCGATCTAAGCATGATTGGGCCTCTGTCTCCTTCTTCTCTTCCACTTCCAATTTCACTTCTCCTAGGTAACGCACCTTTACCCACTCCCTTTTTTAATTTTTCAGATTCGGTTCTTTTTTTTTTGTAGATATTTTTCTTTATTTCCTTCAGGTTTTACATTTCTTGATTGCTGCTTTGATTGGTTCGACTGTCAGATCTCCGTTTTTAAAATGATATGATTGCAGAGAAATTATGTTTTGGGTTTGGATTCTTTTTGATGGATTGTGGATTTTGTGCAAGGGATTTTGAACATAGAAGCTGAAAATTGAAGCTTTAGAAGATTGGTTGGTTAACTGGCTCGGTATTTTGGGTTCTTGATTTGGTTTAGTAGGTTAAGGAAATGAATTTCTCGTTTCATGCTTTTTATGGTATTCTTGAATGTGGAAATAGGTTGGATTTTTTCTCTTTTAAGTTCAATTTGAATGTTAAGGAATTTTATTACTAGATGAGCATGCTTGCTTGTGTGTGCATGAGAAAATTTGAGGTGATTAAAAAACAAGGAAACTTGTTGTTTAGATTTCAATATCGAAATGGGTTCCTGAAAGGTGGGGTTTGGAAATGATCGGCTCTTTTTTGTGTGAAGTGGGTTGAGCTCTGAGGTGTGAATGTAGTTGTGGTAGGTTCAAGCCTTAATTACGTCAACAAACTCACTATGGCTGTTTAAGCAAAATGTGCAGAAGATTGAACACTTGGAACTCTTGAGGAATTGATGATAACATTTTGCTAGAAGGTATTTAAAGTTTTATGGACAAGGTGTTTTTCAAGCACTGGTGCTGTATCACTTGTGGAACAAGAAACACCTTTTACTGGTTACTGGATAGTTTCAATCACAAGCAAGCCAATTACCACACGTTAAGAGCTTGTTTAGATGTGTGAAATCCGATTGATCCTTATGGTTGGAGTAGCATTTACGAGTAGATCCTCTTTTATGGTAAAAAATTCATACTCTGAATGGGTGCGGAATGTATCTGTTATGATAAAAAATATTTTTGGTGGTGTTTCATGTCATTCCACTTTATTAGGCTTGGTAGGGATTAATTTCCCTGGATGGTCCCATTCAAGAGGATAAGGTCTTATCTTAAGGTCATAAAAGTTACAATCATCTAAGATATCTTTTCCAATTGCGCTGCTTCCCATCCGCATAGCAGAGATGCAAAAAGGTGAGAACATAAAATGCTTTCAAGATGATATCCTTGCTATTTTCTTGTAGACAACACTGATGTTAATCCACTAAGAACATGGATGTCCACAAAGGACAAGAAAAATAAAGTTTGAATTAGAACATCTAGTGAGCAGAGGAATAATTTATAAAGGTTTAAATAAGTGAGAAAATACAGAATATGGTTCATTTTCTTATGAAATATGTTGTTTGTTGCTAGGGTACTTTTGACATTTGACTGCAGTTTCATGCACATGAGATCTGGGATGACATGCTGGGCTCTAAAGTTAGATTTAGGTGTTGTTGTGCATGGAAGATAGTGGAATGCAGCCTGTAGCTGATCATTGATACTCAATTTGATAGGATTCAGTGTTGAAGGGGACTTGGGGGATTGAAAAGGTAGTTTATGGTGACCTTTAACATAGGATACCGTTTTGCCATGTTTGTTTGATTTAAACAGTTTCCTGCTGGAGATTTGGAAAAGGAGAAAGCAGTCTGATTCCTGATTGACTCAAAGAAACTCGTCTAGATACTAGATTAACTCAGTTGCTTCTGACTTGTGTAAGTCAGAGATAATAATGCAACTGATAATTTTTTGGAACATTTGTCTCGTAAATGTGATCCAGTTATTTTACTTTTGTATGCAGTAGTAGAGTTATTGCAGGGCTAAATGAAAGAGAGAGTGGATTTATTTTCCTGCCCAGCAGAGACTTGGATAGTTCATGTTACTGGTGTCATTTCATGGAAATCTATTGTATAAAAAAATTACTTTTGAAAAGTGAATGTTTCTTCTGCTTGATTATCATTTTTTTGAGAATGCCAATACATAACTCATCTAAGATGACATCGATCCTGACTTTGTTTCCCCTCTTTGTCCTGTGTGTTCTTGCAGGGTGGACGTTGTGGTGTTTGTAATATGGGAACTCGTTGTCATTGCATTCTTGGTTTTCTCTGCAGTTTCTTTATATTTTAGGCATATGCGACTTGCATTTATCTTAGTATGCATCACTATGCTATTGCTTTTATGCATGAAAGTTACAAAGCAAGTTCGATTGGCTAGGAAAAAGAAGCGAAGGATGCTTCTTCCTTTATCTATGTAAACTTTACAAGTAGTGAACCTTTTCCTATACCAACACAACTTTGTTGAGTAGATTGATATAATTTCTGACTTTTGCGTTGGGCCCCTTTTTCCTTGGTTTATTGCAATCTGTAATTGTATACTAAAGCAAGTTGATCAAGGAATATGATTGAGGTGATCATTAAAATACGTGCTGATTGAATTGGAGATTTCTCATCACTCGGGATGGAAGATTGAGATGTTTTCATCCACTGCCGTGACAGTCATCGAATGTGGGTTGGGTGGATGCTGGTTTTAAAGGTATTGTTTCTTGCTACATGCTTGTAGCATGGATCGCGGCCTTAACAGACTCTAGCTAGGCTTGATTTACGAGACAAATGTTTGTAATATGTATCGGACACGATTTTTATTTTTGTTGGTATACATCACTAATGTAAAGGAATGAGTAGGTGCTGAGATTTTCGGAGACCTTTTCTTTAACATTTACTCTCTGCATGCACAATCTGTGCACAAGCCTTGGCAGAGTTAATTCTTCTGGAATTTGGAGCCAAAGGACTTACTGTTGAAAATGGTTATATATTTATCAACAATATGATATGATACAGGTCAATATCAACATTCAAGGGTAAAGATTTAGAAACTACAAATTAAGTTGGTGCGTGGGGAGATTCTTCAAGCAGTGGCTGTGCTTGCCGCTCCTGAAGGTATTTCATTGATCTGGGATCGGATCAACGGTTCAGTTTTAGATCTGCTCGAGATGCAGTATCGAATGATTGTTAAGACCCTGCTTACTGGGGCTTGAAGAAGTGAATTTCGATACCCATGGTCACAATAGTCCATATTGCTCCAGCTATAACTAGCATGCTAAGCACCATCCCCAAGACTCCCAGAATCCAATTCAGGCACCAGATTGCACTGTATTTTGTGGGTTTTTTAATGAGTATCCACATGAAACATGGATATGCTAAGGTAACTGGGAGTGCAACCCCTCCAATCAATCCTGCCAAACTCATCAAGAAAGGAAGTGCCACTGATATAAAAAATGCCACGCATCCAAAGAAGATCCTGAACACTATGCGCAACCACCAGGGACATGGTTTCTTCATTTTGCTGGTGAATCTGAGCTCCAGATTGTCGAACACTGGCATTGCATATATCTGAAATGAGCTGAGGCAGTTAAGCACAACGAATAGGCTTGTTAATCCTAGTAGCAACTTAGAGGTGCTGTGTCCGTGATATTTGTGTAGAGCATTGAGCATCCCTCCGTTTGGCATCTGACCATCAGAAGTAGAATACAACTTGGTATTAGTTCAGACAATAGGCGAAAATTCAGTCCTCATGTTGTTGAGGCCTTAGTGTCAACCATAATTAGACCTAAATACTTGCGCTTACCAAGTTACCATAGGCCCAATAGCCTCCTATTGCAAGAGGAAACAAACACATCGCTATGATCACATATGCCAACTTTACTCCTCTCCACATTGGCTTACGGGATGGTTGCTTTGCACTGGAAGGCATGGTCCCCTAAAACATTCGTGATCAGCAAACAAATCATATGATCAGATCTAGTGCAAGATGAAAAGAAAAGGCAAAAATGAATCGATGTGAGATTTCTGATCATCTTACCTGTATTTCGAGCACAAGATTGTGACCTCTGAAAGCGAAGGCGATTATCCCAAGTGCATTTAGAATGTCACAAATTCTAGCCATGTCGGATTTTGTCTCCGGAGGGTCATAGAATACACCCTCAGGCCTACCTTGAATAATGGACACTACCCATATCAGTGTACAGTAGCTAATGGCTGTGATTGCTCCAATCAGGGAAACTCCAGCTATAGAATTTAAGTTGGGGAGCTGAGCTAGAATAATTGCCAAACAAACGAACAGGAAGTACCACTCTATTGTTGTTAATGGCCTCATGCTGCATGTATCTCCACAGACAATTTGGAAAAATATCTTCATGGTTCCACCACCTATCATAATCAAGGTCACACAGGTTCCACCTGATAGATACATGACTGGGAAGAGAGCAAGAAGCTTTCCCAGCTTTTCACCTGAAAATATATACCATATATTTTAATCTTCTGAAGATCCACACGTTTCCAATGTTCTATGCTTCTATCTAGCATAGAAGTTCTTTATGATCAGAAAATTTAATCAAGCTGAATAGATTAGGCACTAATTAATAAGGTTGAAATTTGTAATTAAGGCATATGTGAGATTTAATCGGCTAATAATTGGCATGAAGAAGATAAAGGCATGGCGCTCACCAAAGGCAGCCATTGATAGCCGGAGATATCGGCTATAACGCATCCCGGACTCGGATTCATGTAGCTGAATCAGTAGCCATAGAGTGTATAGTTGCCACATGAACACTAGAGATAGACATAGAATTCCCCAAGTCCTGCAGACAAATTGAAAAAGAGAAAACAAACTAAAAATTTGCATTTGAAAAGGCCTAATTGCACGCTGAATCATAAGGTTTTTCTTGCTGATAAAAAGTGAAGAAAGATTTACTGGAAGGGGTTGAGATTAATTATGCTCAATTACCAGCTAAGAGTGGTGAAAGCAAGTGGAAGAAGAAGGGCTTGAACTCCAATTCCTGAGCTCAATGTGTGAAATGCCGAGTAGTATGCGTTACCATTTCTAGACTCGGTTATGGGAAGCCATGCATCCTGGGGATCAAGCTTAGTGAAGTGGCCAACTTCTTCTAAGTAACATTGCATGCTTGCAATTGCCTTCTTCATGGGGCTGGCTATAGGAGTACTCATCAGAAACGAAGCTAAGGGACTTTTGGGTGTTTTGGGAGCTATGTCTAGCAATGGTGACCTCGTCATTGAAGGACAGTGGAGCTGAAATGGAGGTGCAGAAATTGCAGGAATTTCTGCCCCAACACTCAAACTTTCAGGTCTCACGAATTTCATTTCCTTTTTCTCTTCCATCACAGCTAGCAAAAACCAAGCTTAATTAACCCTCACAAACAAATCCCACTTCTTCTTAAGAGTGATCAGTGATTGCTGTGTTGCATCTGCATAGGTGAACGATTGATTTATATCGTGCCAATCAGTGAGGAAATTGGGTCCCGAGATAATTAACATACTATATACAACACAACTTTATGGAGTGCTTTGAGGCTTTTAGGTTGACGTTGACGTGCATGCTTGGTAGGTGAGGATTCATGAAAGTTTACATGCATACAAGGGCCAATATTCAAAGTTGGAATTTTGACTGACCCCAGTGTGTGGCTGCTGTTATCTCTGACAAAGATAGCGCAACCACTTAGGTTCTAATGCTTTAGGAGCTCTTTTCTCTTTTGAAGCTAGCTGATGCTGCAGCCACAATTCAAGCCTCGTCTCTTTAAGCGTTGATTTAAATTGCCTAGCTACTCTAGTAATGCATTATGCAGTACTGTTAATTGCCTGACCCAGAAAAGAGCCAGAAGTGGCCTCCTTTAGATAATTAGAGAGAATACTTAAGCTTGAAGCAGTCGATCAACCCCCATTTGCAGGCAGCGAATACAGTTTTAGAGAAGAGACACGCGATTCTCCTGATTAATTATCGATAAACTTGATCTTGTTGAAACCCTTTTTTTTTTAATCATGAAATACAATTATATTATTAAACATAAAATAGCGCAGAGCACATTGCTATTTTCAAAAGATCGGTGTCTATGAAAATTAAAACTTATAATTTAAAAAAGTAATCTTTCATGCCACCACTAATTTCGTCTGTGAATATAAAATCGGATTTTCTTGATGATTTTCTTATCAAGTTGCAGCTCATGCACGCATAGAAATCTCAAGTCATCATTAATTAATCAATGGAGAAATGGCCATGCTATAGACTTCACCCGATGAAAGATTTCATCCCATCATGATTGCTAGATAGTGTCAATCACTTTCAAATCAGAAGATGTAATATCAAATTTTTCATTCGAAGGAGATAAAATATGATCACATGACAAGCGATCGATCGAGAGATAAAACTCAATAAAGAAGAGATAGAAGAATTACCGACAATAAAATCATATCCAAAATCACATCGAATTATATCCCAATTTATTAAAAATAAACATGAAAAAGAAAAGACTTAAAAGGGTTGTCGCCTGTGAAAAAATCACCGACGATATATATATCTAGGTTTTGTTTTTAGGATAACCAAGACATAACTTGAGTATTCTTAGTATTCAAGCAGCTTTTCAAATAGAAAGAGAAAACTTGCTAATGTATATGTATATATTCTTTTAGAAACTCCGATCTTGATAAATAACAAAAGAGCTTGATTTTATTTATTTATTGTTAAAAATTAACTTGGTCTAGCTCGGATTACAGTACTAGGATTAGCAAAAAAAAAAAAAAAAAAAAAAAAAATATATATATATATATATATATATTGAACATGCATGAAAGCTGCCTATGTGTTGCTTGATTGGGCAGAAATTAATCAAATCGAAGGAAACTTTGTGAGAATCTTAACTGATTTGTTATTCATTTCTCTTGCAAGAAACTAGAAAAGTAGAAAAATTAAAAGCAATTTAATTTCTAGATCATTAGAAGATAAAACGTAATTATAAGACAACGATATTTCATTGGTTTTGCCTGGAGAATGATAAAATCTTAATATTTCCTTTAATTTTCATGTGGTTCTAGGCAAATATTCCCTTCCATTATTAATGCAGAATTATCTTGGATACCACTATAGTAATTATCTACACGGAAGTCGTCACGGAGATGACGATTTCAAGTCAGAGGCAGCTGAGCTCACCTCGGCAACATCATCTCGCACTATACATAAAGTCTCACAGGCTTTCTTTTCTTCTATAACCTTCCTTCTTCTGTTCAAAGTTTTTCTGCTGCAATAATATTTCTATATTGTCTGCTGGGATAGTTTAAGAACATGCATGTTCACGTGAAGCTTCTTCCTCTTTCGCGAGGTGGCCACTCAGGAGGCCCATGCATGTTGAATCCTCTTATGTTAATTATCACATTCTCTTGTTTTAACAGGGCAGATCGTGCTGGAACAAACTGTATATTCATGATTCTTTTTAATTATCCTTCCACTTAGATATATTAAACTGATTAAAAAGATGAATTCTTAAAATATTCGAAAAAGAATCTCGATTAGCGTGCAATCTTAGTTTAAGCAATAATATTGAAAAGCATTTTCAATTCAAATTTTTAAAATTAGTACTAGAAATAATTAATTAAATCTTTTTGATAATTGTTTGAAAAAGAAATTTAGTTCCGATTAACACGCGCGAAAGTTATCCTGAAAATATTATTCATCTTAATAATAATAAAAAAAGCTATCCCTGTTGCATGGAGATCCTCGTCATTGCCATTTAGCCACTCATTAGCTAATTATAATTAAATGGAAAATATATATTAGAATCCTAGAGGGTGATCTTCAACCCGGCTGGAATTTGACCGTTTGTTGTGTGAGAAAATTGGAAAGAAAATGAGAGAAAGCAGACAAGTTTCCATGGAGAACTCAACTTGAATTAATTTGCACGTCTGCTTAATAGCATTAAGATAAAATATAACTAAGCACGGGAGAGTTCTTTACTGTAGCTAAGAGCAAACCAATGCTGGCAACTCACCAATCTCTTAACAATCAAGGGAGATAATCCCCGCAAAAGAACTTATTTTATCGATTTTCATTTAAGACAACATTTGATTATTGTTTTAGGGCTGAAAAAACATATATAATAAAGATATAAGTATAAGTATAAATTGAATATATTTTTATTATAATTTTAAAATGAGTTTTTATCTCGAAGAATCGGGATTGAAATCCAATCGAAAAGACATTTGAAGAAAAGAAAGGGAACTTTTTTTCAAAGCTACTTTTGAGAAAGGAAAGCCTGCAAGTGAGAGAGAACAGGGAAGACTCTCTTTATCATCATATCACCACCAAAAACATTAAACAAACCTCACCTTCTAGAATCACCTGAGTGTTTGCAAGTTAGGGTAGAATTACTCATAGAAAGTAGTTGATGGGTCGTTGGCCATTTGTTAAATCTCCATCAAATTCATTAACAACCCGTTGAAAATAACAAGACACTAGTATAATTATTACGTACCGTGTTTCAACAGTTGAGAAGCTTATATTTTTATTTTTATTTTATTTTTTATCTGAGAAAGAGTATGTTAATGATCTTGAAATTTAATAAAGTAAATAGATGAAAAACGACTTTTTTTTTTTTGTTTATGTTTTGGGATTGGAAAATCTTGGCATATTTTTAGAGGAGAGGTTTTTCTTCTTTCTTTTTTTTGCCTGGAGCGGAGGTGGACTTGATTGTTCCTAGAAAATCTGGAAATGAGAGTCCAAAAAGATAAAAAGAAGAAGAAGAATTGAGATATATATACCTCAAAGATTCAGGGAGATGCCTTGCTGTTTATATAAATAATATTGAAACATTTAGAAAAAACCTCATATCTTTTAGTATATTAAGTATAATGTTTAATGGGAATACATAAAAAATCACTTTTGGTTGGTCTCCAAACCAATTTAACTTCAAGATCCCAAGATTTTAGAATTCAACTAGTGGTTGATGAGGATACGAGTGCCCTACCAATAATTTTATTCGCATGTTTATGCAGTTTTTATGATTTTTTTTACTGAGGATATGAGTTTCCTAGTTAACTATGAGTTATACTTTTAAAAAATAACGGGCATGATTATTTTCAAGATCAAAGAACATCAGACCTGTTTAGTACCTGTTTGTCTACATATTTGTTTGCATTTCAAGCCAGAAAGCATTATTTTTTATGTTTTTTTTTGCTTGAACCACCGTAATTAATAAACGAATTCTTAGCCTTCATAGATAGGGATTTATAGGGATGTTTGGAAATGTTGTTATAGTTGTTTTTTAAAGTATTTTTTATTTGAAAATACATCAAAATAATATTTTTTTTATTTTTATTTTTTATCAGTATATCAAAATGATATAATGAAAACACAAAAAAATATTAATTTAAAATAAAATAAAAAAATTTAAAATTTTAATTTTTTTCATAAAATACTTTTAAAATATAAAAACAAATAAAGTCTATGATAATCTATCACCAAATTAAGATGCAATGTATCAACTCTAAAAGCAACATGTTACACGTTACTTATATGTACATATTAAAAGTAACATGTCACAAGTTTGAAATTCCTTGTTAATTTTGTGCTATGTGATGCGAATTCTTTTTGGTTAGAGAAAATGGGGACATTGAAGCTGAAAAAGAAGTCAATGTATTGATGACGAAGCTGTCTTACATGAGGTTAAAAAAGGTGAAGAAGATGACTAGAAGTTCTTCTTAGCGAGGCGTCTTTCTTGAGTATCACAGTTTCTTTGCTACACGTGCAAACTCAAATATGGTGGCTGCCTTCCTGTTGCCTTTTGCTCTGCAAGCTGACGGTTTTTGGCCTCGGGGGATTACTATTTTGGCTGTTTGATATCGACCCAGGTAAATTCCTGACGAGCCTAAAATTCCTTGTCTCTTTCAGGAGCCTAAAATTCTGAGATGGAGGGCCTTTTCGAAGTTTCCAGGAGTTCTCCTGCAAGTGACTCGAGACTGCAGCAAAATTTCAGAGAAGGTGGCCATGTTCTGGTTTTAAAGTCCTTTCTAATTTTGTCTTTCTTCGCTTTGTAGTTCTCGTGCAAGACCCTTCAGCAGCTTTAAATCTTAAGCCACGATATAGTTTTCTCAAAATAAAAATAAAAATCTGATGTGTTATTTTTTATTCAGATTACTGAATTACATTTTTTTTATAGAAAGAATCATAGTTTTCTTTGCCTATTTCTTTACTGTTTAATTAAGGCTGTAATCTTAAAATTGAGAACCCTAGTATTTATACGCACTGTAATGTTGCGTCATCAAAACAAGAAAAACAGAATGGATCATAATTCTTAATAAAATAAATTATCGAGAAGTTTTATTAGAGCTATATACACATGAACATTGTAGATGACCATGTACGCCTGCTCTACTTATTCTGATCTTGCATCAGCCTGAAGCATTCATAGCTTGGAGGTTGCGAGCTTGATAAGATCCTTTCGGAGAATCTTTCCAGACGGATTCTTGGGTATTGCAGCAATAAATGCAACTCTCCGAATTCTTTTGTATGGAGCCACCTGGAAATAGCAGCTTCGTGATTTGAGAACAGAAGGAGCTGATTTGTGCAAAATCATTTGATAAAAATAATCAGTTAGAAAACACAACACACCTGTCCTGCTATGAAATCCTCGACAGCTTTCTCAGATAAATTGCTCCCGGCTTTTCTTACCACATAAGCCATGGGGAACTGCCCCGCATCCTTGTCAGGAAATCTGCCATAATATTACAGCACATAATACAAGGTTAGATTGAATTCCCAAGTTCATTTGTACCAAGAGATAAGAAATACTTACGGTATTACAGCAGCATCAGAAATCTCTGGATGAGCGAGTAACAAGGCCTCTAGTTCCGCCGGAGGGACCTGTCGCCGGACAAGACCATTAGAGCATGCCCATTAAGTCAAAGTTTTGAAACCAGAAAGAGACCAAAGCTAAAGAAATGATAAATTGAATCTTCTACTAACCTGATATCCCTTGTATTTAATCAACTCCTTCAACCGATCAACCACAAAAATGAAGCCATCATCGTCAATGTAGCAGAGATCCCCTGTTCTTAACCATCCCTCTGAATCAATAGTTGATGATGTAGCTTCAGCATTTCTAAAGTAACCTGAAAAACAGCCCCCATCAACAAGTGTCATTCAAACAAGTTACAAGGAAAACATGCAAGACATCTGAAATCTATTCAAAATCAACATAGAAATTAGCACACATCGCGATTTCATTCAGTCGTGACAGGACAGTAAACATTGGAAATTGAGCTTGAAGAGCAACACGGAAAAAGCTTTGAATCATAGAATATATCACTGTCTAACAACAGGCATTTACGAAACGATGGATTTTGAAGTGGTACATCAGCTTTTAGGTCCACACAAGCTTTAAAAAGAGGGATGATTCGCCATAAGGCAACTAAGAGATAAGAAATTAAGAAGCTGGTAGGGCAAAGGTGGAGCAGACCACAAATAACCACAACTTTCCCTGTCCTTTCGATATAAAGGGTATCAAGTAATCAACATCATCAAGAACATTATCTCCAAGTGCAGAACATGAATACTTGTTTCCTTCACCACTACTTAATTTTGTTTCTTCAACACCAACGGTGCTAATAGCATGAAGAGGACTAGCGAACCAACTTCTTTCTACACCATAAATACCAACTCCATAAACTATGGCTCCCTTCACCCCCAAGATGCTAGGATTTGTTCGAATCGTAAATATCCATCCCATTGGTCCACTACCCTAACTTTGTGCAAGTCCTGTACCATTCATAATCTAAAATTTAGAAAGTCTTATTAGATCATCCATAATCTTCACTTGGCAGCAAACCGACTTCAAGATACTCAGTTAAGAAGTGAGAAAAAAATTTTGAGGTTCTCTCAAATGAGAAATTTTATGGTGATTAGGCTGTAACTACCGATATTGATTGAACAGATTTAACAGGAGAGAGCTTTACACAAATAGGAGAGAACAAAGAGGATTGGAAATTATAAGAAATTAATTATTTTTTAATAGATAAAAATATTTTTATTATTTTTGATAGATTTGGATGTGATTTTTTCCCCTTCTTGCATCTATCTTTCTCTTATAGAACAAGTATATATAGTTAACATATATTTTTTCTTGTATTAAAATGATTTTTTTTAGATTTTTTTTATTTTTAAACTTACCACATAAAAAAAAACATCTAAAATAATAATTTGATTTTTTTTCAAATAAAAAATAATTTAAAAAACAAAAACTATTAAAAATCTAGTAAGATGGAAGCATGATCCAGACCCATCCACCCTCTTCCTTTATTATTTATTCCCTTGGAAAAATGTTTGGGTTCTCCATGTAAATAACCCAGCACAGTATTTGGATTTTGGAGTTAAATCTAATCTTGTGGCCCAACAAAACTTAAAGGGGTTGTGTTCCGAAATTGAACAAAATGTTCATCTGTGTCTAAAAATGTAAAGATCATTTCATTTCCAGGCAGATCAGTTCTAGTTCTGTCCCGGCAAGACATTAATGATTTAATAAACATGCAATAATAATATTGTTTTTCTTTAATTAGATGTTAAGAAGTATATTCGAAAACAGTTTATGCATATATCATAACTTATTTTAAAAAAAAAAAATTAAAATAATTTTTCTAGAATTAGAATTAGAATTAAATAATTATTTGAGCAGCGGTCTATTATAATATTCCAG
>Ga0307508_10004635_pt1 | contig 13350 bp, 10 predicted proteins | sample 9_EM_MG_FD_203089 | JGI IMG/M metagenome (GOLD analysis project Ga0307508, IMG submission 203089) | Populus trichocarpa ectomycorrhiza microbial communities from riparian zone in the Pacific Northwest, United States - 9_EM | ecosystem: Host-associated > Plants > Roots > Unclassified | place... | reverse complement strand
TAGTAATGCTGATTCATAATTAGAAAAGCCTGTCTGGTTAAGTTATTCAGGGGAACCTCCCGGGACAAATGTATTGAATGCCCCAGTCATCCTCAAAATAAATTACTCCTCCCGGCCAATGAGTTTATTGATGACAAATGAAAGTTGCGGGTCCTGGTTATTGATGACATCTTCCAGGGCCGTACCCACGGGATAATCGGGTTCGATGCCGTACTTATCCAGCTGGTGGTGTTTCAGGTAATGCTGTACACGCACCGCAGAAAACTCGAGCTGTATACCCGTACCGGGGAGCTTGTATAAAACCCTTGTAAAGCCGTTATGGCCGTTGTAACCGCCACCGGTTTCTTCTCCCACGATGATGCCCCTGCGGGAATCTTTCATCATAGCCACGAAATTGGAGGCAGCCGATAAAACATTATTATTGGTGATTACATATACATTACCATTAAATGCCATAGGATTTGGCCGGCGCAGGGTATTCTCGTCTTCCACCATGGCGTTGTTGCCATTGGGCAGGCGGCAAAACTCATGCTTGATCATGGAATCGAGCGAGGGCTTTTCATTGACGGCAAATTCGGGGTCGAGAAACGCCGCGTAAGGCGTTTTATCAAAGCGTACCGTGGCGGAATCGACCTCCCGGAAGGGGTCGCGGCTCAGGTAACGATACAGCAGGAACACATTTTCATACTCACCACCTGTGTTATTACGGCAGTCGATGATAAGGTTGTTTATATCGCCTTCACGCTTAAGCAGTGAAAACGAGTTATTGAGAAAGTTTTTATAGGCCGCAAAGGTGGTAGCTGTGCTATACGAAAACGAACGCAGGGTAAGCAGGGCGGTATGGATGGAATCGATGATTTCAAAATCGAACCCTACTTCTGAAGGATAATAGTAGTAGGTCTGGTTATTATACTCGTTCAGGTGCTTTTCGAGCGAAATGGCCGGAATACTTGCCAGTTCTTTTTTTGGCGACTCGGGCGCGGCATATTCGATATCGAACCTGGATGAGGGGCCAAAGGCCAGGAAATAATCGTAGGCAAAATCAACCGCCGCCTGCGACAGGCTATAGTTTTTATTCCGCCCGTCGGGCACGTTATAATCTTCCATGCGGTGCATGATATCGCCGGCCAGGTTGCCATTGATGCTGATGATATGTGAGCCAACGGGTATATCCCACATATCGGAGTTGATATAGAGGCCACCATCGACGTATACAATGGGTATGGGAAAAAAGTTACTCCGCCTGAGGATGGTGTCGTAATAATCGCGGGGCAGGTAAAGATTGGTATGGGAGCAGCCTATTTTGTCTACAATATAGGCCAGCTTGCTATGAAAATCCCGGATATCGGAGGAGCCCTTGATGGTATTAAAGACGCTGTCGAAGCAACGGTCCATTTCTGCTTTGCCGGTATAGGTATACAGCCCGGGATGCCCTTTTTCCAGCACGCTGCGAAATACCCTGAAATCATATTGCAGGCGGTTGGCGCTGTATTTCTGGTATACAATATCGGTATTGTACGGGAAGAAATAGCATCCCGCAGCAAACAACAACACTCCTATGCCTGTATAAACTTTCTTCATGATATCCCCATTACTTTTACCCCATACATATTATATAACGCAAATAAGAACAAAGGGTTGTACGGCAATTTCCGGCAGCCCGCCAGAATACTTAACGATTATACGGGAATTATATTTCCTGCCGGGCGGGCAGAAAACATCCTTTTAACAAGCAGTGTTGACCGAATAATAAGGGAATGGTTAAATAAGCCCCTCGCGTATGAGATCGTGTAAATGTAATACGCCGAGATATTGCTTTTCGTTGGTTACCACCAGTTGGGTGATATCGAATTTACGCAAAATATCAAGGGCATCTACCGCCAGTATATCGGCGGCAACGGTTTTGGGGTGGCTGCTCATGATATCCCGGGCGGTAATGCCTTCCAGGGTATCGTTTTTCTCGAGCATACGCCTCAAATCGCCGTCGGTTATAATGCCCAGCAGCTCGCCGGTTTCGTTTACCACGGCGGTCATACCCAGGCGACTGCCGGAAATGGCGATGATACTGTCTTTGAGCGAGGTGCCGGGCTGCACGGCCGGGCGCTCATTCTGAATATACAGGTCCTGCACCCGCAGGTATAGCTTTTTGCCCAGCAGCCCGCCGGGGTGAAACCTGGCAAAATCATCGCCGGAAAAACCCCTCATTTCCATCAGGCAAACGGCCAGGGCATCACCCATGACCATCTGGACGGTGGTGCTGGTGGTGGGAGCCAGGTTATTGGGGCAGGCCTCTTGCGAAACCGTTGTATTCAACACAATATCAGCCTGTAAGGCCAGGTAGGACTCAAGATTGCCTACCATACCGATAAGGGTATTGCCAAAGTTTTTAATAAGGGGGGCCAGCACTTTAATCTCGGGGCTGTTGCCGCTGCGGCTGATAACCATTACAATGTCGTCGGGCTGTATCATGCCTAAATCGCCGTGAATGGCATCGGCGGCATGCATATACAGGCTGGGGGTACCGGTTGAATTAAAGGTGGCTACAATTTTTTGGGCTATGATGGCGCTTTTGCCAATACCGCTTACTACAAGCCTTCCCTTACTGTTATACAGCAGCTCTGCGGCACGGATAAACTGTTCGTCCAGCATAGACAGTAGTCCTGCAACTGATTCTGCCTCAAGGCTGATAGTGCGCCTGGCGCCGGATAAAATAGTAGAAGCGTTCATGAATGCGGGCAAAGTTAGATCTTTCATGGTTTGTTACACCGGGAAAAATAATCGTTAAAGTTCTTTAACAAGTTTTACCCGGCTATAAGCCTGTTTTTTATTAACTTCGCTCTCCTTAAAATCATACCCGGCTCGCGCGTTCAGCCGCTTGCCGCTTGCGCCTTCTGGAATAAATACCTATCTTATAGTCGGGCAGTTTTAAGCATATCCGATTAGTATTTATTTTTTTATAATGAGAGAAGATTAAGTAGCATGGCCACCAAATCCGTTAAAACATCGTCCAAAAAACAACCCGTTCTCACGCCGGACAGTACCGACGTAAAACCCGCTATCGTGAAAAAAAGCAAAACCGCTGCTCCTAAAAGCAATGGTAAAACAAACCTCCAGGAACTACTGCACGAACATTTCGGGCTCAACTCGTTTCGCGGTAACCAGGAGGAAATTATCCGCTGTTTATTAGCCGGCAACGATACTTTTGTCATTATGCCTACAGGCGGCGGCAAAAGCCTGTGTTACCAGCTGCCTGCCATCATCAGCAGCGGCGTAGCCATCATCGTATCGCCGCTGATTGCACTCATGAAAAACCAGGTAGACCTCGTACGCAGTTACAGCAGCAACGACGAAGTAGCGCATTTTCTCAATAGCACCCTTACCAAAAAAGAAATAAAAGAAGTACACGACGATCTGAAAAGCGGCAATACAAAAATGCTGTATGTAGCGCCCGAGACCCTTACCAAGCAGGAAAACCTGGAGTTTTTCAGTGATCTCGAGATTTCCTTCTTCGCCGTAGACGAGGCGCACTGTATTTCTGAATGGGGCCATGATTTCCGCCCGGAATACCGCCGCCTGCGGGAAATGATGGATCAGATCAACCCCGATGTCGCCGTAATAGCTCTTACGGCTACCGCTACTCCGAAAGTGCAGAGCGATATTGTTAAGAACCTCGATTTACGTAAGCCTAAGATATTCATCTCCTCTTTTAATCGCCATAATCTCTACTACGAGATACTGCCAAAGATTAAAAAAGAGGATACCTTAAAAAGCATCGTCCGTTTTATTGCCCAGAATAAAGGCAAAAGCGGTATCATCTATACCCTCAACCGCAAAACGACGGAAGAGCTGGCGGAGCTGCTGATGCAAAACAGTATCAAGGCGGTGGCTTACCATGCAGGGCTGGACAGCAAGCTGCGCGCCAGGCGCCAGGACCAGTTTCTGAATGAAGAAGTGCAGGTAATCGTTGCCACTATTGCCTTCGGCATGGGCATCGATAAACCGGATATCCGTTTTGTTATCCATTTCAATATTCCCAAGTCTATTGAAAACTACTACCAGGAAACGGGCCGTGCCGGCCGCGACGGGCTGGAAGGGAAATGTATCCTGTATTATTCTCACAAAGACGTAGCCAAGCTGGAGCACCTGATGCGCGACAAGCCACTGAGCGAACGTGAGGTGGGCGCACAGCTGATAAACGAAACCGTAGCGTATGCCGAGAGCGGCGTATGCCGCCGTAAAACGCTGATGAGCTACTTTGGCGAGGGATATACCATCGAAAACTGCGGCAGCTGCGATAACTGCCTGCATCCAAAAGAAAGGGTGGAAGCAAAAGATAACGCCGTAAAAGTATTGAAAGTGGTCAAAGCGCTCGACGAACGTTTTGCCACCGATTATACCATTAATATAGTTGGCGGCCGCCTCACCCCGCAGATACAAATGTATCGCCATGAAGAACTGAAGGAATATGCTATCGGCAATGACCAGCCTGTTCATTACTGGAACTCGCTTATCCGCCAGATGCTGCTGGAAAGCCTGTTGAGCAAGGACATCGAAGACTATGGCGTACTTAAGATAACCAAACAGGGTGAAGTCTTCGCCAAAAAGCCGAAGTCGTTTAAAATCGTTCTTAATAATCTCTTTGAAGAGGCCAATGCAGACGATGAAGAAGGCGCCGAATCGAACAATGAAACGTCGGCTACCGACGAGAAACTGTTTGAAATGCTGAAAGAGCTGCGGCAGAAGGAAGCTAAGAAAAAAGGCCTGCCGCCCTTCGTTATCTTTCTCGAAAACTCTTTGCAGGATATGGCCACCCTGTATCCCACCGCCATAACAGAGCTGGATAAATGTACGGGCGTGAGCAAGGGTAAGGCGCTGCGCTATGGTAAGCCATTTGTAGAGATGATTGCCAAACATGTAGAGGAAAATAATATCCAGAAGCCAGACGATTTCGTGATGAAGAGCGTTGCCAACAAGAGCCTGAACAAAGTATATATCATCCAGCAGGTAGATAAAAAAATTCCCCTGGAAATCATCGCCAAAAACAAAGACTGGCGCATGGATGCCCTGCTGGAAGAAATGGAAACCATCGCTGCCAGCGGCACCAAGCTCAACCTTGACTATGCCATCGACGATATGCTCGACGAATACGAGCAGGAAGAAATCATCGATTATTTCAAAGGTTGTGAAACTTCCTCCCTGCAGATAGCCCAGCAGGAACTTAGCGAGGGCAACTTCAACTGGGAACAGCTGAAAATAATGCGTATCAAGTTCCTGAGCGTATACGGAATGTAACAACAGCAGTATACGTGGCTTATTCCAAATCTTAAATAATTAGCATACAGTTGCGGCCCTTCGTAGGGCTGCAACTTTTTTTATTGTTCCAATTCTATTGCATGAACCAACACATCGAACACCTGAAAGCAACTATTGCACCGGTGCGCGCACAGATAATAAACCACCCTCTTTACCGGGACATCCGTAGCCTGGAAGATCTGCAAACGTTTACCGGCTACCATGTTTTTGCCGTATGGGATTTTATGAGCCTGCTCAAGGGTTTGCAGCGGCAGCTTACCTGTGTGGAATATCCCTGGTTGCCCGTGGGCGATGCCAACACCCGTTATCTTATCAATGAAATCGTGACCGGCGAAGAAAGCGATATTGACGAGCGCGGGCAGCGTTGCAGTCATTTTGAATTGTACCACCGCGCAATGGAACAATCGGGCGCCAACACCGCCGTTATCGATGGATTACTGGCAGACCTGCGCAATGGCCTTTCATTGCAGGCGGCCCTGGATGCACCGGGTATAACTACTTCCGTTCGACGTTTTGTATCGTTTACGTTTGATATACTCCGGCAGGGTGATGCCGCCGTGCTGGCGGCTGTATTCAGCTTTGGCCGTGAAGACCTGATACCCGACATGTTTTACCAGCTGGTTAAGGACCTGGACCACTTATTCCCGGGGCAGCTGTCCGTTTTCAGGTATTACCTGGAGCGGCATATAGCCGTGGACGGCGACCACCACAGCCACCTGGCCATGGAAATGGTGACGGAGCTTTGCGGTAATGATAGCGCTGTATGGCAGCGTGCTACCGAAGCTGCCTTGCAGGCTTTGAAGATGCGGTTATTGCTGTGGGACGATGCCCATGCGGCGATTATCCGCACAGCGGCGGTTATTATCAATAAATAATTTTTATCGTATGGGCAGAATTCTTATTTTTGCTGCCCCTATTGAACAGGTATCCTGTTTAAATAGTACGGATGGTGCGGTAGCTCAGTCGGTAGAGCAAAGGACTGAAAATCCTTGTGTCGGCGGTTCGATCCCGCCCCACACCACGAAGAAAATCAAGCGATTACGACGAAATGTTGTAGTCGCTTTTTCTTTTGGGTAAAACATAGGTAAAACATTTCAGTGAGCTAATAATTATGGAATAACGAGTTGATCACCGATTGATCTCAAAACACCTCCCCCAAATTCACAAACACGCCTTTCGAACCCTCCATCCCAAATCCATAATCAATGCAAAGATTGGCGCCGGAAAACTTATTCAGCCGTAACCGGAGCCCGGCGCCTGCACCCGGCGCTATCACCGACAATTGTTTTGTTATCTCTTTCGAAAAAGACTGCGCATTGGCAAATACCACGGCGCCCAGCAAGCCATTGCGGGTAAGGTCAAACCGGTATTCCGATTCCAAGTACAGCATATCCCGCCCCCGGTAACGGCCTTGCACATAGCCACGCCCGGTATTATAAAAATCGTCCCAGCCGGTACTGGGCAATAATAAATAAGGCGGCTTGCCGCTGCCCGTAGTGAGCCAGTTATAGCTCCATAATGCAAGAACCGTTTTGCCGGAAAGATTCAACGGTATATACTTACGCATCTCCAACAGGAGCGATTGCCAGTTGTTGTTACTACCTAGCCAGGTAACACTGGGATGGTACACAAAATTGCCATACCAGCCGCCGTTAGGCGCTATCTGGTTGTTGCGTGTATCCAGCAGCAGCCGGAAAGCCGGGCCCGCTGCCGTTACCGTATTGGTAAGGCCATACCTCTCGAAATCGGTTTTTACACCCGTAGGCGGGTTTACCTGCTGTACATTCCAGAAATGATCATAAAAAAGCCCCAGGCCGGCATAAATGCCGGGCAATAGCTTTGCCAGTACCGCCTGGTGCAGCTTTATATATTTAAAGTTGATGGTATAGCCATTGTTGATATCAGAACCGCCGCCAAGACCAAAAGTAGTAGAAGGATATGCCAGGTAACGCCAGTCGGTGATGATATTAAACCGGTTGTTTTTTGTCCAGATATCGGTTTGCACGGGAAAAACTATTTGCCGGTACTGGCTATAGGTGATGCTGGTAAGCAGGCTGCTTATCTTATCGGTGGGCTCCCGGTGCGCGCCGGTATAAAACCCCAGGTTGGCGCTTAGCACGCCGGCCAGCCCCGTTTGCAACGAATAACCCGCTGCCGGCACCACCGATAAATGATACGTGCTTGTATCGCGCCGCCCCGGTTTTTTATGGGAAAAGCCATGCAGCCAGTCTACCATGTCTTTCCTGCCGGTTGCATCATTGTCAACAGCCACACCCGGTGATGCAACCGAAGAACCTGTTTTAGTAGCGCCGGAAGGAGGATGTGCAATGTCCTGTGCGTGGGTAGTAAGCGTACACAATAAAAGAACAGGCCAAAAAACAATATTCCGGCACCTTATAGCACACCCATAAATTCCGTTTTCTTTTTCTATACGCATCCAATCATGGCATTCAGGTGTAAGCACAGGCTCTGCAGCAACGATGATACGATAAAAAGCAGCGTCGGGTTTTACGGGGGATGACTATTTCGTTACCTTGTTGTTAATGATGACCGCTTCGGAAAAAATACAGTTTAAGAACAGCCTCAGGCAATGGGGCCTTAGCCTGATTGAGCAACGGATAGCCACTGCCAGGGAGGCAGCGGATAATGCGCAGCAGGCGGCCAACCAGGAAGAAAAAAGTTCGGCAGGCGATAAATATGAAACCGGCCGCGCCATGGGCCATTTACAAAAAGACATGTATGCCGGGCAGCTTGCAGCGCACCTGAAAGACCTCGCCGCCCTCAAAGCAGTGGATACCGATATGCTGTATTCAAAACCCGTTGCCGGTTCTTTTGTCAACTGCGGCAACTGCGCTTTCTTTATTGCCGCAGGACTGGGAAAGCAACTGGTAGCGGGCCAAACTATCTTCTTCATTTCTCCTTATGCACCGCTGGCACGCATACTGGAGCAGAAGAAAACAGGCGACTCGTTTCCTTTTAATAACGCTACTACTGTTATTGCAGATATATATTAGGCGTCTGCTTCGCCCGGCGCAGGCAGACTGCTGCCAGCAGCGGGTGCTTCGACAATAATGTCGCGCGCATTGATTTCTATCGGCGTCATTTCGGGCAGTGACTTTTTGGTAAAGCCCTGCGCCATCTGGCTAATCCGTCTTCCCTGTGGAAGAAAACTGCTTTCCAGGCTTCCTACCGCTTTGTTGTAATTATTAATGGTGCCCGTAAGTCCCTTGCCTATATTAGACATATGCTCCATAAGCGTGGCACTGCGCTCATACAGCTCTACTGCCGCATCGCGGATGGCCTCAATGTTTTCCATCGTTTTTACCTGGCTCCAGCTGTAGGCGATGCTTTTGAGAATGGTAATTAACGTGGTGGGCGTGGCAATGATGATACGGTTGTTCAATGCCTCTTCTATCATACCCGGCCATGCCTGCAGGGCTGCGCCAAAGCTGCTTTCAATCTGCATAAACATGACGACGAAATCGGGCGTTTCGTTAAACTGATCCCAATATGCCTTGCTGCCCAATTGCTTCAGGTGGGTCTTTACCGCGGCCACATGCCTGCCCATCAGTTGTTTTTGCAGTTCGGGATCGTCTGTTTCAAATATCTCCAGGTAGGCGGCCAGCGGCGCCTTGCTGTCTACCACCACTTTTCTTTTTTCCGGCAGGTGTACCATCATATCCGGCCGCAGGCGGCCGGTATCGGTATCGGTACTTACCTGTTCTTCAAAATCACAGTATTCCTGCATGCCGGCAAACTCTACCAGCCTGCGCAAAGCAATCTCGCCATAGCGGCCACGGGTAGTGCTTGTTTTTAAGGCGCTTACCAGGCTGCGGGTTTCTTTGTCGAGCGCTGCCGTGGTAAGCCGCATCTGGTCCAGCATGGTATGCACCTGGCTATAAGCGCCTTCGCGTTTTGTTTCCAGCGCATTGATCTTTTCATCTATTTTATGCAGGCTGTCCGAGAGCGGTTTCACCACTGCATCTATCGCCAGCTGTTTTTTATCCAGCTCGCCTTTTGCTTCGGTTACTTTCTCTTCCAGCCGCGCTTTGGCAAGCTGAACAAACGACTCATTGTTGTTTCGTAAGGCAGTGGCCGATAAGGCGCCGAATGCGTCTTTCAGGCTTTCCTGTGTTTTTTCAATAAACTGCTGTTGTTCTTTTAAGCGTTGCAGGCCCGCCTGGTAATTGGCCTCTGCCGTTGCACGCCCCTCCACAGCCTCCGTCAGCCTGGTCATCAATCTTATAATAATAATGGCCGCCAGTACAACGACGGCGGCCAGGATAATTGCAATACTATTCATATACTCGCTTTGTACCTATAAATGTAGGCTACAAAACGCCATCAAATAACACCGGCATTACCATTTAAGAAAATGATGGCTGCTGACGGATTGATTGGAGGAAGAAGTTAATTTAAGCACATAGCTGCCTTTTTGCAGGCTGCCGATATTGACCGACTGCCGGCCTTCCTGCAATATAGCATACTGTACCAGCCTGCCCGCGTCATCAAACACCTGCGCCAGGTACTTACTGTTGCTGTTATGATAATTATATACATACAGTATATCCCTGGCAGGATTGGGGCCAATGTATACTTTCCTGTCTGTAGCGGTATTAATGGCTCTTATAGATGAAAAAGCGGCATTGCCATTTCCCGATAACTGCGCCACCCGGTAAAAATTATTACCCGGCATGTACTGCCCGTCGGTATAATGGTAGGTGGCGGAAACGCCGTCGTAAAAGTTGGTTTTAGCCAGGGTAGCGAGTGTTTTCCAATGTTCTCCGTCGGTACTGTATTCTACGCGGTAGCCGGTGATAGTGGCATCTTCGCTGCTGGTCCAGGAAAGTTCCACTCCCTTCTTCAGCACCGCGTCAAAGCCAAGCCAGGCCGAAGCCGGCAATACAAACATAGGATAGGCGCAGGACGTTAAATCGCTGGCTACAGCGTCTTTTGGCAGTGTGCCTACCAAAGTGAGCGGGCCCGCGGCACTAGACATTCTAAACAGTTTATTATCCCCTGCGCCGGTAGATAAATACAAGTCGCCCGTGGCATTAAATGCCAGGCCTGTAATACTAAATCCTGTAGGGGTGGATGTGGTAGGAGCTATCACCTGGGTGACCGTTACGCTGGCTACGGCCGTGCTGGGTACCGGGGCGCTTACTTTATACAAGCCATATTTACTTGAATTGGAGCAGAGTATCCATAGGTTCCCGCTTCCGTCAAAAGCCATATCGCCCGAATTCAATGAGCTGAACGTGGCAGATACATCTACGTTCGCCGGAGTTTTATATACCGTGGTGACCGTATCCCAGGTGTTGGCAAGTACGTCAAAGTGATACAGCATGGGACCGGCCGATGCGCTCGGGTCAATGGTATAATACCCGTTTCCCACTGTATTCATACAGCCGGACCGGCATTTATTGGCATTGGGAAAAGGTGGCGTAGCCCTTGCCAGCACCGTAGCGGTGGCCGGATCATAATATACAAATCGCTGGCGCGGGTTCAACGGTGATATCGTAGTGGTGCTTCTTTCAAAGTAATAAAACCGGCCATTCATGCTGCTAAACCCGATGCCATTAGAGTTTTGCGGAAGCCAGCCATCAGTCAGGCTATCCAGGTTGGCGCCAATGGTAGCATTATTCACATTAATGGGCGTAATAACACCCGTTAGATTCAATCCATATATTGTATCCGTCGGGTTCTGGCAGATTTGTGCCCGAATGCCTGCCGCCGGCAAAAGCAGGACAGTATAAACGACCAGCAGATACTTTGTAGGGTACAGATTCGACTTCATAAAGGGATTTTATCGGGTAACAGAGATATAGGATTAATTGACAATTATATTTTGTGTGATACTATTGTTTCCTGCATCCAGTTTTATATAATAAAGGCCTTTCTGTATAATGCCGGGCAAGGCCAGCTCCAGGTTTTGTTCCCCCTCCCGCACATGTACTGCCGTTGCCGCCATCGTTTTGCCTTCGCTATTAATAAAATATACGTTGTATGGCCCCGCGCGTAAAGCGCTGAGATGAAGGGTTACCAACCGGCTGTTGACCGGGTTGGGTGAAACCGTCATTGCCGGTGCGTCGTTTCTATACCTCACGGTTTGTATGCCACTATAGTACACGGCGCCATCCATATCATCCGCCCCTATGCGATAGTAAATGATATTACCGGCCGGCGGGTTGTCCGTCCACCCATAGGCGGCCGAATGGCTGGCATTTACACGGCCTGCATTGGTAAAGGCCACGCCATCGCGGGAGCGCTGTATAATATAATAATTTACTTCGCCGTCCGTGTCGGGGTTGGCCCAGTCAAGCACCACCTGGCTGCCGGAGGCAGTGGCGGTAAACCGGCTGAACTTTACCGGCAGGGAAGCCGAAAACAGGGGAAACTCCATTACGGAAGCGGCCATTAATATGGCTGCATATCCATGCGGATGGGCAGTGGTAGGCGTATTAACCGGCGTATTGGCGCCTGTTACATACAGTGTATAATTATTTTGTACACTCATCGCCGGGGCAAACTGGTCAATCTTCGGTTTGCTGTCGCCGCTATAGGTACTGATGGAATTGGCTTTTAGCCCGGTCCAGCCCTTTTGGGCGACGGTTAAATAAGAAGAGCTGATCCAACCGCTGTCTGCGGCTATCTTCAGCGCATATACAAACATGGCGCTGCCCGAAGTTTCCAGGTAGTTGGCGGCAGAATCCTGCTTGTTCATTACCTGGTACCACAGCCCGGTAACGGGGTCCTGTGTATTTTGTATGCCTATCGCAAGATTAGCCAGCAGGGCTTTGATAGCGCCATATTTAGCATGAGTGGAAGGCAGGTATTTCAGCATATCCACCAGCGCCATTGTATACCAGCCCATAGCGCGCGACCATACCTCGCCCGAATTGCCCGTAGTACTGTTGGCCCAGCTCTTGGATTTATCATAATTCCAGGCATGCCTGGCCAGGTGAATGGTATTGTCGTACAGATGCGAAGCCAGCATCAATGTCTGCGAGGTAGCCGTATCATAACAAACAGGATCGTTAAACATCCTGCCATACTTAACCAGGAAGGGATGGGCCATATAGATGCCATCCAGCATCATTACATTACTATAAGCAGCAGGGTTGGTGCCTTTATGCCAATATCCGCCGTCGGGTGTTTTGGGATAGGTGGAAGAGGCCGCTACCAGGTAGTTGCGCAGCGCAGTGGCTGCCGTCTTAAATTTAATGAGCCCCGTTTTTTCATAACAGAAAAGACAAAGAATACCGGGATGGATATTATCGAGCGTTTGCGCAAGCGTAAAATTGAAATTGCCGCTTGAGTCCACATAACTCTCTACATATTTCTTAATATAAGTAAGGTAGTTGACGTTGGCCGTATCATTGTACACCTTTTCCATACCGTGTAATATGATACTGTTGGAATACTCCCATCCTTTGCCCGTCATGGAATTGATGGTGGTAGGCCAGCGGGACATTATTGCATCGGAAAACCTGACGGAATAAGTAGTTGACGCCGTTTGTCCGAAAGACATAGCGCTTACCAGGTAGCAAGGGATCAAGAGGGATACGCGATTCATTGGGATACGGGTTTTGAGGCTGCCGGCCCGAATATGCCGGTTTAAGCATCTACAATAACATACGGAAGTCATATATTATTGCCTAAGGGATACCCCATTTTGGATTAATAATATACCTTATTTAATGGTTGTTTTCCCTCGTAGTTTTCCCATACATGGCGCATTATTCCCTTTATAGGAGACTTTTGAAGGGATACTTTTTTTAAAGCATTGCTAACCAGCCATTGCCATACTGGCATCCGTGTTGACGTTATAATAACGTCACAGCAAGTTTACAGTGATGGAAACAATAGACAGTCTCTTTGATCCTTACCCCTTTTCCCGAACCCCGGCAGTGCCGGGGTTTTCTTTTCTTTTTACCAGCAGGTAAAAATTATCGCCCAGGTCCATATAACCATAATCGTAACAGAAATAGTAAATGCCGCCTTTCTGGTTTTTATAGGTGTGCGTATAGTATTTGA
>Ga0307508_10004634_pt1 | contig 13350 bp, 9 predicted proteins | sample 9_EM_MG_FD_203089 | JGI IMG/M metagenome (GOLD analysis project Ga0307508, IMG submission 203089) | Populus trichocarpa ectomycorrhiza microbial communities from riparian zone in the Pacific Northwest, United States - 9_EM | ecosystem: Host-associated > Plants > Roots > Unclassified | place... | reverse complement strand
CGCACCGACCTCAAGACCGACGGCCCACGCTGGCAGGAGCTGCCCAGCCCGCTGATCGACCTGACCGACCCGGCCGCGGCGTTCCTCGCCTCGGTGACGGTCACCGAGCCGGCCGAGGTGCTCGCCCTGCTCAAGACGGCGCCCGAGGCCACCGTCGAGGTGCGGCTGCGTCAGCTGCGCGCCGAGATTGACCTGGGCACGCGGCACGGCTCCTTCGACGACGCCAGGGCGGCCCGCGACCTGCTGATCGGGACGGACGGCGCGGACTGGCGGGTGGCCTGGTACGACGGGTTGCTCGCGCTGGCCACCGCCGACTACGGGTACGCGCGCCAGCAATTCGACGCGGTCTATGCGGCGCTGCCCGGCGAGCTCGCGCCGCAGCTGGCCCTCGGCCTGACGATGGAGCTGGCCGGGGAGGCGGGCGCCGCGGAGTACTACGACACGGTCAGTCGCACCGACCCGGCCTATACGACGGCCTCGGCCGGGCTGGCCCGGTGCCGGCTGCGCGGGGGTGACCGCGGCGGGGCCGTGGAGGCGTACAACCGGGTGCCGGGCACCTCGTCGGCCTATCGCAGCTCGCAGGTCGGCGCGGTGCGCGCGCTCGTGCAGGCGCACCCGGCCTCGGCGGCGGACGTCACCTCGCTGTCCGCGGCGGCGGCGCTGATCGAGCGGCTCGAGATCGAGGCGGCGCAGCTTGCGGAGCTGCGCGCCGAGTTGCTCGAGCAGGCGCTGCGGACGCTGCTCGGCGGCGCCACGCTGCCCGGGGCCGTGCTCGGGGCGGCACAGGGCGGGCAGGCCGGCGAGCGCGACGTACGGTTCGCGTTGGAGGACGCGTACCGCGAGATGGCGCGGGCGGCACACGGACCGGAGAAGATCCGCCTGGTCGACCTGGCCAACGCGGCACGTCCCCGGACCCGGACCTGACAGAGCGGCGAGACATGATGACGATGACCGACTGCGCCTCGTGCGCCGACGAGCGCGCCGCCGGTGCGGCCTTCTGCGAAGCCTGCGGAAACGCGCTGACCGAGCCGCCCGAGCCCGCGCCTGCCGTGTCGCCCGCGCCCGCCGCACGCGTGCCCGCCTCGCCCGGACCGGGCGGGTGTCCGCACTGCGGCACGCCCGGCTCGGTGGGCGCGGACGGCTACTGCGAGAACTGCGGGATGCTGGCGGGCCGGCCCCGCGACCACCTCGAGGCCGACCTGGGCGACGTCGCCGCCGCGGTCACCGACCGCGGCCTGCGGCACCACCGCAACGAGGACGCGATGTGGCTGGCCGCCCGCGGGACCGACGTGGACGTGGTGGTCTGCGACGGCGTGTCGTCCTCCTACGACCCCGACGTGGCCTCCGCGGCCGCCGTGGAGGCGGCCGGGGCGTCCCTGGTCCGCGACGGCGACGTGCTCGCGGCCATCGCCCGGGCCACCGTCGCCGTCGCCGAGCTCGCGCACAGCGGCGACCCCCGCCGCGTCGTCTCCAACCCCGCCTGCACGATCGTGGCCGCCGTCGTGCGCGGCGCCGAGGTCACCGTCGGCTGGGTCGGCGACAGCCGCGCCTACTGGCTGCCCGCCCGCGGGCCGGCGCAGCAGCTCACCGAGGACGACTCGTGGGCCACCCACGCGATCGCTCTCGGCGCCGACCCCGAGACCGCGCAGCGCGACCCGAAGGCGCACGCGATCACCGCGTGGCTCGGGGCGGACGCCGGCCCGGTCGTCCCGCGCACCGGTGAGTTCATCGTCACCGAGGCCGGTCACCTGGTGCTGTGCAGCGACGGGCTGTGGAACTACCTGCCCGATCCGTCGGTGTTCGCCGGTGCGGTCCGCGCCGCCCTCAACGACGACGCCAAGCTGCTCGACGCCGCCCGGATGCTGACCGACCTGGCCATCGCGGCGGGCGGCGCCGACAACATCACCGTCGCCCTGATCCCCATCCGCCCCGACGGTCCCCCCGCCGAACCCTCTGTCGAATCCGCTGTCAAGGAGTAGGGATGCCGTACACCGCCGAGGCCTTCCAGAACGAGTTCCTCGCCCTGGGCGCGACCGAAGTCAACTCGATCGTCACGGTCACCTCGTCGGGCGCCGAGGGCGGCCGCCGCACCGCCGGCGCGACCGAGATCATCATCGTCGACGCCTCCGGGTCCATGCAGGCCGAGGGCCGTATCACCGCCGCGCGCCAGGCCGCCAAGGCCGCCGTCGAGTGCATCGACGACGGCGTCCAGTTCGCGATCATCGCCGGGGTTAGCACCGCGCAGCAGCTGTTCCCCGGGCCCGGCCAGCTCGCCGTCTCCTCCCCGGAGAGCCGGGCCGAGGCGATGCGCTCGATCGACCGGCTGCAGGCCAGCGGCGGCACCGCGATCGGCGCCTGGCTGCTGCTCGCGACCCAGCTGTTCAGCCAGCGTCCGGGCGACATCGCGCACGCCATCCTGCTCACCGACGGCGAGAACGGCGAACGCCACGGCTACCTGGAGAGCGTGCTCGACACGATCGCCGGCAAGTTCGTCTGCGACTCGCGCGGCGTCGGCACCCACTGGAAGGTCGCCGAGCTCCGCAAGATCGCCGAGGCGATGCTCGGCACGGTCGACATCGTGGCCAAGCCGGCCGACCTGACGGCCGCCTTCCAGCAGATGATGACGGCGGCGATGGGCAAGACCAGCGCGGACGTCCAGCTCAAGGTCTGGACCCCGGTCAACTCGACCGTACGCTTCGTCAAGCAGGTCGAGCCCGAGGTGCTGGACCTGACCGGCAAGCGGGTCGACGACGGACCCCGCGCCGCGCGCTACCCGATCGGCTCCTGGGGCTCGGAGAGCCGCGACTACCACATCTGCGTCGACGTGCACCCCGGAACGGCGGGCGACGAGATGCTGGCCGCGCGGGTGTCCGTGGTGGAGGGCGCCGACGTGCTCGCCCAGTGCCTGGTCCGGGCGGTCTGGACCGAGGACACCGCCCTGTCGACCCGGATCAACCGGCAGGTCGCCCACTACACCGGCCAGGCCGAGCTGGCCGACGCGATCCAGGCCGGCATCGAGGCGCGCAAGGCCGGCGACGACCGGACCGCGACGATCAAGTTCGGGCGGGCCGCGCAGCTGGCGCACGAGAGCGGCAACAAGGCGACCGAGGAGCTGCTGGCCACGGTCGTGGACATCGAGGACGCGGCGACCGGCACGGTTCGGCTGCGGCGCAAGGTCGAGGCGGCCGACGAGATGGCGCTGGACACCCGCTCCACCAAGACCGTCCGGGTGGGGCGGTCGCAGTGACGACCTACACCTGCCCCAAGGGGCACGAGTCCACCACCGACGACTTCTGCGACGAGTGCGGCGCCCGGATCGGCGGGGTGGGCACGAGCACGAGCGCCCCGGTTGCCGCGCCGGACCGGCCGGCCACCCTCGCCGACGCCGCGACGACGGCGCCCGCCGTGCCCGTCACGGCAACCGGGGCGCTGTGCCCGAACTGCGGCACGCCGCGGGCCGGGGCTAGCCGGTTCTGCGAGGACTGCGGCTACGACCACACCACCGGCAAGGTGCCGACGCTTGCGCCGCCGCCGCCGCCGGCCGTGTCGTCGGCCACGCCGGGCGGGTGGACCGCGACCGTGCGGGCCGACCGGGAGTACTTCGAGGCGAACGCGATCGACGGCGTCGACTTCACAGACGACACCACCGACCGGACGGTGGCGCTGCCCGCGCCGCAGGTGCGCATCGGCCGGCGGAGCTCCTCCAAGGGCACCAACCCGGAGATCGACCTGTCCGATTCGGACCCAGGCGTCTCGCACAACCATGCGCTGCTGACCTTGAGCGTGGACGGGGTGTGGCTAGTGTCCGACCTGGGCTCGACCAACGGGACGTACCTCAACGACGAGCAGAGCCCGTTGACGGCCGGCCAGACGCGGGCGCTCAAGGACGGCGACGAGGTCCACGTCGGCGCCTGGACCACGATCACGCTGCACTCCCCCGCCACGTGACCGAATGTTATTCGTTCGTTACCGGTTTTCCCGAACTACCCGTCCGGTGGCCGCATCGCACTGAAGGACAAGGCACCAGCGGCCTGGGGGCCGCTCAAGCTCGGCATGACCAGCAAGCAGGCCACCGCCACCGGGCTGATCACCCCGCGGCCAGAGCGCCGCGGGGTGATCAGCCTCTACTCCAACCTGCGGGTTTCCGTTTAGGGTGATGCGTCCGCATCTCGGCGGCCCTGGACCGACAGGTCCACCCCTGCTCCGGGAATGCCCCGAGCCCAAACCCCTTTATTCCGGTCACGCGTGCAGGCCAAAGCTCCGATCTTGTGGCGCACGGCCCGCCGAGCGACCGTAACTCGACAACCTCTGCGGCAACCGCGATGTTTGTAAGCACCTCATGAGTGCTGGTCACTTTGTATCGGTACGTCTCTGACGTTGTGGCCACGCCCAGCCAGTTGTGGGGTCGGATCGCCTACAGTTCCCTCGCGACGACACGCCGTCAGGACAGCAAGCGACACGCCGGGAGAGCCCAGCGGTGGTGACGGTCAACGAGACGACGGTCAGCGGGGTCGCCTGGGCCTGTATTCGGTGCGCGGCGACGCGGGAGAGCGAGCTACCCGCGGCGACCTGCGAATTTCCGTGGGTGCGAAATGATCAGGGGGACTGGAGGACAGGCAGGCCGGGTGGGAACAGGCCCGGGCCGGCCAGCTCGTCGCGGCCGGCCCGCAGCAGCTCACAGCCGTTGCGCGGGCTGTGCTCGGCAAGCGCCGACTCTTCCGCCGTTGGACGAACGGCGAGTTCCCGGCTGGGCCGCGTAGTCAACCTGCTTCCCCGGCGCGGCGCCGGCGCTCAGAGATCGATGCCCAACGCTGAGCGGAAGAACAGCAGTTGCGGGGTGAGCAGGTCGACGTCCGACGCCATGTGGCTCGCGCCGGGCAGCGGCAGCACGGTGTGCGGGCGGCCCGCCGCGACCAGCGCCGCCGACAACCGCATCGTGTGCACCGGAAAGACGTTGTCGTCGAGGAATCCGTGAATCAGCATCAGCGGCCGCTCCAGCCGCGGCGCGTCCTCGATCAGCGACGCCCGCTCGTAAGGCCCGGAATCCACCCGCGGATCGCCGAAGAAGCGCTCCTGCCAATGCGTGTCGTACAGCAGATGATCGGTCACCGGCGCCCCGGCGACGGCCGCGTGGAAGACGTCCGGCCGGCGCAGCACGGCCAGCGCCGCGAGGTACCCGCCGGCCGACCAACCACGAATCCCCACCCGCCCGAGATCGACCTCCGGGTGCCGGGCGGCGACCGCGTGCAACGCCTCGATCTGGTCCTCCAGCAGCGGGTCCGCCCTGTTCAGGTACACCGCCCGCTCCCACGCCGGACCCCGGCCGGGCGTGCCGCGTCCGTCCGCGACGACGACCGCGAACCCCTGATCCGCGAACCACTGCGACGCGTAATAGGCGCGCCGGTCGGCCACCGCCCGCTGCCCCGCCGGTCCGCCGTAGGAATCCACCAGAACCGGGAGCCGCTCACCCTGCCAGCCCGTGGGCAACAGCACGGCGGTGCGCACCTCGCGCCCACCGGCGCGGATCAGCGAGACCTTCGCAACGACCGGCGAGCTCAAGTCCCCAGACGAAACCGTACGCGATCCCGCGTCCCCGCCGCGGACGGTCACACCGCCCCCGGAAAGGGTCCCCGAGTCGACCACCGTGACCCCGCCCGCCCGGTGACCCGAGTGCCGGCCGGGCTCGCTCGTCAGCCGCTGAAGCCCGTCGGCCGCGGACCACGTCCACAGGTGCTGTTCCGTGGGTTCGTCCGACGCCCCGAACAACACGGTGTCCCCATCCACACCCAACACCTCGAAGACCTGCAGCGCGGCCGGTGTCACCGGCGCGCCGTCCACGGTCAGGTGGCGGGTCGAGCCCGCGTCGACGGTCCAGATCACCTGGCCCGTAGCGAGGCGGGCCGGCACACCCGGGACGATCTGGGTCCATGCCGGGTCGGTCGCCTCGGCCACCGTCGTGACGTCGCCCGTGGCGGGGTCGACGGTCAGCATCCGCAACCGCTTCTGCGCCCGGTCCTGCACGACCACGAGCAGGCCGTGCGCGTCCCAGACGACCCGCACGAGGTATTCGAAGGCGGCCCGGTCCCAGCGCACCTCGACCCGGGCGCCGTCCAGATCGACGATCCAGAGCGTCACGTCCGCGTTGGGCGTTCCCGCCGTGGGGTAGCGGTGCGCGGCCGGGACCGCGCCGGGCCGGCTCGGGTCGACGAGGTACCAGGTCTGCACGGGACCGTTGTCCACCCGGGCGACGGCGAGCCGGTCACTGCACGGCGACCACCAGAAGCCCCGGTAGCGCCCCATCGACTCGGCCGCCACATGCTCGGCGAGCCCGTAGGTGACGTCCGGCTCGCCGGAAACGCCCGGTCGCCGGGGCCCGGCCGCCCCCGCCGGTACCTCCGGGTCGGCCAGTTCGGTCGACCGGTCCGGGCCGGCCGGTTCGCTCGGCCGCTCCGGGCCGGCCGGCTCGGTCGGCCGCTCCGGGCCGGCCGGCTCGCTCGGCCGCTCCAGGCCGGCCGGCTCGGTCGGCCGCTCGGGGTCCTCCGGTGAGGCGAGCGCGCGATCGCCGCTGCCGTCCACGCCGATCACGCGCAGCCCGCCGCCGGAGACGTAGGCGACCGTCCTGCCGTCCGGGCTCAGCGTGGCGCCGGTGAGGGGCGTCCGGGCCGGCAACGCGGTGACCTCGCCCGAATCCGGGGAGACGACGTGCAGTCCCTCCGAGGCCGTGAACGCCACGACGCGTACTGCTTGGTCTGTTGTGTAGTCCCCGATGCCGGAGCTTCGGTCGCGGGCCCGTTCGCGGCGGGTCCGCTCCTGCGCCGAAGGCGCGGCCGTCGCCGCGCCGAGGGTGAGCGGGTCGGCGAGCAGGCGTTCCTCGCCCGTGGCGACGTCGAGGATCCACAGCCGGCGGACCGGGTCCTCGCCGCCGAGAGAGCGCAGGAACAGCAGCCGCCGGCCGTCGGGGGCGAGGGTGAACCGGACCGGGCGGCCGAGCCGGAAGCCCTGGGTGCGGGCCAGCAGCCGTGGAAAGGAGTTCACCAGGGGCCTATCCGGTCTTGCACATCCCGCATCGTACCTTGCATGAGCTGCAAGGATTGGCACGGCTGATGACCATCGACGTGGCGTCGAGAATTCACCTCTGCGCCCGGCGGCGAGTCGTCTAACATCCCGCACATGGCGCTCCTTCACGAGGCAACCCTGACCCCGACGAAGATCCAGCTGCTCGAGGAGTGGCTGCCCGGCCGGCGGTGGTACCCCGGCGACGGCGCGCCGAAGGAGCTCGGCCGGGTCGGCGCCTGCCGGTTCGACGACCCGGCCGGCGAGGTCGGCATCGAGATCCTCCTGGTGCGCGACGGCGACGGGCCGCTGCTGCACACGCCGTTGACCTATCGTGGCGCGCCGCTGCCGGGCGGCGAGCGGTGGCTGATCGGCACCATGGAGCACTCGGTGCTGGGCGCCCGCTGGGTCTACGACGCCGCCGGCGACCCGGTCTACATCGCGGTCCTCGCCGAGGCGATCCGCACCGGCGGCCGCGAGGCCGAGGAGTTCGTGGACACCCCCGGCGGCCAGGTCCCCCGCGAGCCGCTGATGTCGGTGCGCGGCAGCGGACGCCAGGCGCGCGGCACGGCGGCCGAGGTCGTCCGCGTGGACGAGGGCGACCCGACCGTCGTGGTCACCAACCTCGGCGAGCTCGCGATCCGTCGCGTCCTGACCGACACCCCGCCCGACGCCGGCCTCACCCTGGACGCCACCTGGGCCGGCCACCCGTCCCCACTCCCGATCGTCGTGCTCGGCTAGGCGGACCGGCCGGAGGGACACGCCACAACACCGCCACTTCGGACGGTCGGCGCCGTTGATGGCCTTGGGGCGGCGTTGCGTCGCCCCGGGTCGGGAGGTGCGAGGTGGGTGCGGTCGGCCAAGGACGGGGCGATCGCCGGCGGCGCGGGTTCGCGGCCGGCGCTTTCGTGCTGGCCGGCGTTCTCGCGGCGGGCGGGACCCCGATCGCGGCGGCGTCCGGCGGCTCGGGCTTCGGCGCCCGCAAGGTCGACGGCGTGCAGACCGCGACCGGCGTGCTGCTGCCCAGCGACCAGATGATCGCGCCGCTCGGCGTACGCCACCTGGTGACCAACGGCCGGCTGCTCTCCAGCGCGCTAAGCCCGGACGGCGTCGACCTTGCGGCGCTCACCTACGAGCACGGCGTCGGCTTCCTCACCATCATGGACGTCGCCACCGGCAGGATCGTGCAGCAGCTCGGCACCGGCGTCGCCGGCGACCCGAAGATCGGCGACGGCAAGGTCGCCGCGGACGGCCCGCTCTACTCCCCCGACGGCAGGACGCTCTGGTTCCCGCAGGCCACCGACGTGGTCCGGTTCACGGTCGGCGCCGACGGCCACGCCGGAAGCCCCGAGGTCATCGCGCTGCCCGGGAAGCGGTCCGCCGCGCTCCCGTCCGGGATGGCGCTCTCCGCCGACGGCCGCACGCTTTACGTGGCCCTCAACGGCAACGACACCCTCGGCGTCGTCGACACCGCGACCGGCACGCTCACCGCGCAGATCCCGGTCGGCGTCGCGCCGCGCCAGGTGGTCGTCGCCGGCGGCGAGGCCTTCGTCTCCGACGAGGGCGGGCGGCGGGCGTCCCGCGGCGACTTCACGAACCGCTCGTACGGGACCCTGGTCGTCGCCGACCGCGGGACCGGCGCGGCCGCCACCGGCGTGGTCTCGGTCGTCGACCTCGCCGCCGGCGTGCAGCGCAAGACGATCAAGGTGGGTTTGCAGCCGACCGCGCTCTACCTGCACGGCACGACGCTGATGGTGGCCGACACCGGCAGCGACAGCATCTCCCTGATCGACACGTCGCGGCACCGGGTGACCCAGACGGTCAACCTCCAGCCGCTGCCCGGCGCCACGGTCGGCAGCAGCCCGAACGCCATCGCCATGCCGGACGACCGGCACATCCTGGTCAGCGACGGCCGGGACAACGCGATCGCGGTCTTCCGGTACGCCGGACCGGGGTTCCCGGTGCGCTACGCGGGCCTGATCCCGACCGACTGGTACCCGGTGAACGTCTCGCCCGACCCGCAGCTGCACAGGATCGTGGTGACCAACGACAAGGGGATCGGCGCCCGCGGCGCGCCCAGCTCGATCGGCCTGGGCACCGTCACGGTGACCGGCCACAACACCTACAACGACACCGGATCGGTCACGGTCTTCCCGGCGCCCGCCGACCGGCAGATCGGCGAGCTCACTCGCCGGGTGTTCGTCGACAACGGCTGGCAGCGTCTCGTCGAGGGCTCGCCCGCGGCGGCGCACGTGCCGCCGCGCGCGGTTCCGGCGCGGCTCGGCCAGCCCTCGACGATCAAACACGTCTTCCTGATCATCAAGGAGAACCGCACGTACGACCAGGTTCTCGGCGACATCGGCAAGGGCGACAGCGACCCGGCCCTGGCCCAGTTCGGCGCGGCGGTCACTCCGAACCAGCACGCCCTTTCCAACCGGTTCGGCCTGTTCGACGACTTCTACGACGTCGGGACGCTGTCCGCGGACGGTCACAACTGGCTCGTGCAGGCCGACGCCACCGACTACATCGAGAAGGAGTTCGGCGCGTTCGCCCGCGGGTATCCCGCGCTCGGCGACGACGCGCTCGCCTACCAGCGCAGCGGCTTCCTCTGGACCGCGGCGCGGCGGGCCGGCCGGACGGTGTCCGACTTCGGCGAGTACGCGGCCAAGATTGACCTACCGTCGACCGGCGCACCGACCTGGTCGCAGTGGTACCGGGACTCGCGGATCCTCGAAGGCAAGGCGGCCGGCCCCCTGCCCGTGCCGGTCGGCAGGTACCGAACCAGCTCGGACGTTCCGAGCGTCAACGCGATCAACGAGCCGGACTTCCCCACCTTCGACACCGACATCCCCGACCAGTACCGCGCCGACATCTGGCTGCGCGACTTCAAGAAATCGCGCCGCAGCGGCAAGCTGGCCGACCTCACGTTGATCGCGCTGCCACAGGACCACACCAACGGCGTCAGCGGCCGCGACCCGTACCCGTCCGCGATGGTCGCCGACAACGACCTGGCCGTCGGCCGGATCGTCGACGCGATCTCGCACAGCCGGTTCTGGGCGAACTCGGCGATCTTCGTCCTCGAGGACGACTCGCAGAACGGCGTCGACCACGTCGACGGCCACCGCGCCCCGCTCTGGATCGCTAGCCCTTACGCCAGGCGCGGCGTCGTGGTCAGCACCTACTACACCCAGATCAACCTCGTGAAGACGATCGAGCAGATCCTCGGTATCGCGCCGATGAACCAGATGGACCGGGCCGCGGTCCCGATGACCGACGCCTTCACCGACGACCCGGACCCGACGCCGTTCACAGCCCTGCCCAACCAGGTGCCGCTCGACTACGGCGTCGCGACCGCCGCGGCGCGCTCGCCGGCCGTTCCGCCCGCCGAGACGGCGACGTACCGCAAGTGGGTCGCCTGGAGTGACGAGCAGCTGGCCGCAGGCTCGGCGCGGGCGCAGGACGGCGCCAACCCGGCCCAGCACAACCGCCTCGACTGGTACGCCGGAACCGGCTGGCGTCGCCCCTACCCCGGCGACGGCCGGATCCTCGCCCCGGACGAGGTGCCGGGCCGCGACGTCCCGTCGCAGGAGATCGGCTGAGCGTTCCCGCCCGGCGCGGCGCCGGCCCACGGGCGACGGACGCCGCGCCGGGCGTTCAGTACGCGACGCCGACCGCGTGGCGGATCGTCTCGGGCTGCTCCAGGCTCCGCAGCATCTGGTGCGCCACGTCGGCCCGGGAGATCGAGAAGCCGCCGCGGATGTTGCGGTCCAGCGCGGTGCGGTACCGGCCGGTCAGCGGCTTGTCGCTGAGCTTGGGCGGCCGGCTGATCGTCCAGTCCAGGCCGCTGGAGCGGATCACGTCCTCCATCCGGGCCAGGTCGGCGTAGTGCGTGCGGAACATCGTGCGGGCGAACCGCGCGCCCAGCTGCCGCATGAAGAACCCGTCGCCCGGATCGTTCTTCGGCGGGTCGGGCCGCTCGGGCGACGCGACGGTCCCGATCGGAGCCGCGCTGACGACCACGATGCGGCGTACGCCCGTGGCCCGGGCCGCGTCGACCAGCGCCCGCGTGCCGCGCCAGGCCACGCCCGCATCGGCGTTGGTGCGCGCGCCGAGCCCGGAGAGGATCGCGTCCGCGCCCTTGACGGCGTCGCGCAGCACGGCCGGGTCGGGTTCGGCCAGGTCGGCCTGGACGACGCGGACCGGATCGGTGACCTTCTGGGGGCTGCGGACGACCACGGTGACGTCGTGCCCGGCGCTGAGGGCCTGCCGCAGCAGCTCGCGCCCGACGCCACCGGTGGCGGCGACGATGGTGAGTCGCATGATCACTCACCCGCCCGTCGGAAGGCCTCGGCGTTCGCGGCGACCCACTGGGCGTAGGTGCTGGCCGGCCGGCCCAGAACGGTCGCGACGACCCCGGTTGTGGGGTGCTGCGGCTTGTCCTGATGTCTGGCGTACCGCTCCATCAGCGCGGTGACGAACCCGCGCGGCATGCCGGCCGCGGTCATCCCCTCGATCGCGGCCGCGGGCGGGATCTCCTCGAAGCGCAGCGGCCGCCCGAGCACCGTGCCGATGATCGACACCATCGCCTCGTGCGACAGCGACTGCGGACCGGTGAGCTCCAGCCGCCGGCCGTCCTGCTCGTCGCCGGTCAGCGCCCGCGCGGCGACGGCGGCCAGATCGCGCTCGTCGATCGGCGCCTCCTCGAACGTCGCGTACACATAGCGGACCACGTCGCCGCCCCGAACCTGCGGCCCGAACGCCCGCGCAGTATTGCTCGCGAACGTGCTGGCCCGCAGGCTGGTCCAGCTCAGCCCGCTCGCCACGGCGGCCGCCTCGGCCTCCTTGTTGCGATCGCCGGCCTGCCGCGACGGCTGCTCCTCCAGCGGATCGTCGACGTTCATCGCGGAAAGAGCGACCACCTTGCGTACGCCGTGCCAGCGCGCCTCGGCGAGGAACTCGTCATAGTCGCCGACCGCGCGCGGGTGCAGAAAGACCGCGTCGACGCCCTCGAAACCGCCGCCCAGCGTCACACCCTCGGGAAGGCCGGCCGTCTCCGGACGCCGGGTGGCGGCCCGCACGTCCGCGCCCCGCCCGATCAGCTCCTCGACAAGCAGGCGCCCAACCAGCCCGGTCGCCCCAGTAACCAGGATCGCCATGCCGGATCCCCTCTCTGACTCTCCGATAATACGAAAACCGTATCACTTCCTTCCGACCCCCAAAATATATGAGTTCCAAATCACCCCACCCCACCGCCCCGCCGGCGCGGGGCGCGGGGCGCGGGGCGCGGGGCGCGGGCAAACGTAGACGCCAGCGCGGGATGCGGACCGGATCCGGCGCGACGCGCGCGAGCGATGCGCCCGGCCGGCATATAGGTATCTTTTGTCCCTACACCTCGGGGGACTTGGCCACATCGGATGAGATGTGCGTGCAGACCGAACCGATGGTCGGCGGCGAACCACGCAGAGCGATGGGCACGCACCAAGGCCAAGCCGGTCAACCGCCTCGACGCCTGGCTCCGGCCTGGTGCTATGTCCCGCTCGTTCTGCTTCAGATGTCGTCCTGGTTGATCTCGATCCGCCGAAGCGATGGCACGAGCGACGCCATCAGCATCGCCGCCGCCGCAATTCCGCCGCCGGTGAGAGCGACCGCCGTCGTCCCGAACGCCGCCGCGAGGACTGGCGCGGAGAGTTGGCCGATGGGGACGGACACGGACGACCAGAACTCGTCGTGGGCGCCGACTCTGGAGAGCAAGCCAACGTCACCGGCCAAATCCACGGCTGGGACCTGAAGTAGCGCCAGCCCTGCCGCATATCGCCGAGCATCGTCGGCCCGTCCGTGGCCCGCGGTGGTAGGTCGGGAAGCGAGATCCGGGCAAAGCAGGCGGCCGCCAGCAGGAAGGAGGCGGCGTCCGCGGCGATCGCCCAGCCGCCGCCGACGGAGGCGGTCAGCAGGCCGGCGGCGGTCGGACTTCCGGGCGGTTCAGAATCCCGATTCTCGGATGCTTCGGCTTCGGGCACGAGCTGCCACGCTGCCAGCACAAACTGGTTGCATCAACTGGTTTCCAGAGGGTCCATGCCATCGAAGCAAGCCGACGTCGTCGACACCACAGCTTCCTCGCTAGCACGGCCAGGGCGACTTCGAAGTTCGTGACTGACGGTAGTTCGTGCAGGTTGGCGGTTTCTATCGGGTAGTGACTGTTGGGTTGTTCATGGCGTTTGGTCACGTTTAGGCCGAGGGTGAGCACGTAGAACGCGTGACGGCGGTGCAGGTAGCGGGCGTGTTCGCGTTGGGTGTGCA
>Ga0307508_10004633_pt1 | contig 13352 bp, 12 predicted proteins | sample 9_EM_MG_FD_203089 | JGI IMG/M metagenome (GOLD analysis project Ga0307508, IMG submission 203089) | Populus trichocarpa ectomycorrhiza microbial communities from riparian zone in the Pacific Northwest, United States - 9_EM | ecosystem: Host-associated > Plants > Roots > Unclassified | place... | reverse complement strand
ACTCGCAGCAAGAACTCAGCACGGCAAGCGGCGGGGCTACGGTGGTTACGGCAATCGGAAGCCGTACGGAAGGCCTAGCAATTCAGGGCTACGATGCTTTTACTGCACACGAGAAGGACACAAGGAAGTGACTGCTGGGTGAAGCAAGAGGCAGAGAGGCTCAAAGAAGAAAGAAGCTCTCAGCGACCCTCCGCACAAACTGCCCGGGTGAACTTCGGGGACTACCCGAGTGAGACTGTGGTTCACGGTTTATAGCCGATTGCAGGTATGTTTTCTGAGCCCCAAATATTTGGGTGGAGCTGTGTACGCGCCTTGGTGATGACGGAGCAGCTGCGGCGCCCCACACCAGAGTTGACGTATGCGCTCGGGGAGCTGTGTACGCGCTTGGTGATGAGGAGCAGCTGCGGCGCCCCACACCGGAGCTGACGCATGCGCTCGGGGAGCTGTGTGCGCGCTTGGTGATGACGGAGCAGCTGCGGCGCCCCACACCGGAGCTGACGCATGCGCTCCGGGAGCTGATTTTCGCGCTTGGTGATGCTGGAGCTGCTGCGGCACCCCATACCGGAGCTGTCGTACACTCTCAAAGATGCGATTGCTGTGTTCATTTGGGAATACGGGAGCTACTGTGGCGTCCCCATACCGGAACAGTCGTGCATGCCTTATGATGGAGTTGCTATGTACGCTCAATGCTGACAATGGGCAGATTTTCTTATGGATCGGCCTGGGAATCGGCCTGGTATCCAGGGGAAGCTTCCGGTGAAGCACATGGTGGGTGGTTGAACAGGTTTTCTTTCCCTCTCCTTTCTTTCTTTGGTGGATGCACTCTTTCTCCTATGTCCGTGGTTTTCCCATGAGGTTTTTTACACGGTTATGAGTTTTAACGAGGCATCCGAGGATACTGGTATTTTTCAATATTTTTCCTCCTGCTGCTGTTTGTTTCTGTACTGGCCGTTTCGTTTTCTCCTCCTGTGTTCCTTTGCATCTTCCGTACGAGGTGAAGTGTCAGAATAAGGCGGCGTCCGGAGATGAGGAGGCGTCCGGACATGACTGAGTCCCCGAGCACCGGCTCGGGGGGGTAGTCTTCCGTCCTTTGTCCTGACACCCTTCCTGTGTGTAGAGAGATCTTGCGCCCGCATAATGCTGTAACACAATCTTCACCTTTTATCGATCCATATATTCCAACAGGTAAGTGACCTATACATCATTTTCAATTTCAGATCTTCGCTCACAGGCTTCATAGGGCTGTCGACGACCGGTTCACGGCGATTTCCGTCTCTCAGTTAGTGGTTCCGGGCGCTTGGACTCAGTAGCTGGTTGCACTACTGCATTCACTACTATGAAGCTCTCTGGTTCCCAACATGGGAATAGGACGGTAGCTAATAAGGAGCATGGTCACGTCGACTAAACATGACCAAGCAGCTCCCATCCCGAGACCCATTCCGCACATAGCGAGTTTACGGAGTACATGGCGCAACTCCTGAACCAGTTCAAGGCCGTCCTACGGTGTCGAAGGGCTGATGCAAATACACTTCTTGATTCTGAATTGGGACAGGTACCGGTCTTCCTTTATCATTCGTGTTTGATGAAACTGCTCTAACGCAGGGAAAGTACTTCCATATCCTCACCGCGGCAATACCGAACCATACGCAAGTGACACCGAGCTATTTAAGCAATGTTGGCGGTAGAACGGCTGCACCACCATAATAAAACTCTGTGATTATCCATGACCTTTCATAACGAGTGGATTGGCAGCTTTGTTTAATCATTACTCGGATGCGACCTAACTATCTAGAACATGGCGAGATTATGTACAGCCCGTTCCCTGTCCGCTGTCCGCGCAGTGGCGGCACGTTGCAAGCGCCCTTCTTCCCTCCGCCCAGGGCTGTCCCAAGACAGTGTGTCGCGCACCAAAGAAATGACAACGGGAAAAGGAAAAGAAAAAAGAGAATGAGAGAAGAGACAATTGGAACCGCCTAGCCGTCTCCTGCGGACGCCATGAAGTCAGCGGTGGGTAGGAACCACGGTAGTTCCCCCGCAGCGGCCGGCTCCTCGGCCCCTGCTTCCTGCTCCTCCAGCCACTTCCGCACATCCAGCTCCGAAACCGCGCTCACAGCGTCGTCCTCTCCCTCAGCCGGCACCCGTCTTCCCGCCTCCGTAGAGGAGAGGAAGTCTAGTACCGCCCGGTTGCACCTCCCATCGGCCAGAAGGTCCCGCACCTTCCACCGGCCGTTCCAGTCTCCTTCTTCACCTCCGCCCACAGGATCTGCTGCTGCGGCTTCCACTCGGGGCACTCCTTGAAGAGGTGGTCCCCAGTCTGCGTCCGGTATCGGCAACCACAAGCTGTGGGGTGGATCGGTTCGTCGTCCAGTTGAGATACTGTCCGGTCAGGCAGTGCCCTGTCTTGATCTGGTAGAACCGCGAAGCGTGTCTTTTAGAGCTACCGGCCACCGTGCCCTCGGGTTTCTGGCTCTTTGGCATGCGGTACTTCGTCTTCGAGGTCCGACCTACAGCCCACTGGCGTGCCTCCACCCACTTCATCTCTGAGATTTCCCGCTTGACATTGGCGAGGGATCGTGGGAGAGGCGCTGCACGCTCCGCGGGATGTGTGTGGTAGTGGCCGAAGACGCCCGTTTCTCAGCATTCCGATTGTTCCGGCGTTGCTCCATAACTCCATATACTCGCTTCCTGCGAAATGGCTCTCTTGATGCGATCTGCTTTGTCTGGCTGTGTCGTGGAGCTCTTTCTCCTCATTACCTACTGACGCTAGCAGGAAAACGGGGCAAAATGTACGCCGCCATGATCTATATAGGTCGAATGCGAGTATGATTAAACAAAAACAAAACCTACTGACCCTATTCCTTTATCGGGAATAAACGAATTTAATTGCGCTAACAGACCCTGCATAATCTCCGCGTCCTAAACTTAGTGGTTTCTAGGCCTCTACTACGGAACCCTAGCGATGGATCACGGATTAGTGTCCTAGTCTAAATTTTTGGATAGCATATCTTTGCTAACACGCTTCACGGGTGAGTCGGTGAGCTACATACGGTGATTTCTGTTCCTATGGTAGAGGTCCCGTACGATTGGCTTAGCAGCTGGTTCCGGTGCTGACCTCGCTGTTTCTAAGCTCTTTGATTACTAACAAGCGAGTAGTGTCTGTAGTGGATGACGAGCAAGATCTCCACTACTAGCTGTCAATATGGAGCGCGCATCAGGAGAGCTGTTTCGCAGAAAAGGAGTACATGGAGTACATGGCGCAACACCTGAACCGGCTCGACGCCGTCTAACGGCGACGACTGGTGATGCAGCCCGGTAAGAAGGGCCGATGCAGACACTCTGTTTGATTCTGAATTGGGGCGGGTGCTGGTATTCCATCTCTTGGTGCGTCGTAAATCTGCGCCTACGGAAGTTTACGTATTTTTACCTGCTTACCGTGGTGATACTAATGCGCTTTAGATTCCTACTAGATGAAGGTTGATACCAGCTTGGTGCAGAAATGCCACGTGACCGGTGTGAGCTGGAGGCCAGGCCGCGAGGAAAAATACATGTAGGGCTAGCAGAAGCTGGATACGGCGGTAACAGGTCGTTCTGGGAGTCGGGGCTCGTGTTCTGCCTGCTGGAGATGAGTCACCACCACACCGGGCAGTACCTGAGCTGTACTACGAGCCGATCTACCGCCTAGTGCTTGTGGCTCGTGCGGGACGACGACGGGCGACTACCTCTCGCGGTTGTGCTCCGAAAAGAAGACCCAGCAGAAGCTCCTGTGGCTGAAGGTGTGGAATGAACGCGGGAGACAGGAGTGGGAAAAGCCACTTCAAAATACTGGGCCCCGTAGCCGATGGGATGCCGATGGGCAGTAACTAAATAGACTTCCTCTCCATCATGGATGCGGGAAGGCGGGACCCGGCTCAGGTGGACGGGGGGAGCGAGATGTCCGGATAGAGGGTCAGGGCACACAGGGAGCGGGAACAGGAGCGGAGGTTGAGGAGGTGTGTGCCGAGGTCAGGAAAAACCTCTGTTTCACCACCCGCACTCCTACATGGCACCCACGGATGAGGTTTATTGTGCCTGTCACGTTTGTTTGTGGTATCCTTGGCGCCCATCATATTTTCTTGGGACTGTTTTATCGGGAAGGCGAAGAAGCTCCAATGTGCCGGAATTGGCAGGGATTGTACTGGAATTATTCAAACGTTCGCCACCATAGCTGAAATGAATAGGCTGAATTTGGCTACGATTAACCCATAAAAATCCGCCGGATGGTAAAATCAAGATTCACCTAGTGAAGTTGGAATCTTAGCACTTACTGACCTACGGCTCGAGGGTTTGCACTGGCCGAACCAGCCTTCATTAGGTATATCAGCCATCCATAACTTTCTCGCTGGCGTTATGGACAAAGACTACTGCAGTAGCCCCGTGACTTGCACTTCGACTCCTCGGTTATGAGCGGATGGACCGGTCGAAGTGGGGCTTAAGTCAGCGCTGACTCAGGTGGCCCCGCCTACAAGTCGCTCACTAATGGTGTAACACTAAGCTCGACGTGCGCCCCCTCTTGGAGCCGCATCAGCGACTGCTCCTAGCCGAGTCAACCACAGTCACAACCCCACCCACAAAAAAAACAAACCTGACCCACAGAGCTCGTACAAACACAGATTCACCCCCTCTCAGCAATCACAACAGTCCACCTTTGCGAACCAATAGTCGCGACTGTTCTCGGATCACTCGTACCTTAACCAGCACCAAGACACACTTCCAACCCCGAGTCGCCAGATGCGGTCCTCGGCAGTAGGTCCCCCACTGGATCCGCAGACACGACAGAGGACCTTGACGGAGTCGGAAGCGTCCCAACAGGATCAGATTTCAACGCAACAGCAGTATGATCCCGAGCGATCTTACGAGTCGCTTGCGGAAATGGACTCTCACCGTCAGGTAGTCAAGTACTCCGACCGTCGGGATTATCCCGGGCGCAAGGGCTAACTCTAGATCAACCAGATGCAGCGTCCGGCCCTATACTCCAATTCTTCTACCCTCTCTCAATCGCGCAATTTCGAACGCCAACACGCATTACCCTCTCAAGAATTCGAGCCTCGAGGTCACACAAACGCGACCCGGCCCAGCTTTCTTACTCCCTTCGCCCCGGCTCCAGACGACGAGGATATTCCACCTCCACGCATGCCCATCACTCTCATCCAGCGCAGATATACGCCAGATATGTCCATAGACGAATATCTTTCGCTCCCACCTCTCCCTAAGCCGACTATCATACCCAGGCCCAAGAGGTTGCTGACACCCGAGGCTACGCCTAGTACGAAGGAGAGGGCACCGGCGGAACCTAGGGCTAAGCGGAAACCAGAAGCGGTGACTGCGGTGGCGAGCAATAGTGGGCGCGAAGAAGTAGCTGTCGAAAATGCAGAAAAGCCAAAGGAGATTGCCGGTGTCCTGCAGGCCAAGGCTTTGGATTTGGGCGCGGAGCGCGTTGGCGACAAGGCTCAATATTGGAGCGGCCAGAAAGAAGAACCTGCGGCCTTTCCCAAAGAAACGAAGAAACGGTCGAGGTCGAGGGCTAAACCACGGCCTAAGCCTGCAGTCGTGGGGGCGGAAGTGGCGGGCTTTGAAACCGGGATTGTTGGTGGCAAGGCCCGGGATAAGGACGCCAAAGTCGGTGGACCGGAAGAAGAGAACAGACATGCAGCCCCGGTCACCACAGCGAAGAAACTTGCGAGGCCTCGTGCAAAGTCTATCCCGACGGCATCAGTTCACGCGGTTGAGAACAGTGGGCAACCCGGCGAGACTAAAGCCTCGAGACCAGTGGAAAATTCACCAGCACGTGAACTTGCTTCCAGGCTCATTATGCCAGTTAGTTTTCCGGAGAGACAAGCCAGTGCCGACTCGAGAACGGTCGGGCCCCTGTTAACTACCTTGAGTTCGCCGGGAAGCAAGAAACGTGGGGCACCGCCGAGTGATGAGCTGCAGCATAACCCACCGCAGAGAAGACGGAGAGTTGTGTCCTCCAATGTGATCCCTCCTACGCCCTCGTGGGATGGAGCGGATGCACTCTCTTTTGTTACATCACCTGGAACATCCATACAGGACCGAGACTCTCCTCCAACTACTCCGGCCGTTCCTTTCAGCGCTTTAAGCGATACGCCCGCACCGGTTTCCGAGCCTTCCTACCTTCCAGCAGGCATAGAATCGCTCGACCCCAAGCTCCATGCCGTCATGACTGCCTCGAGAATCTTCAACAAAGCAGGACGGCGTTTGGATTTCGAGAATGTTTCGGAAGCGGAACAAAATCTCATAATCAAACTTTTGATCTGCGGTTCCAAGTTAGGCCCGCACTTTGCGCGAGTGTTGCAGGCCATCGTCAGGGCGTGTCGGAATCCAGACTTTGTGGAAAGGACGATGGTACTGGCCGATGTTTCCCTTAGGTACAGTGGTCTGTTGGCCGAGCCGTCAGAGTTTGAAATGGGGTGGATTTACAATTGACGGCATCTTTCACTGAAGCTATAATAGTGGCGTTGGCAATGAGGTGGTGCACTTTTTTCTTCTTTGATAGCTTGTTGTTTGCAATGAGGCGCTGAACTTTTTTCTTCATTGATAGCTTGTTTGCAATGAGGTGGTGAACGTTTTTCTTCTTTGATAGCTTGTTGTTCGCAAAGAGGTGGTCAACATTTTTCTTCATTGATAGCTTGTTGTTTGCAATGTGGTGGTCAACATTTTTCTTCATTGATAGCTTGTTGTTTGCAAAGAGGTGGTCAACATTTTTCTTCATTGATAGCTTGTTGTTTGCAATGTGGTGGTGAACGTTTTTCTTCTTTGATAGCTTGTTGTTCGCAAAGAGGTGGTCAACATTTTTCTTCATTGATAGCTTGTTGTTTGCAAAGAGGTGGTGAACGTTTTTCTTCTTTGATAGCTTGTTGTTTGCAATGAGGTGGTGAACTTTTTTCTTCATTGATAGCTTGTTGTTTGCGATGTGGTGAGCGTTTTTCTTCTTTGATAGCTTGTTTGCAAAGAGGTGGTCAACATTTTTCTTCATTGATAGCTTGTTGTTTGCAATGAGGTGGTGAACGTTTTTCTTCATTGATAGCTTGTTGTTTGCAAAGAGGTGGTGAACTTTTTTCTTCATTGATAGCTTGTCGTTTGCAAAGAGGTGGTCAACATTTTTCTTCATTGATAGCTTGTTGTTTGCAATGTGGTGAACTTTTTCTTCTTTGATTGCTTGTTGTTTACAATGAGGTGGCGAACTTTTTTCTTCATTGATAGCTTGTTGTTTGCAATGAGGTGCTGAACTTTTTTCTTCATTGATAGCTTGTTTTTTGCGTATATGCGAAGGTTGATGTAGCAGGAGGGGGGGACAAGATTTGGTTTCGACTGACGACGGATGAAATTTGATGAATAGTTGCCGCACTTCGATTGTATTTACGAATATTACTCCAGACTGAGTACTCATCTGTAATGATGTAATTGGTCTAGCAGAGGTTCTCTGTTCGACTCGCGCCTAGTAAACGAGTAACGATGTCTCTTGGTTGGCCTTTCGAAATAACCATGATTCCGGCCCACGGACCCCAATCAAAGATCCCGTATGTAGGTTTGGTAACGGCGGGCGGCGGGAGCGGGAAATCCAACGTACTCGAGAGGGTTCGAGGACAGGGACGGATGCCGGACAGGGACGAGCAAACGTTAGACGGGCGTGCTAGACAAAGATGAGCGACGCTGGACGAGCGCCGCCGAGACGGAAGAGAAACGGAAGCAACGGAGAAGCCGATGAAACGCCGTGGAGGTATGATAGATCAGATACTATACAAGAGATTGCATGAAAGTAAATGAAGAAGAGACAACCAAAAGAAAGCCTCCTTATTTATACGCGTACTCATACTCATACACACGCAAGCCACATACGTACTTGTGCTCACTTCTCTCATGCAATGGAACCGAATACCGGCGAACCTTCCAATGCCGAGCAAACGCCGAAAGCAAGCAACCAAACCCAAACCTTCCAAACGTTGAGAGCAAGCAAAACATTCCGAACGCCGCGATCCGAGACTTGCGCCGTGACAGGTATGTTCTCTAGCCGTGAATAGTCGCTCGGTCACCCTTGGTAGCCACTGGGGTTTTCCCACCAACGGCCTTCCCAAAACGTGCCCACACATGCCTGCCATATCCCACACCCAGCGTTGAGTGAACGACTTAGGATACAGCGAGCTGGGTGCAATGTTTCCATAGGTTGGCATCGTTATGCCGGGCACACTCAGCCGTTGGGTTCTTTCTTTCTGCCTATCGAGTATTCGTTTTTCTCCCCGTCTGTTCACAGGCCTATTCCATCGCATAGGTACTTACATATTGTGCGCGTGCGATCATATAATGGTGATACTATATACAAGTATTTTCCTGTTTGCCGTTCGCCGGCGGCCAGTAGCAGCTCCCACTGCCCCCGCCTGGTCTTCCCCTTCGCGCCACTATAAAGTAGTTTCTAGGATTAACAATAGGTACGAGTAATATGAGGATATTGTACGAGTGATGTGCGATGAGGCCGCTCAACCTTTCGTTTCGAGACAGGCTTCGTCGGGATCCCGGCAGCTGGGCTGTCTGATTCTCGAGCTTCAGGAACCTGCGTTGACTTGGAGCGGCGTATGACTTTCCACGAGTGACAGGATCGAATGGTTTCATGATGGTGTCATCGTGTTTGACGTCATAAGTACATTAAAAAAGTCTCAGCAACATCATCCCTTCTTCCACTTCGCTAGCCACAACGCCTGCATCGGCACTCCGCATCTCCCCCACACACAACACACACACCATCATATCCACGCACCTGTACCGAATATCGGCAAGTACCACCGAACAGTCCCAACAACAAAAAATCACGATCTCCGTCCTACCCGTCCGCTTCGCCTTCCCGCAGATGATGCGCCCCACGGTCGCGACGATATCAACCGCCGCGACGCGCCTCAAAAGCCAAAGCACCAGCACCAAAAGCGGCGAGGTCCCCTCGAAACCTAAACTCAAGCCCACGTCGAAGGAGTCGACTATGTCCGGCACAAACGACCAGATCGCTCTGGAGGGTGCTGCGTTCAGCCGCAGCACGGGCCCGGCCATAGACAAGAGCGAGGTCGGTAGGGAGGTGTGTTTCGAGCCTTGTTCTACCACTACGACTACGTCTTCCATGTGTTATGCGGCAGCAGTCGGAGCAGGAGCAGGGCCGGATACGGAAATGCCCGTGCAAATGTTCTTGTCGGGGTTCTGGTTATGATTTTCTTCCCTCCTGTGCTGTTTGAAGAGATTGGATACGGAGGGGAGGGGGGGGGGGGGTAACAATTGAATGCGTGCTCTGCATTTAGGAGTCTCAGGTTATCTTCTACCAGTCGATCGAGTATTGCAGCGCAGAATACCGTACCACGATGTCCGTCGTTCAGTTATGTCAGTTCACAAATTGATTGATATTTTGTTAACACATGGAAAGCCACACGACCTACAGCTTTTTTTTCTGTCATATCTCATCATTCCTGTACTGATAGCGTCCATCGTGTCGCAATCTGTGAGTTACGCTTTGGTTGGGTTACCTCCGTGGGACTGTGATTGCCTAGCCAGTCTTGCGCAACGGCTACCTGGAGTCTGCACCAATGTCGCCGGCGCGGGAGCGAAGGCTACCCGAAGATCCTAGAAGAAATGGGAAATTATTTTTTTGAAAAGAGATAAAATTTACCGGTTACATTTGCATGCTTTTGCGGCAGCGGGATCGTACACGACGGATTGGGGAGACACAATTCGATATTCGTTTTTTTACCTTCATCACTCGCGACGTATTTAGGTCATGGCGATGACAAACTGCCCAATTGCTGTCTGATGTCCGAACTGGGCCGAACTATTCTTTGTGGTAGGTGGTGGTGTGATCTGCTTGTCTGGCCGCGCGCATTGCTTTTGCTTTGTTTCACTAAATTCATAGATCTACTTGGCGACGGCGACGGAGAAGAAGGGGATAGGGGATATGCTAGCTTGAATTTACCCGAGTTTTATTTCCTGCAGAGTGTCAGCGGTGTGTCCAATCGGTTCGTTCCGGCTCCCATTTGTCAAAGTGATGAGCGAACTGGGGTGAAGGACGGCAGATGGCGTCCGGGGATGACATCTCCCCGGAGCACCGGCTCCGGGACCTACATCCGCGCTTCCCCGCTGCTGAGTCCCTGGAGCCCGTTGTATATGGTGAGATTTTCCTGCCTTCGAATATGTTTCTTCAGATCAATTCACTATTTCCATCTCTATCGATCTATAAATACCAACTGCATTATGATCCCAGCTTGAACGCTCTGCCATCCTCAACCCATCAGTGTTTGCAACTGCAACACTAGTCGACGAGGGCTACGCGTTTCCACCCCTCATACTACATCGCGTCGCGACGGAAGTGCCGACATAAAATTTCGGTTGCCTACTTCCCAATTACAGCGATTCAGCTGGGAAACGACCCGAGATCATTCCTAACAGCTGAGGGTGCCCTCACAATTGGTGCCCGCAATGGTTTTCCTTGACACGGCTGCTTAGGGTTGTGACCAGAATCGACTCGACGACCGTGCTGCTTCGATGATCTGCCTACCGGTTGAACCCACGATTCGAGCTTTCATCCTCAGTCCTGCGGCAAACAAAACAGGTCATACAGCCCATGTCTGGTAAATCGTTTGCCTGGAATTTGGCGCTGCCTTTCAGATAGTAGTCGTCAAATACATCAGGAGCCTACTAGCCATTCGCCAGGAATTGGCCGCAACCGACGAAGTGATTTCGGATGCCACCGACGTTTACTCCTACCTTTTCGAGCCGTACTACAATCGTTCGATATGATGGACGGGGTTCTCACAAACAAACCTCGAGGGAGCGGGATACGCTTGCTAATGCGGGAGCTGCCGCGGCGCTCCCATAACGGATTAGAGGTGCGCGCCTGACAATGGGATGACAATGGACGATAAACGGTCACAAGAGACAGGTTCTCCTGTGGGACACCCTGGGGATCGCACCGGCATATAGGGGAAGCTTTCAGTTGATCGCGTGATAGGTGATTAACTGGCTATCTTTCCTTCTCCTTTCTTTCTTTGGTGGACCTACGCTTCCTGTTCTCTCCGCGGATTTTCCATGAGGTATTTACGCGTTTATCAGTATTAACGAGGTACCCGGAGATTTTGTGGTTTCAAGGTTTCCTCCCCAACTCCTGTTTCTTGCTATTATAGATGTTGGGAATGCTTCTCGCGCGTTGTTTAGATTTGGCACTTGAGCCTTAGAGTTTGTTGAGGAAACGATTGCTTAAGGCGCAAGCGGGGAAGTGTCAGTGGAGGATATTTGTTCTGCGGCTTCTTTCTCTTCTCGTTCTACTCAATACTTATCGAATACTGCCACGAAGTTGTCAGCCACACGAACTACAAGAATCGATACGCCTTGTGTTTCCTCATCTCATACAGCATTAAGACTGATCGTACTCCTATCATTCATTTCTATCCTCATCGCTAATCGGTATTCTTTCGACAATAGTCTTTTCCTTCTCTTTTTCTCTCCCTATATTTCTCTGAATCTTGTATACGAGGGGAAGCGTCCGATCGCTCACCGTCTGGAGATGACGGACACCAAAAACACGCCAGGAGATGGCGGCTATGATGGGGCCTCCAGTGCACCCGCGAGAGGAACAGAATTCCGTACACTCCCCGGTCGAGTCTCCGAAGAATGTTGTATCTGCAGAATGTTCCGCTTTCAATATGTTTCTTGAATGCAATTGCTCTATTTATATCTATCGATCTCTATATCCCAGCACTATTGCCCTCTGCCCGACCTGACTTAAGAAAATGTATCTTGTACGTGGAGAGTGCAATGGAAAGTCGCCCCCAGATCTCACTCCACTTACCAAAAACCATTAAGTGGGGAGTAGTGAGAAACACCTGCTAGTCGCCATTTTCACTCCACGGTCTCTCCTTTCCCCTTTCTCTCCGATTCCGGAGTTCCCACCTCTGCGCTTCGCTGCGTAGGTCTTCCTGAACCGCGACGGACACCAATCTCGATGCGTGCGGGCGGAGAGGAAGCCCAAGAAAACCTCGCTACACTGCTTATCGACGAAGCGGTCTTGAATATCTGATACATGCCATCCTGTTCAACAAAAGTCCAATGGGTATCCGAAAAACGAGTGAATCGCTATGAATGTCTTCACATTTTCTCACCACGAGCTATAAGTGAATTAGTGACTCCCGTATTATCTAACTTAAGACGCATGGTTTTTTTGGCGGTAAGGGCCGTCTTAGCGCTGAATAAGCGCGCACTAAGGCGTATATGGCTAGTGCGCCGGGAATTCCCAGACGTCACGGGTCCCAACTTTCGGCGGAAAGAACGCGTTACTCGATCAATAGAATCCACCACACAACAAGATAACCACCAATGGGAGTAGCATTGTAACATTCGATACAGGGCATGTTATGGATGATATGGGAATACATATACTGATAAAAGAGATGATCGTGCCAGGCCAGCATCCCCGATCGTGGCTCCCCACCGGCGCCGGTGCGCCTACTGTTGACTTCCACCGTCACCTACACCTCGTGTTCACGACACCTCCGTTCTCGACTCCCCAGTACCACCTGTACCTGTCCACGAACTCTCAAAAATATTCTCTGCCACCAACTTACAGTCCACCACTGAGCACAAGTTGACTAATAAGCCGGATCTCTGTTCCCCTCTGAAGTTCAGGCAGCGGCCAGGCCCTCATAAAAACGGAGTCGATAAAGCTCCACGATGGACACCACCGTCTGCAGCAACACCTTCCCGAGCAAAGCGTCCTCGTACAGTTTAATTCAAGCTGGGAGTCCTCGCATGTGCCCACCATACACAAGTGACATCCAGAGCAGGCAAACAAAGGGACCAACAAGGGAGGAAACTAGACGTAAGTTTGTTAATCCACCGGAGCCCTCAGTCTTAGCGTCAAACCCTCAAGCTAAGAAAGGAAGGGGAAGAGGAAACCCTAAGAGAGGACGGGGGAGTGGAAAAGCTGCTACCGCTAGCACTGCATCAGCAGCTGCTAGTTCTGGTATAAGAAGAAGTGCGAGGTTGACTGCGAAACCTACTCAGAGATATGCGTTGCAGTTCCGACAAATGACTGACACAGAGGAAGCTGACGAGGATGACCGTATTGAGTATGACTTTCGTTGGCAGGACAGAGATCTTTAGTGGCGTTCCTCCAACCAAGGGGCGGCCCTCTTTGGTATGTAAATAGATAAAGTACTAGGCCAAAAGTTTCCGTACACCCAGGTACAACTGCCCATGATGCCCTCACTCAACCTTCTCGATCCCCACAACCACAATTTAGAAAGTCTCAGTAGTTGGCATACATCATGAAT
>Ga0307508_10004632_pt1 | contig 13353 bp, 18 predicted proteins | sample 9_EM_MG_FD_203089 | JGI IMG/M metagenome (GOLD analysis project Ga0307508, IMG submission 203089) | Populus trichocarpa ectomycorrhiza microbial communities from riparian zone in the Pacific Northwest, United States - 9_EM | ecosystem: Host-associated > Plants > Roots > Unclassified | place... | reverse complement strand
CAAAATCCTACCGTCCAATCTCACTGCAGTCATGCTTTGGGAAGCTGCTGGAGACAATTGTGGCAAAATGTCTCTCTCAAACTGCATTGATATGTGGTGCGACCCACCCTTCGCAAATGGGAGCCCAGCCGGAAAACTCTGCAATCAATGCCCTACTACGAACAATAAACCCCATCGCCATCTCTATCAGTAGGAAGAAGACAACCAACCAAAAACCCACACGGCCAGCAGTTCTCACGCATGATATCGAGGGAGCGTTTAACCAGGTCCACCCAAAAACACTATACGAAATTATGTGCCAACGCCGGATGCCATCCTATCTTGTCGAGTGGGTTGCCGCATTTAACACTGATCGGAAAATTGCATTCGGATTCGACCAACAATCTGAAGAACCGCAACCGTACCGATTTGGACTACCACAGGGGTCACCGATCTCGCCAATCCTCTTCCTTGTCTACAGTAATGCAATGCTTGAGAAACAGCATTACCCCGCTGACGCCATTGACACCTCCTATGTGGATGACGATTGCATGGTAGAGCTATCACAAACAGTCTCCGAAGCCAACATACATCTCGAGGAGCGAACCGAACAACACTTGAAGAATGGTGCCCCACTCGGACTTCACTTCGCCACGTCAAAAACTGAATTACTCTACTGCCTCCCCCTCACCAGCAAGGATAAAAACAAGAGTCTCGCATCACATCCTCCGCTCTGAGTACTCGGTACTACTATCCCCGCTGGACGACAGATCAGGTACCTGGGGGTGTTTATCGATGAATCACTCACATTCAAGTATCACACTACGATGGCAGCTGCCAGAGCAAACAAGGTCCTCGGAAGCCTGAATTTCCTACGACACCGGTCCCATGGCATCCCCGCCTACATAGCCCACCATCTGGCAATGACAGCAATCCTTCCCGCAATGTTTTGGGCGTCACCAGCATGGTGGACTGGAACCCCTGGGGTAGTTGCTACGCTCAAAGTGGCATACAACACTATCGCCCGATGGATAACTGGTCTTCCGCTTAATACGAGAACAACAAATCTCATCACTCTTGCTCACCTACCACCAATGGAGACGTACCTCGACTACCTATTGCTATGATATGCAATCCGAATACACTTTCTCCCAACTCACCACGCCCTTGGACCTCCACGCGAACAACCTGGTACGCACGCCAACCTTCCGGGACTACACCGCCTTTACAACCTCAGTAAAAACCTAATACTGGGCAAGTTGAAGGACCGGACAGCAACCACAACCACGGGAGGAGTGGCAAAGACTGTTTCTCCAAACCCCGACAAAACGACAAAACCACAACAGCTCCACGGAAAATGGCTGGAAACACTTGAAGACCATACGATTGTCATGTACATGGACGGTTCCAAACTCGCCAATGGTGCAGTTGGCTGTGGATGGGCAGTCTACCATTGTGGGGACCAGCAACTCCACCGGCTCACCTCGGGAAAATGTCATCTCGGTTTTAGGGCTGAGGTGTTCGACGCCGAACTACACGCTGTGCAGGAAGCAGTCTCCACCCTACTCACTACCACTCTGCCACGCTCTACAGTATTCATCTGCATCGACAACCAAGCTGCGATCGACACCCTTCACTTCAACAAGCACAACCATGAGTATGCACGACGAACTCAGGAAATCATTGGAAAACTCCAACTCTTGGGCTGGCGGATCTCCACTGTGTGGTGCCCCTCCCAGTGTAACATCCGGGGGAATGAACGGGCTGATACACTTGCTAAGCTGGGAGCATCCTCCACCACACCATGCCAATTTTCACTGACCACGAAGACCTGGGTGCAAACCCAGGCACGTTCAGAATATCTCCGACGATGGAAGACCGAACTCCCTCTCTCGAAACCCTCGTTCAAATTTCCTGGCCATTTACACAACGTCGACTGGGCTGATACACGAGCATTGTGGCGAGTGTTTTGCAACCGGTCACCTACCGACGCCCCTCTGAATATCGATGCAGGGCCATGCCCGTGCGGATCACCACCATACACCTCACTCCACCTCCTACGTGACTGTCCACTGCTGGCAGCCGAACGCAAAACCCTCCTCTCGTCGACTGTCGGCGATATCCAGTCTCCGAACTTCCTCCTGGCACCTGAAAACTCATTGCCACTACGATGCTTCCTGCGCGCCACCGGGCTAGGACACTCAGCACATCTCTGTCTCGATGGAGACCACACCGCCACCTGTATTACCAACGACTCCGACTCTGACTCCCCAGAGCCAGACTTTGGTGCGTTCAAAACCTAGTTTGATGACGAAAACCGGAGGAGGATAGATGGGAAGTGGTGCTCTTTCTTCGCTGGACCGTTGCAGATGCTCTATATGTTGCGATCTTGATTTGCTGTTTGTTTTGTTTTGTGATTTTGGGCGGTATTGGAAAGATGGGAACCCAATGGGGGTGGTATGGTGAGGTGGAGCGTACATAGCCTGTAGTGCTGAACGCAATAGATCTAAGTTGCATATTCTCTCCGATCCCCCCCCAGCTCTTTCGACCACCAACATCGATCCCCACGATCGAATAAGCCCTCTACATTTCTAAAAGATTCTTCAAGAGCCAGCCTACAGTCTCATTAGCTGAAAATCTGGATTCTTTGAGTTTCTTCCTGGACCCTCCTTTTGACCCCACCGTGGTGATCTCGGGTTTTTGCGTGCCCAACCATCCCCACCCTGCCAACCAACACCATGTCTTCTTCCAACGGTGGCCAGGGATCTCTGGATTCCTTTGCCCAATCTGGTGGAATCACAACTGCTGAGAACCCCTCCAAGCTCCTCCTTAAGATCCTTCAGTGCTCACCCATCAAGCTTGCTCGTGAAGACAGTGATCCCGAGTCTGACTGTGACGACAAGGATGACATGGATAGAATGGACTTCCAAGGGGCCGAAAACGTCACTGCAACACAGGCAATTGGTGATGATACTACCCACCTCGAGGGTGATGTTCCACAATTGACTGCCCCGCTTAGCCCAGAGCATGCTGCCCTACGCTCAGATTTCGAAATCATCACGCTTACAGTTATGGAGCAGCTCTATAGCCGTATTACTGCGGATATTGAGAAGTCTGCGTTTAACACGACTATGGCTCTGCGGAAAGCCCACGACCAACTACGCCACCAGGTCACTTTGCTGGGCGCTCGGATTACCCAACTACAGCAGCAGGTCCTTACGTACCAAGGAGCTGTTCAGCATTCTCAGATGACACGCATAACAGCTTCGACGAAGAAAGATACCAGGAAGAAGATGGAGAAGAGGGATACCAGTTCTGCAACTGCAGCATCCGCCACAGGCAGAGACAATTCCAGCTATGCAGCTGTTGAGACTGCTGCCATGGCTGTCCCCACTCCGACTTCGACGATTACCAACAACAAAGGATGGACGACTCTGAAGGTTGGAGGCAAGAACAAGAAGACCACCACGCCGAAGCTTATTCCTACGATATACCCGCAGACTGAACGTGAAGTTACCTGCTACTTCACTGCAGAAAATGAATCCGATACGATACCAAACGAACCCGACCATACGGTATGACAAGCTGCTGCAGACATTTCACTCCGTCGAGTTAATTCTGCACTGGTGAATACCAAGGATGTCACCGCCCCTCCGTTTATCCGGTCCCGAGTTACCATGCGCAGATCGGTTGTCTTCACCAAAAGCAACACTCAGCATAACATCATCTATGAGGATTACGTTACGATTATTGCAGACGCTCTCTCCTACTATGGTAAGTGCGAGAAGGTGGAGATTGGAAAGCGTTTCAGCCAATTCCTACTCCATGGGGTCCCAACCCACTTCTCCCTACCAGAAATTTCGGATAGCATTGCAACAAACTATCCCCAACTGGTGCAAGGACAGAAACCAAGATGGCTTACACCAGTGGACCGACGTGAGCATAAAGCAAACTCAACGATTATCATGACACTCACCGGCAATGTCAAGAAGGAGAGTATTGGTTACCAATACCTTATCGTCTTCAACCGGCAATGCCAACTTGACGAATACATTTCATACAGCCAGATGACACAGTGTCAGAACTGCCAACAATACGGCCGTCCAGCTTCTCTGTGCCGTGAATCACCATGATGTGCTGTTTGTGCAGACCCCCACTCAACAAAAGACCACCCCTGCAACCTGCCAGCATGCAAGAAAGGCCCAGCCTGCACACACCCTCCAATTTGTTGTGCGAATTGCAACCAACCACACAAGGCTAGTGATCCAAACTGTCCTGAACGAGTCAAGCTCTGTACCTTCAATCCTGCTGCAATTGCAGTCAATATGGGAGACGCCCCCATGGTGGGAGTGGCTAATTAAATGGCCCTCCCTGCATCCGTTGGATCTGTGCAGCTGCTGAACTGTGCACGAGGCCAAGCAACGACAATTTCAGCCTTACAGGATTTTGCCCAGAAGCCCGAAAACCTCATCTTTTTACTTCAAGAACTGTGGTGTGATAGACACGGAAACCCACCCTCACTAGCCGGATTGGACACCTATTTCCCTTTACCGACTAAACCCAGGTGTGTGACATATGTACATCACACACCTGGATTGACCGCTCCCACAGTCTTTACTGCCTTCGACTCGTTTTTGGGGACCACGATCACTACAGTACACAACCAAAATTCATTCACTCTCTACAACTTCTACTCTCCAGGACGGCCAGAGGCACTGGCAGCAATCCTGCCATCTCTCAAACTACCAACCAACTGTCTGCTTATGGGAGACTTGAATGCTCATCACCCATGGTGGCAGGGCCCACTTCCTTCTACAGCTCGCATCTCCGCAGCAAGTCACAAAATCGCAAACTGGTTTAAAGACAACAATTTCTTCCTCCACAACGAAACCGCAATCCCCACCCACCACCCAAGAAACGGTGGACGCCCTTCTACTATTGATCTGTGCTTCTCTCAGGGATCAACAACACAGTCAATTTTCGCCCTTGCAGTCAACCACAACACTACCTCAGACCACAGCTCTATTACTGCTACGCTGGCCCTTCCATCCATCATCCAAGTGGCTCCTGCTCGATGAAATTGGCATAAAGCAGACTGGGGAACCTTCAACAACTACATCCAGTCAACTGGTCTTGACCTTACGAACCTACAGGGGGAAGCAGATACCCTGCGAGCGGTCAGCAATATCACAACAATAAACCACAAATCTACCGATATCGCTGTCCCGATCAATACATCAAGACGTCCTGAGGCACCTTGGTGGAACCACAGCCTGACTCTCACCAAACGATCCGTTAAAAGAGCAGACAAACATGCACGCCTACAACCTTCCACTGTGACTCGGGCCGACAGTCAGACTAAACACCACCACTGGACAAAGAAGGTACGGGCAGCCAAAGTAGCATACCGTATCAAGCAGCTCCAGTCAGCTACTACGAGATCAATCTGGAAAATCCCTGCACCACCACAACACCCACCATCGCCCGATCCCACCACTGGAAGGACAAACAGACTTTCAAGCAAAATGTGACATCCTTCGCAACGCACTCTTCCCGGCGGTCAATGGCTTACCACTGCAGAGTCTCCCCAACAACATCCTCTCCTCAAAACTCGATTTGAATCAACAAACCCAACCAGTTTCCATTCGGGAAGTGCAGCACGCCATTGCACACCTGAAATATGGCACCTCTGTAGGACCAGATGGAATCAGCTATACGACACTCCGTCATCTACATGAGGCTACCCCACGGACACTCCCTCTTCTCTTCCACTCCTGCCTTCTTCATTCTGTCCATCCACTAGAATGGAAAGTTGCTAACTGTGTTGTTATTCCAAAACCTGGAAAATCAACTTACACCCTACCTAAATCATACCGCCCAATCTCTCTTCAGTCCTGCTTTGGAAAACTCCTGGAATCAATTGTGGCCAAACGTCTCACACATGCTGCACTTAGGTGTGGTACCACCCACACCTCTCAGATGGGTGCCCAGCCTGAAAACTCCACTGTGGATGCTCTCCTACGTACGATTACCCCGATTTCGAAAGCAATTAGTAAGAAGAAGACATCGAAAACGAAACCAGTCCCACATCCAGCAGTACTTACACATGATATCGAAGGAGCTTTCAACCAGGTCCACCCTGTGACACTGCAAGAAGTTATGCACCAGAGACGCCTTCCGACCTATCTGACCGACTGGGTTACAGCATTTAATACAGATCGGAAAATCACCTTTGGCTTTAATCACCAGTCTGAAAAACCACAAAGCTACAGATGTGGCCTCCCCCAAGGCTCTCCAGTCTCACCCATCCTCTTTCTCATCTTCAGTAATGCTATGGTGGAGAAACAGGACTACCCTGCGGATGGTATCGACACATCCTACGTTGATGATGTCAGCATGGTTCAAATGTCACAAAGCATAGCGGAAGCCAACACTTTACTGGAAGAAAGAACTGAACAACACCTCAACCGTGGCCAACATCTTGGACTCACCTTCGCACCCAGCAAATCGGAACTCCTCTACTGCCTTCCACTCAACAGCAAACACAAAAACATCAGCCTCTCCTCCCACCCCCCCCTTCGAGTAATGAACACCACCATAATCCCAAAGCGTCAGATCAAGTACCTGGGCATCTACATCGACGAATCCCTTAGCTTTCTTCACCACGCATCCATGGCTGCCGGTCAAGCAAATCGGGTACAGGAGAGCTTCACCTTTTTACGACATCGGTCACGAGGTGTTCCAGCACACATTGCACATCACCTGGCATTTACAGCTATACTGCCAACAATGTTCTGGGCATCCCCAGCATGGTGGACAGGCACTCCTACGATGACTTCAACTCTCAAAATTACCTATAACCCAATAGCTTGATGGATTACCGGTCTCCCGTGCAACACCCGGCTCACCAACCTCCTCACTCTCTCACACCTTCCCCCGATGGAAGCGTATCTGCACTACCTATCTCTTCGATTCGCCATCCGACTACACTTCTTACCTGGACACCATACTCTTGGCCAGCCACGTTCGGATCAAACAACTCGCCAAAACCTTCCAGGTCTCCATCGTCTCTATGCCCTCAGCAGGCATCTGATTATGGGGAAGCTCAAAGATCGTACGACTACCTCAACAGCAAATGGAATACCAAAAATCACCTCGCCCAACCCCAATAAAACAACATGCCCGAACGAGCTGCACGGAAAATGGCTTCACTCACTCCCCGACCACACCATTGTCATACATACTGATGGCTCAAAGCTAGACAGTGGGTCAACTGGATGTGGCTGGGTGATATTCAACATTGGAAATTAACAACTCTTTCAAATCAAAGAAGGAGGCTGCAATATTGGCAACCGGACTGAGGTCTATGATGCCGAATTACATGCTGTCCAGGAAGCTGCGAGTGCCCTCTTCACGATAACGGCACCACGGTCAACGATTTTCTTTTGTATCGACAACCTGGCAGCAATCGATACCCTCCAATTCAACAAAGACAATCACAAATATGCCCGACATGCACTCGAGTCCGTGGCAAAACTCCGCCTTCTCGGGTGGAAAATCTATACACTCTGGTGCACGTCACACTGTGGCATTCCCGGCAACGCACGGGCCGACATGCTCGCCAAACTGGGAACCTCTCTCAACACCCCCTGTCAATACGCCCTGACAACCAAAATCTGGCTACAGAGTCAGGCACAAGCCCAACTCCTACAACGCTGGAAGAAGGAACTTCCACTTTCACACCCCTCCTTCACCTTTCCAACTCATCTATGCGGAGCAGACTGGACTGATACACGGGCACTTTGGCGTGTCTTCAGCAACCGATCTCCCTCAGACCCACCACCGAATAAAACCGCCAAACCATGTCCATGTGGGCAAGACCTACACACATCTCACCACCTCCTACGCAACTGTACCCTGCTCACGCAGCGGCGTTCCCTGATGAAGCGCTCTACCAGTGGGGATATCCAATCCCTATTCTTCCTCACCAGCCCGACCAACTGGGGTGGACTTCGACACTTTCTATGAGCCACTGGACTTGGCTACTCAGCAGTCATCTGTTACGACAAACAACCTACACCGTCACAAGAAGATGAAGATTCTGACTTGGACTCACCTGAGCCAGACTTTGGTGTCTTCGAACCCTGAAACAACAACATGGCATTCACAATGAAGGAGAGGATAGGTTGTGGAGGAGTCACCTTCAGTTTCCTTGTCCTAATTTCCCTCTCGGCCTGAACTTTGTCATACAAATCTTGCTTTCTGCTTCCTTCTCGTGGGTGTGAATTTTCTATTTGGCGGCTTGGAAAGATGGGAACCCCATGGGGGTGGTACGGTGTGGTGGAGTGCATATAGTCTGTAGTACTGAAGCACAAGCGAAATAAATGACATATTATCCTCACAACACCCCCCAAAACTTCACTGTTTTCACGTCACCAAAAATCTCCTTATCCAATTAAGTTTTTAACAACCCCAGAAACCCACCTCAGCAGTCAGTCAATAGTTTATTAACTAGAGGCCGCACCCCTCTGGAACCCTCCTGGGAATTTTCCCTCCTGTCGCTGCCTGTTTTTCGTGATTTTGGCTCGAGTCGCCAAACTAACCCCACCTCGCTTACAGGCTTCATGTCCTCCAGCAACCCCGGTCAAGGATCCCTCGACTCTTTCTTCTGCCGCAACACCTCCGCCACTGCAGATATTCTGCACCAAACCCCGTCCAGGAAACCCTCAGACCCCCTCCCCGAATCACAACCTCATGGTTCCCCTCCCCTGCCAAGCGAGCACGCGAGGACGACGAAGCGGCATCCAAATACGGATCCGACTCCGGCGATGAGAACAAAGAAGAAGGAGAATAGGACACAAATGACGACGCCATGGACATCCAGCCCACCCAACATATCACCAAGACCCAGACAATAGGCAGAGAGGCCAACGAACCCGTCAACACAGCCCCCCAGATGGAGGCCCCAATGAGCCCCGAACATGCCGTACTGCCCGCCGATTTTGAAATAATCAGCAACAACGTTATGGAACAACTCTATAGGACCATCTCTGCGGAGATTAAGCAACTCGTCGCCAGAAACAACACTACAATCCACAATGCCACCAACGAACTCTCCCAACAAATCTCCTCGCTTGGAACCCGGGTCACCCAGGTACAACAACAACTCCTCTCAACCGAACGTAGGCCGGCCCCCTCCGCGAAACCGACTGGGGCCCACGCCCCTACCGACGCCAACCCCAAGCAAGAGAGAAGGAGGCACGAGAAGAGAGCTAACAACAACAACGGCGGTAACAACAAACTGAATACAACCACGAACACCCGCCCCACCACCCGTACTTACGTTGACACCACCAAGACCCCGACTGCCCAGCCACAATCGCCAATCGAACAAACTACACACGCTACCAACATTGAAGGATGGGAGAACCTGCGAAAGAGGAGCCAAGGGAAGAAGCCGGCCCCACCCAAGCTCATCCCGACCATGTACCCCCAGGCTGAACGTGAGGTCACATGCCACTTGCCAACTGCAACCCCCACCAAAGCCGCCGTCTATGCCGAACGAAGCTATAGTGCCCGTCAAGCCATCTACGATGCTGTGCTTCACGGAGTCAACAAAGCCCTGGTCGACAACCAGGACGTAACCGCACCCCCTTTTCCCCCGCGCCTGAGTCACCATGCGCGGATCCATCGTCCTCACCACCGGCAACACCTAAAGCAACATCATCTACGAAGACTATGCCACGATCATTGCAGACGCCCTCTCCTACTACGGAAAAGGCAAGAAGGTGGAAATAGGGAAACGTTTCAGCCAGTTCCTCCTGCACTTCGACCCTACCCACCTCTCCTTACCTGACATCTCTAACAGCATCGCCACAAACTATCCCCAACTAACCCAAGGACAGACCCCATGCTGGTTCACCCCGGCAGACCGACGCGAACAAAAATCAACCTCCACGATCGTCATGACCCTCACCAGCAGTGTTAAGATGGCTGACATCGGACGACACTGCCTCACAATCTGCAACCACAAATGCCAACTCAACGACTACATCTGGTACGGAAGGAGCACCCAGTGTCACAACTGCCAGGGCTATAGACATCCGGCAGCCCTGTGCAGGAACCCCTCCCGCTGCGCCGTCTGCACGGAAGCCCACGAGACCAAAGACCACCCCTGCACCATCCCGACCTGCAAGAAAGGCCCAGCCTGCACCCACCCACCAATCTCCTGTGCCAACTGCCAGACCCCCCACAAGTCCAGTGACCCCAACTGATCTGAGCGAATCAAAATCTGATCCTTCAACAACAACGCGAACACAAATGCCACAACCAACATGGGAGACGCCCCCATGCGGACGTAACCGAATAACATGCCCTCACACACTGTCGGGTCCGTGCAGCTGTTGAACTGCGTGAGAGGCCATGCGACTACAATTTCAACTCTCCTAGATTTTGCGAGAAAAACAGAAAACCTTATCGGCCTTATGCAAGAACCATGGTGCGATAGACATGGAAACTCACCACTCCTACCGAACTTCAACCTTTTCCACCCAACACCCACAAAGCCCAGATGCACCACATACGTACGTTAACTCCCTGGGCTCAGCGCCACCACCACCTTCACAGCCCAGGACTCCTTCCTAGGTACCACCATCACACTGCAACAAGAACAACACACCACCAGCTTCACTATCTACAACCTGTACCCACCCGGAAGACCAGAACCGCTGGCAGCCCTCCTCCCCTCGCTCAACACCCCAGCAAACTGCCTAATAATGGCCGACCTCAATGCGCTGTCACGAACCTGGCGCGACAGGCTCCTTGGCGCCGGTGCCGGTGCCACTCTCACCCTTGTCGCTCTGTGGCTCGTCCTCGTTTCCGCTGCCGCAGCCGCGGTCATCTTCCGCGCTTAGACGCCTAGACCGATCTCCGCCATATCGCTCCGGTAGCGATATCCCCAACCGCTGGCTGGTCCAGACCTCTCTCCTTTGTTTCTTCTATGTTGCTTGTATGTCCTTCTCCTGTCCACTGCATTTGTTGTCTCCCATTGATTGATCTTGCGCGTCCTTCTCCCATGTTCGTTACGAGTATTGTTTTCCCTTGATTAAGTTGTTCGTCAGTCTTCTTTTCCTTTACTGTTACTGCTTGCGCGTCCTTTATCCTGTTGCCGCGAATAGAGTGTTGGCCGCGCAGCGGCCGAGTGCGATCATGTGTTCGCCTTGGGCGCGGCGATCGAGTCAGGATGTTAGACAGAGGAACTCTGTCAGTCTTGCCGGCAACCTGTGATTCCACAGAGGGACGGAAAAGTATAAAGGAAGGGCGCGGTAGCTCGTCTGGAGATTCTTCTCCACGCAATTGATTATCTCTCTCCACAGAACTACCTCTCTCGACCCGTGAACCAGCGCTGCGACCACCACCCCCGATAAGAACAACGAACCCACGCAAAGCGTGTGAGAAGACCGCGACGAGACCACACCAGGCGTGACGGATACCGCGAGAACAACAAGCCCACGCAAGGTGTGTGAGAAGACTGCAACAAGAGCACACCAGGCGTGACAGATACCACGAGAACAACGAGGCCCCGCAAGGCGTGTGAGAAGACCGCGATGAGAGCACACCAGGCATGACGGATACCGCAAGAACAACGAGCCCACGCAAGGCGTGTGAGAAGACCGTGATGAGACCAGGCAGGGCGTGACGGATACTGGGAGACTACCAGCAGTGCGTGAGTACGCCGGAAGTGCGACTACGAGTGGCGCTGAATATGCCAGAAGTGTGACTACGAGCTTGCCCCTAAGAAACCGAGCCTACATTACCTGTCGAGCAGCATGGAGTAGTCAAGGCAGGATCTTGACACTAGATTGCATCTCCAAATCGACACCTGACATAGCAAGACAACACCCATCGTCAAGTCCCACAACGAAGACTCTGAGGACCCCCTCAACCTCCGAGAATTCAGGGAAGTCCCTGACTACCAGCGGGCCCTGAGCCCTGTGACACCGGAACCACAATCAAGACCACTGACACCCGAGTCACCAGAACAACCTAGAAAAATGGCGGAAGGATCAGGCACGGGGCGAAGCGGACCCGACTTGCTAACTACGGAGATGCTGCCAACAATCTTAGCAGCATGCGACAGACCGCCGCAGAACAGTTACCAAAAGCTCCAGCACCCCGAACCGTTCGAAGGAGAAAAAGCAAAATTCAAAACATTCCTGGCTCAGTGTGAGCTGAAGTTCAGGACAGATGGGAACCGATTCGACGACGATGAGAAAAAGACGGGATATGCATCCTCCTTACTCCAAGAGGTGGCATGGAACTGGGTGGAAACTTTTCTCAACCAGAAAGGAGGAATCAACCTACTGTATTATCTCGCATAAGAGTCCTCCCCCCCTAAGCGGTTCGTGCCATTCTTGGTGATCTTGGCACGCAACTAGGGCGCTTGGCGCTTAGTCAATATCAAATTCACTAGCGCAAAAACCCCATGATATTGTCTTGTGTGGTACAAACTTCCCCTGCCTCACGCCTCGTCTCTTCAACAGAATTCCACACCATCATCATCTTCAGTATCACTGATACTAGGGAACAGCTCTGCAACCACATACTGCCTACGTACTCCTTCCAGTCTCTTACTTCTTCTAGCTAGACTTACTGGTTCAACAGGATGTTTTCCCTTGCTGGTATGCACCGACCCCACCAAGAGCGCATCCGCCGAGCCTGCTGAGCGTGCACCTGCAGTGCCCAGTGTGCTTGCCGAGCCAGCCAGGACGTGCGCTGAGGTTGCTGAGGAAGAGTGGGCAGCTGTGAGGAGTTGAATACTATTAGTAATTAGGTAGAGGCCTATGGAATAGGGAATTATTACCAGATTTATCTCTGGATCTTTGAGACCCTCGTTCACGGCCCCTAGGGCGTCCACGCCGGTTCCCCCTTATCGCTGTCTTTAGGGGTACATAATCATCACTACTGGGTGATACCAGCAGGGTGGATCTGTTTGCAGTAATAGTGTATGTCGAGGCCAACGAGCCTGCTTTCAATTTGCACGCCTCTAGTCCAGCTTCTATGTTAGTGTGTGAGGGTGTACTAGCCACTGTGGCTGTAAACAAGTCACTGACAGTGAGTGGGCGCAACAACTTGGTGGTAGGTTCATCTTCCTCATCACTGGCATCAGTCTCTGGATTATCACTGGTGCCCTCGGATGAGCTATCAATAGTGGGTGTATGCCCCCAATTCTTAAGTCCCTCCACCAATGTTACACCTGAACGTTTGGGCGCGAGTAAGTAGCTAGATAGAGAAAAACCCAGGGGCTAAGGACGAGGGGGCTGAGGCCGTGGCAAAGTCAGAGAGTCTAGGCCAGGAAAGAAACGGAGTCAGGCC
>Ga0307508_10004631_pt1 | contig 13355 bp, 12 predicted proteins | sample 9_EM_MG_FD_203089 | JGI IMG/M metagenome (GOLD analysis project Ga0307508, IMG submission 203089) | Populus trichocarpa ectomycorrhiza microbial communities from riparian zone in the Pacific Northwest, United States - 9_EM | ecosystem: Host-associated > Plants > Roots > Unclassified | place... | reverse complement strand
GTGCTTTAGTTCACAGATTTTCATATTTCAGGTCCTGTCTTGCTGTGAGTGATTGGCAGTTTATACTTGTTTGAGCATATCAAGAAGAACCTTAGATTTGAGGTTGCAATCTTTATATTTTACTTCCATTCTTTATTTATTAGCATGTGTCTTCCTTCTAGTTAAAGTAAAGCTACTAATGTACATTCTTACTCTTAATTTCTAATTCTACAATCTTGGGTTTGGTATTTTTTTACCAAGCTTTTGTTTGAGGGGTGATTGAGCTTGACGGCATTGCAGCACTTTGGTTCTTTGTTTGCATGTCCAAATCATATGGGGTATAGAATTTGACGGAAGGGACATGGACATTGGAGTGTTTGATCTTCTGGGTTTGCTTCATTATTGATGATTTTCGCAAGTAATTCTATATATATAACACTCAGATATTGTTATCACACCCACAATAAAAGCTCTTGGTATCCATTCCTTTATTCTAGTATATCTCTTCTCCTCCAAGAATTTCTATCTGTTTCCTCTCTCTCTCTCTCTCTCTCTCTCTCTCTCTTCTTGAATTGATGAAAATTAAAGGTTTTGATTGCCTGGAATAACAACTTGCTGGTTTCCTAAGTAGTAGTGAAACTTTGTACAGGAAGCAGGTTGTCTTATTGAGTTCTGTCTTCTTCTGAGATCATCTTTCGCTTGCTGCTGAAGAAGGGACCTTTTGGGGCTTCTCATGCATTGAATGGGAAGCTTACGTTGGTGAAGAAGTGAAGAAGTCAGGTCTATCTGATTCAACTATATTTAAAAAGCAATTTGATGAACACATAATCAAGAAGAAAATCAAAAGGATTAGTCATGAAGTTCATGAAACTCGGATCCCGGCCGGACACGTTCTACACTGCTCAGGCTGTCAGGTAAAAAACTTATGAATCATTCAATAGGCTGCAGATAATGTCAGATGACGTATATCCTGAAGGAAAGATGTCAGTAATTTAATTTCGCAATGCAGGTCTGTCTCCTCTGAAGTTTCCAGTGACCTTATAGTTCAAGTGAAAGGGAGTAGATATTTGCTTCACAAGGTAGGTAAAGTCCATAAGTTTTCTTTTACAAAAGATTTGGAATAAAGGATATTGATCGTGGCATCTATTCCTCCGATTCATCTGGATTATAATTTCAGTATTCCTGATGCTGATTTTTGCAGTTTCCTCTGCTTTCCAAGTGTTTGCGCCTACAGAGACTGTGCTCTGAATCCCCTGAAACCTCACAACACCATATAGTCCAACTCCCTGATTTTCCTGGTGGGGTTGAGGCATTTGAACTTTGCGCAAAGTTCTGTTATGGTATTACAATCACTCTTAGTGCCTTCAACATAGTTGCTGTGAGATGTGCTGCGGAATACCTGCAGATGACAGAGGATGTAGAGAAGGGAAACCTAACATACAAGCTTGAAGTTTTCTTCAATTCCTGCATACTTCATGGGTGGAAAGATTCTATTGTCACTCTACAGAGCACCAAAGAATTTCCTTCGTGGTCAGAAGACCTTGGAATAACAAGCAGATGCATTGAAGCGATTGCCTCTAAAGTCCTAACTCATCCATCAAAGGTGAGTTTGTCGCACATTTACTCTAGAAGGGAAAGAGATGATGAGTCTTGTAACGGAGCAGAGAGCCAGAGACATAAACCGCCAAGCAAAGGGTGGTGGGCTGAAGATATGGCAGAATTAGGCATAGACCTATATTGGAGAACCATGATAGCAGTCAAGTCCGGTGGAAAGATGCCATCTAGTCTCATAGGGGAGGCCTTGAAAATTTACGCAGCTCGATGGCTACCTAACATATCAAGAGAAAGAAATGTTAATAAGCAAGTAGCATCTGACTCGGATTCAGACTCAACCAATGAGATAACTTCAAAGCATAGGGTGCTTCTAGAATCAATAGTAAGCTTACTCCCAGCTGAGAAAGGTGCTGTATCTTGCAGTTTCCTTCTCAAACTTTTGAAAGCAGCCAATATTCTTAATGCCTCCTCATCTTCAAAGATGGAATTGGCCAGAAGAGTGGCACTTCAAATGGAGGAAGCAACAGTTAGGGATCTGTTAATACCCTCTATCTCATATGCAAACAGTACAGTGTATGATGTAGACTTAGTCATCACCATATTGGAGCAGTTCATGTTACAAGGGCAGAGTCCTCCCACTAGCCCTCCGAGATCCAAGCTGGGGTTTGAAAGGAGAAGGTCGCGGTCTGCAGAGAATATTGTCTTGGCGTTTCAAGAGAGCAGGAGGTCTTCTTCAGCATCACATAGCTCAAAGTTGAAGGTGGCAAAGCTTGTGGATGGCTATCTTCAAGAGATTGCCCGAGATATGAATTTGCCTCTTTCAAAATTCATCGCACTTGCTGAGGCCATTCCAGATTTCTCAAGGCTTGATCATGATGATCTCTACAGGGCCATTGACATTTATCTCAAGGTAAAATTACAAATTCATAGTATTTTAGTCAGCAAAATTAACCATAACTCTCATGGCAGTTCAATGTTAGGACATATTTCACCCTCCTGCTAGATTTCTAGGTTTCTTTATCATATTCTAGGATGTAGGTCCCCACTGTCTGTTAGATAACCAACTCTCTTGACCTCTGGATGTGTCAAGTTCACAAGTATTTGACAGTTAGGATTAGGCTGATCTGACAAATTTAGCATGAATTATTGTTAATAATCTTTTGATGTATTGAATTGCCACTCCAAGACTAATGAAGGGGTTCATCTTTTGATATTTGACAAAATATGAATTTCACCTGGTCACAAAATTAGCCCCCTTACCGTATGTCAATTGCTTAACGTATTATAGAATTAGCCAATTTTAATTACCAACACAAGATGGGCACATGGTGACAATTTTCATGAACGAACATCAGGCACATCCAGACCTAAACAAGAGTGAAAGAAAACGACTGTGCAGAACCCTAGACTGCAAGAAACTATCTGTTGAAGCCTGCATGCATGCCGCACAGAATGAGTTACTCCCACTGAGGGTGGTGGTACAAGTTCTCTTTTTTGAGCAAGCTAGAGCAGCCATGGGTAGTGGCAAAGTCACCGAGCTGCCTAGCAACATCAAAGCACTACTTGCTGCACACAATATCGATCCTTCAAGGCCAACAACTGCATTAAGCACGACTACTAGCATTCCAGCAGATGACCAATGGAGTGTTTCAGGCCTTAGATCACCAAAATCTAAGGTTTCAACACTAAGGATGAAATTGGCTGAAGATGATTTAGATGAAAGTGATCTGCAATCAGAAGGGCTCAGGAGAACTTCAAAGTTCAAGTCTTTCTGTGCTCTTCCTACACGACCAAAAAGGATGTTCAGTAAGTTCTTGTCCATCAATAGAAATTCCAGTGAAAAAAACTAGGTGAATTTTGTTAACTTCCAGAAGCAGATGGTAATTTAAAGTGTAACATATACACTGTCTTTTTTCTTTTTTTTCTTCTTTTGAAATGCCTTGTAATGTTTAGCTGAGAAGGGAAAAAAATTCTAATGTGCATTGGTATGTAATTTCATATAATAAGAAAGAAAATTTTGAGGACATGAGAGAAGATGAATATCTTTTCGTTGATCTCATTGTGGGAACTAGAAGAAATAAGGACTCTTAATTAGATTTAGAACAACAATTCTGGGACCAATGTTCTTGAGTTTGTCTATAAATCTGCAACATCTGCCGTTGTCTCCTTTCATCCCACTGGATTCTCATGACCTCTTCATTGATTGCGATTAGTTTTCGATTATTTTCGTCTGACTTTGTATTGTTCTTCCTGTGTAGGAATTCGAGGTTTGTTTATCTGTTTTTAGCCAATAAGTATCCGTTGTTGTTGGAAACCCATTAGAATAATCATGCTAGTCTGATTCTAGTTGGTCAGGAAACTTTTCCTGTGAGTTTGCTTGTCAGACTTGTTACGCTTCAAATCGTCCCCATCAAGGACACAAAATTTCATTAAAAAATCAGTGACCAACAAGACATATACATGAAGCCTAATACCAGCAAGCAATTTGGAGCAATTCTAATCTAAAAAATTACTCAGATTGGATTACTAGTGTCAAAATCGGTGCTAGGGTTTCCTTCTTTCTTTGGTGGTTTAAGGTTGGTTAAACCAACGATTATAGTGGGCAGCAACTACCTGGTAAAAGGGTTAGGCAGAAGGCTAGTCAGTTAGAGAGCATTGGTGTGGCCATCATTGAAAATTTCCACAACAGAACATGTTGCTTGTCAATTGCTCAAGATAAGTAAACGGAGAAATGATTGATTCTGTCCTGCCATTCCAATCTAATTATGCGCATGGAGAAGACCTTAGGGATCGCCATTATCATTCATTCCTAACCATTCATGATCAAATAAACAGCCATATACCTGCTAGATTTCACACGCCAAACAAGCTCTAGGTGGGAGGACGAAAGTTAAAAATGTAAGCAAAACGTAATGCTTGTGCTTCAGGACCTGAACTTTATATATTCGAGGTTAAAACTTCGCAACTCATGCTCTTTTTTCCATTTAAAGTAACCTGTTATTGGGCTTCAATTCTAATGCACGTTCTCACCGGTACTCATTAAATCAGGTTGCAACAGTAGTCTATAAAATATTTTACGGGGTTATGCAGGCATGAGTGTGACCATGTATGGGTGTGGGGTCGTGCTTGGTAGCATATCTTCATGCTAAATCAATTTCAAGGTTATCTACAGTTGGATATTGCTTGAGTCACCGCGTAGCCAGCTCCATGCTGCATTTAGAGTGTTCTGAGCTTCATCCTCAAATTAATGAAGCTTCCGATGTTTTTTTTTTTGTTTCCTTTCAAAGCCTTGTTTGTTTTTCAATACTCTTCTGATGATGCCAGGAGTTTGGACCATTTCATCTACTGCTTTTATTTTCTCACAAGCACACCATTTTGCAGAAAGATTTCAATTTTGAGGTAAAAGGTAGATGTAACACCTCACCCCACTAGTAAGATATTGTCCGCTTTGGCCCACGGGCCTCACGAATTTATTCTTGGGAGCCACGCGTGGCTCCAAAACGTGTCTTACTAGTCAAGATGAACATGCTCATATAAGACCCTCCCCAAGTTTTCACACGCCGATGTGGGATATTACAGTAGATCAGTAGCGAAAATCGGCAGCGTGCATGCGTAGCAGCACGCAGCAGTGTGCTGACGCGAGTTGGGGACTTGGACGATGGATTGTTCAAGGCTTGACGAAACAGTGCTGGAATGACACAATGAGACAGTGTCGAATTCGATAGCACTGATGAGATCAACAGTGTTGACAAAATCAGCAGCAGGGGCTGATGATAGGTCTGGACGATGGATAGTCCATGACTGGATGAAATACACTACTGGCACGAATGATAGCACGCATAGGCAGTGGTAGTGTGCATTGGGCAGATTCGGCAGTAGTGTACGTCAAAGATTCGGCAGGACATGGGTTGGTGTTCAGCAGGAATCCTAACTTGGACAATGGACAATCCAAGGCATGCAGACACCTATTCTGGCAGTATGGAAGTTGGCAGAAGGGACACTTGGCTTGTTGGGTGGCAGGCTATGGAAGAAGCACCAGTTTAGGGCAGTTTTCGGTAGTTTTCTAGGAGGCCAAACTGACCAAACATGGCCCATGTCTTGGGAGACAATTTTGATGTAATATTCCATGTAAATGGTTGTACATAAGTGTGTAGCATGCAATGTTCTGAAACAGAATACTTGTGCATAGCACACACACTAACAGACTTGTGTATACCCTTTATTGACGAGACTAATAAAGGTTGGGAGTGTTTTCTTGTAAGATCTTGTGTGCTTGGTTCTGTGCATCGTCACTTGTGTATTTCACTTGTCTACGTAACGGGAGAGAGTGTGGGAAACCTCCTGGTGAGGAAAACACTTAGTTGTTAGGCAAACACGAGTAAATCGATGAGGGAAAGGTTAAGTCTAATGAAACTAGACTATCGCGTTAGGTTTGTTTTTGAGATGAAAATTTGAGCCCGTGACAAAAAGTACATCACCATTATGATCACCTTTAGAGTAAAACTAATGTCGTTCTCTGGTTATGCTGGAGGGATTTCTCAATCTTTGGATAATGGCACTAAGCTTAATACACTTAGGAAATCCCATAATAGAGAATGACCTTCAGAGGAACAAAGCTCTATTCAATCCACGGATAAAGAATGACCTTAAAACGAAAGAGCTCTATTCAATGTCGTTCTCTTCCTGTATGTTTTTATTTTTATGTATATAAAATTAAGGATATAGTGTCCGAAAACCTTTCATGTTGTTACCCATTTTTGGGTTCCCATACAAAAAATAAAAAATACAAAAAATACATATATAATAATATTAATAATAATTATTATTATTATTATTATTATTATTATTTGGAAGGAATCCAAAAAAATAATAGGAGTGAAAAAAGGATGCTGGAACGCCCATAAAATGGCTAGAAATTGGTTGAGGAGGTTCGAAAATACATGAATTGAAATTTAATAGTATATTTGTAACTGGTGAGAGCCTTATTGACAAGGAAAATTCAGTTTGAGGAAGAAAAGTTCAAAATCAGATGTTTATGGACTCAATTAAATTTTTTCTAAGGTTTAATTGAATTTATGGAGGGTTTGATTGTAAGAAAAATTGATTTTTAAGTCAATTTAGGTTTTTATTGAAAGAAATTAAAGTTCTGGGGTCTAATTATAATTTTAAAGAGTTGATTTGGTCAAATCAGGGGCTTAATTGCATAATTATTGAAGTTTGATGGCCAAATAGGGACTTGATTGAAACAATCCGAAACCAAGGATCAAATTGAAAAAGGCGCTAAAATCAAGGGATCCAATTACAATTTTTCCCTGGGCTTGATTACAAAATTATAAAAACATCCAAGAACCAAGTCAGAAATATCCATTTAAAATTTAAAACATCCATTAAGTTTGGTTTTAACAGACCAAAAGCCAAATGGAGTTCTATCATAAACTTTTAAAAAAAAACAACTTAATTTTTGAGTTTTTTTCCATACTAGTATAGCTCTTTTTTTTTTGGATTAACATAGTTGAAGTGGTTGCGCAAATATAATCCACGCTACTTGAGACTAACATATATCAAATATAAAATTGAGGGACCAAATGAATATATGAACCTAAAAAAAAATGAAGTTTTTTATTTTTTTGACATGTGAGACCTATGTCTTAAGTTGAGACAGTGAGACCTATGCAATTAATTGATGATATATATATATATATATATATATATATATATATATATATATAGCAAATTATTAAAAATACCAAATAACTCTTTAACTAGATTTTCACCCCACTATATATGTTGTGAGTTGGATATTTTTTTCTAACCTTTAAAAATATAATAATATTTGAAAGTAAAAAACTTAATGCACTTTTAAAATATTGAATTGATGATATATTTATTTTAAAAAATAATTGAGACGGCAACACACTGGATCGACCTGGACTAAACATGGTTAACTTGTGAAACTCGCGATCCGGAGCACGAGACCGTGAAAACCCCATGGAACCTAAATCGAAATAAAATAGAGAGCTCAATTTCAATCAATCAAATATTAAAAGTTGAAAATGAAAAAAAAATTATTCAATTAAAAAAAAGCAACTAGATTTAACAAAGAATGAGAAATAAAAAGATCTGAGATTACCCCAATTATTTTTAAAATTATTAAAAATTCCTATAGAAAACAAATAAAAAAATTTAATAGAGCTCAATCTCTAATTAAATTAAATGTTGAAGAATGAAACTGGAAAAAAAAACATGAGCTTAAAAAAAATAAACCCAAACGAATCTCCTAAACCTAGGTTAATGTCCCAAATTCTCAACTCGTTAAATCCTAGATTTAGGCTCAACCAAGAAGCCCAAAACAATGTTAAAGTATGAAATCAGAAATATATATATATATATATATATATCAATTTTAAAAACTTGTCAAGGTAAAAAAACATAACAATAAAAAATGGAGGATAAAATCACAAAAAAAATCTCAAATAAAATAAATAATAATCAAAAGAATGAGAATCAAATCTAATAAATTAAAATATTAAAAGGGTATGAAATTGAAAACAAATTTCAATTCTATAAAATAATTCAAATAAAAAAAATATAAATTGTACTTAGCTCTGCTTTAGAACCTACGGATAACTTTAAATCATTTAAAGTTGATGTTATTTACAAGTTTGCTGAGAAATTTTATCCTGAAGATTTCAATGAACAAGAAATGTATTATTTGAGATCTCAGCTAGAGCATTATCAGATTGATGTGATTCATCATAAGAGCTTTCAGAATATGTCTACTATTTCTAAATTATGTTGAGGATGAGCTGAAACAAATAAGTCACAGCACTATCATTTGATTGACAAGCTGATCCGTCTTATTTTGACTTTGTTTGTTTCCACTGCCACTACAGAGCAGACATTTTCAACTATGAAAAATGTTAAAAATGTGCTTCCCAATAAAATGAAAGAGGAGTTCTTAGCGGATTCTATGATGATTTACATTAAACGAGAGTTTGTTGAAGATATTGATTCAGATTCGATCATAGATGTAAATCATCATAGAATCCGCTAAGAACTCATTTTTTATTTTATTGCGAAGCACAGTTTTAACATATTTCATAGCTGATAGTGTATTTTATTTTTATTTTTATTTTTATGTACTTTAAATTTTATTTTTTTTAATATTTTGTGTTACGTATTTGAATTGAAACTTTATTGTTAACTTGATAAATTTATATATACAACTTAATGATTGATCCTAAAAAATAGTTTATATATATTTGTATTGTAGTCCAGGACAGAAAAAATTTCTGGCTTCACCCTTTATTTATCCAGTGCTGTGACACTTCAAAACTTATTAATAACCTCCAGGTTTAACTTAGATCCTTGAGTTGCAAAACATCAAATATATTGGATGGCGCCACCTAAAATCTGAAATCTTATTAACAAGCTCAGGGAAAGTCAGGGTTTAGCTCCGATCTTAAAGAAAAAAAATCTGTGTGCAACAAAAAATCTGTGTTATCTAGCATGTAGAGGGTTCTGAGCTTCATCCTCAAATTAATGAAGCTTCCGATGTTTTTTTTTTTTTTTCCTTTCAAAGCCTTGTTTGTTTTTCAATTCTCTGCTGATGATGCCAGGAGTTTGGTCCATTTCATCTACTACTTTTATTTTCTCACAAGCACACCATTTTGCAGAAAGAATTTCAATTCTGAGGTAAAAGGTAGATCAGTATAATCTATTTATACGTTGTATAGAGTCCATTGCTTAAAGCTTATCAGATCTAAACATGCATCTTATTAGTTTCAAGGTTACACTTCAATCGTTAGCAGATCACAAGATTAGTAATCGAATTATACAACGAGTATGAATTGAGGTCTAAGCAGATTAGCTAGCGTTAAAATAAAACATAGGATTGATTGGTTGGTGTTGGCCGTTACTCCTAACGCTGGTCTTCCCAATTGGGCTCTAATATTGAAAATATGTACTGGATTTCTGGACAGGGGTGAATGAAAGGTAGACCCTGTTACCATGTGAAGAGACAGGGTTCATTTGCTGATTTGGTTTCTACTGGTTCGAGTGTTCATAAAATGCAAGATAGAGAAAGGATTCTGCTTGCAACACCTGTGGTTCTTTAATCTGATCAGAATTACTAGAAAATATTGATGAATAGCCTGGAGATCGACCATAACAAAAACTATCAGTTCATTCCATTTACTTGCTAACAAGAACTTGTTCCTTGCAATCCTGACCAGTATATTGTCAAAACCAGCTTTTACGTTCACCTTGTGTAAAAAGACATGCAGCAATTACCTGCAGAACCCCTCTTCTTTTCCTGATCTGAACGAGAGACGCAAAGAGATGTAGAAATAGGTAACATTTTATTTATACAGTAAGAAACGAAAACGAAAATGGAAATGGAAAATGTACAGCTTCAAGACCACTATGCTAGCAAACAACTGCAGTTGCACACTTACAGGTGTACATAAATACGTTCATGTGAATTACTGGGCCTCAATTGTGTTTAAATTGCTAGCACCATCAGCTGTCGTATTGATCTTAGTTTCAGAGTCTCGAAGAGAAGCAGAGTCAATGCTTTTGGTTCTTTGAAGGCTCGGGGCACGGTGTAACCTGCACCGGAAAGAACCAGCATGGGAGGTTGGAGAGCATAGGCAATTGCTCTTTGTAGCGCTTGACTGTCTTTGAAGCCCAGAAGTAAACTTTGTGCCACCACTCGACATTCTTTCAGTCTCTGATGGAATCTCTACCTTCATGACCTTGTTGAATATCTGCCCTCTCTCCATGCTTTTAGGTCCCGCAACCTGAGACTTGAGTCAATGCCATATGAACATAAGAAGGTAACAAGACTTGATATAAATAATTCAGGACTGGTATATATTGACCTATCAAACAAAAACTATAAACGAAATACTGAATATCTTGAACCACCGAAGGATATCCTGATTATATGGCCATGAAAGTTCTATCAACGAACTTCTTGTTGCGTGAGCCTTTATTTACCTCCAAGTGAAAGATTGAAGATCGATTGAGATTTGGAAGATGCTGGGAGATTGAAATGGATAAAGATAAGAAAGGTGATGGGCTATGGATTGTGTTTGAAACCTGTAGAAGGATATGATATGTCTCTCTATATCATTTCACGGGAGCGCTAAACATCACCATCAACGTCCCACCTGCAGTTACTATAACTTTTGATAATGCTTCAACCACTCCGTAAAAGAAAATACCATCAATAGGACCCCGTCTTTCCCCCCATAGGTGAATCTCCTTCTTATCCTCATCCACTTTCTGTTTACTTTGAATCGCGATTCATGCCGCTGAAAAATCTCTTTGAGGGTCCCCCATTATCATGGCAGATATTCTCGTGGATGTCAATTATCTTATCTCTTTTACTAGAAGTCTAGAACCCATTTATGATTCATGTACCACTGTTGAATGTTGATGTATGGGAGGATATGCTTGTATGCAGTGCTCTTTTTTCGCCTTTGCTTAGACTTTCGTAGATGGAAACAATACAGATAGAAAAAAAAAAAGAATTGGCTATATTTCACACTTTCTTACTAATTTTTTTCTCTCTAATGTAGCTTGCTTCTTTTAAGGGTTTACGATAAACTAATCTTTTTACGAGCAAGAAAAATCAGAATTTTAAATAAAATAAAAAACACACCATAAAATTTAAAATTAAGATAAAAATATAAAAAATTAAAGGATAATAATAAAATTAACTCAAACAATAACTTTCCAGAGCTTTGCTAGTTACCATCACATTGTTCGTTTGGCACGAATATCTCACTTCTTAAGATTAGCTTTATATATCCCACTGGTTTATCTACGAATATGCTAGACTTTCTGTATAATCTATCAGTAGCATGTCCAAAACAAAATGTCCAGAACTATCAGATGAGCTAGCCTACATCAAGAACTTATCTTTTACTCTTGTATCTATAAGATATGTTGAGACTGTTCAAATAAGGTGTGATATGGTTTTTGCAGCTGCATCAGGATACCAGGCTTGAGGACTATAGATAGTATAGAAATTGGCACTTGGTGGAGCCGACAGAAATGGAGGGCCACCATTCTTGCGGTTCTAAGAAGGAACGTATCGGAATTTCTAGGTAATAATAGCACCATGAACTCTCATATTACAGATTTGATATGGCCTCTATCATTTCTCCTTGGAGGGAATGACATATTGCATTGTGAAAAGAACTTACTGAAATTCCCAGTTCTGAACCAAATTAGCTTCAATTGTGGAACTCTTATGTATTCTTGAGAGGGATCTCATGAGAAGCAAGCAGGCTATGAAACTCATAAAAGGAGACCAGTTCTGATCTAGTAGGGAGTGTGGCAACTCTATTTCGAACTTCATCTGGAAATTGATGAAAAATAATTGCACTAAACTCAGTAGAAAAGAGAGGTTTACCAACAGCTGCTAATTCACCAGAGATTGATTTCATCGTACAAAATATTGAGAAACTAAAAGATCATTCTTAGGAGCCTTCTACAACTGAATATGCAGCTGACATGCATTGCCTCGTGTAGGACATTGAAACAACGACAGCCTCTAAGGCTTTCCATATAGTAAATGAAGAAGTGGGTCCAACCATAAAACTTCCTCAGAAAGGGAAGAAAGCAGGCAAGACATGAGAGTCTGATCGTGTTGAAACCAAGCATCAAGTGCGAGATTTGATTCAGAAATAGAAGTTGCAGAGTTCAGGATTCCTCATACCGATGCCATTAATTAATAAAACTAGTGAGTTTTTTGATGTTGAGGATAGGAACAAATTAGGTTAACGTTTTCGAGGTTAAATAATTTGAAAAAATGTGGAGGTGAGTTTGATGCAAAACGAATAATGGGGTTGAAAGGTAAGTTAGGTGGAGGAGGAGGAAGAAGGAAGAACATGAGCGGAAAAAGAAGTAACCATCCAATAGCTTTGATATCAAGTTGAAAACAAGATAGAAGATGAATTAAGTTGGAAGTTTCTATATAAAATGTATTCCAAGAGATCAATCTAAAATTAATTTTAAAGTTTTATTTTACAACTTATTTTTGTTATATGATATTAAAGTTTGAATTACTGTGATCAGGAATTTCAATCACACTACACTATTTTATTTAATTAAATTAATCAAATTAAACACATATAATACTAATATAAAATTATTCTATAAAAAACACACATATATTAAAAGAAAAACTAAAAATAATTAGACATGTATTACAGATTAATTATGAGAGAGATCCTTGTTGATTCACACAGTAACTTCTCTTCTTCTTCTTTTTGTTTTAGATTTTTTTTTTATCTTGGTTGCTCAATTTTTTTTAATATTTAGTCCTTTAATATTATATTGATTTGGGATTATTCTTGATAGTTTTATATATATATAATCTTGTATTGGAGTAATTAAGTTAACAAAGAATCAGAATAAAATAATGGTAAGCTTGCTAAAATTTCAAACTAAAACAACTTTCATTTTAGAGTAAGTCAGAAAACTTAATAAAAACTTTCATGGAGTTGCACGATCAATTCGTACAAAGCCCCCTGAAGTATTGTCTCTTTTGATTTACACCTCTTGAAGATTTTTTATATTTCAATAGTAAAACTATATATTGTTCGTATAAATTTCCACTTTTTAATTTCATTAGGTTTTGTTAATAAATCTATTAAAAACACATGAAACTCACATGCATGGAAAAAAAAAAGGGTTAAGATAATTAACAAATAAATATTAAAAAACATTACGCAATATGAAATGCAAAAGGCAAGAAGAAATTTTTACATTAAAAATACTGATAATATAATAAGGGAAAGTGATTTTGA
>Ga0307508_10004630_pt1 | contig 13355 bp, 13 predicted proteins | sample 9_EM_MG_FD_203089 | JGI IMG/M metagenome (GOLD analysis project Ga0307508, IMG submission 203089) | Populus trichocarpa ectomycorrhiza microbial communities from riparian zone in the Pacific Northwest, United States - 9_EM | ecosystem: Host-associated > Plants > Roots > Unclassified | place... | reverse complement strand
TCCGGACGGTCGGGCGTGGCGGACGTGCCGGGGGTGCGGGCGGCCGTCGCGGACGGAACGACCGGCGCGTGCGGCCGCTGCCGGGCCGCGTGCCCGTCGTCCGACGAGCCGGCGACCGTGCCGATCGCCGCGAACGCCACCCCGCCCAGGGTGAACCCGGCCAGGGACAGCGTGAGAGTGGCGCGCAGCGAGCGGCGGGCCCGGCCGTGCTCGCGCGGGCGCCAGTCGTCCCGGCGGCGGGTCCGCGTAGTACGGTGCGCTCCGGCTTCCCGGGCGGCCCGGAACGCGGCGACCGCCCGCTGCTCGGCGTCGGAGTCGAGGACACCCGCGCGCATGGCACCGGCGAGCAGGCTCTCCAGCGCCGGACCGCCCGGCCCGTCCTCGGGGCCCGGCAGCGTCCCGCCCGGGTGCACGCGCCGACGGCCGGGGGCACTGCCGTCGCTCTGCCGGTCACCCATGTCCGTATCCATCCGTGTCCGGCAGGCGGCCGTCGCCGCCGTTCCTGCCGTCGTTGACGTTCGTTCCTTCGTCGACGTTCATCGGTCCGTCGTGAACGTTCATTTCGACTCCCCCAGCGCTCGGGGATCCTCATTCGTCACACCTTCGCCACCGAACCGGGCCGCGAGGCGCTTCAGTCCCCGGTGCGCGGCCGTGCGCACCGCGCCGGGGCGCTTGCCGAGGACGCGGGCCGCGGCGGGGCCGTCGAGTCCGACGACGACGCGCAGCAGTACGGCCTCGGCCTGGTCGCGGGGCAGGGTGCGGACCAGCTCCAGGGCGCGCTCGGTGGAGAGCGCCTCCAGGGCCTGGTCGAGGGTGCTGTGCGGGCCGGGCAGCTCCAGTACGTCCTGTTCGAGCGCCGCCGGCCGGGGCCGTACCTTCTGCCGGCGCAGATGGTCCAGGGCGCGGTGCCGGGCGATGGTCGCGGTCCAGCCGCGGAAGCCCGCCCCGTCGCCCCTGAACCGCCCGAGGTCCCGGGCGATCTCCAGCCAGGCGTCGGACGCCACGTCCTCGGCGTCGTCGCCGACGATCCCGCGGAGATAGCCGAGCAGACCGGGCTGCACCAACCGGTACGCGACCGCGAAGGCGGCCTCGTCGCCTTCCTGGGCCCGCGCGACGGCCGCCCCCAGCTCCCCGTCGTACGCCTGCACGCGGCGGGGTTCCCGTCCCTGGCCCAACGCTGTCCTCGTTGTTCGTACGAGTGAAAGACGGGCTCCGCAAAGCCCGCCCGTGCGCCACGTCCACCCGTGCACACGCCCCCACGCTCCTCTGCGCCAGGCATCACGGAAGTGTCACAGGCGGCAGGCGCAGCAGCCATGGGTGACGTTTGGCCAAAGCCGTGCGCTGAGTGTCATTGCCACCTGTTGTGACAGGTGAGGCAAGCATGTTCTTTTCTTAGGGGTGGGGTAATTGAGTCCTCGCGGGACGCGCGCGTACAGACCGCTGAGCCTGAGGCGACGGACGTGGCTGACGCTCGGCGCGGTGGTGCTGGGAGGCGGGGGCATCGTCACCTACGCCGTCGCCAGTCCGTCCGCCGAGCACCGGGCGGCTGGCCGGGCCAAGCGGCCGGTGCATGTCTACGACCTCGCGCTGAAGGGCACCGCGAACGGCAGGCGGGAGCTGCCGCGCACGGACACCGAACAGTTCTCGATGCTCGGCGTCTCCTGGACGGGGGCCACGAAGCGGCTGCACGGCACGGCTCAGGTCCGTACCCGCAGCACCGGGACCGGCGAGTGGACCGCCTGGCGGGACCTCGATGCGGACGTCGACCCGCTGCAGGACCCCGAAGCCGGCGCAGACGCGCGCGGCGCGTCCGAGCCGCTGTGGGTCGGCGCCTCCGACGGCGTCCAGGTCCAGGTCGTCCACAAGGACGGCTCGACCGGCTCCGGACTGCCCAAGGGGCTCGAGGTCGATCTGGTCGACCCGGGGGTGGCGACCGCCGCCGAAATGAAGTCCACCGGCGGCGGGACCGAGCCCGCCGCGTTCGTGGCGGACGAGACTCCGAGCGCCACGCCGACGGACAGCACATCCCCGAGCCCGACGGACAGCGCCTCCCCGAGCCCGACAGACAGCACATCCACGAGCCCGTCGGACAGCGCCTCCCCGAGCCCCACGGCCACCACGCCCTCCGCGCCGCCGTCCACCGTGCCCGAGCCGCCGATCACCTCACGCGCCGGCTGGGGCGCCGACGAGTCGATCAGCCCGGACGCACCGGAGTACAACGCGGACGTGAAGGCCGTCTTCGTCCACCACACGGACGGCACCAACGACTACTCGTGCGCCGACTCGGCGTCCGTCGTGCGGGGCATCTACGCGTATCACGTGCAGGTCAACGGCTGGAAGGACATCGGCTACAACTTCCTGGTCGACAAGTGCGGCACGATCTTCGAGGGCCGCAAGGGCGGCGTCGACCTGCCGGTGCTCGGTGCGCACACCTACGGCTGGAACCGGGAGTCGGCCGGCATCGCGGTCCTCGGTGACTACACGACCACCGGTGCCACCACCGCGGCGTTGACCTCGATCGCCCGTATCGCGGCCTGGAAACTCGGCCAGTACGGCGCCGATCCCGCCTCGACCGTGAAGCTCCAGGCCGGCGCGACCCAGACGAACTACTTCGGCACCGCCTTCACCGCGGGCAGCTCGTACACCTTCAACCGGATCTCCGCCCACCGCGACGGCTACAACACCCAGTGCCCGGGCAGCTCCCTCTACGCCCAGCTGCCGACCGTCCGCGCCTGGGCGTCCGGCCCGGTGCAGGGCCTGAAGGTCACCTCGCTGACCGGCGCGGGCCTCGCCGGCTCGACGTACTACACGAAGGGCGCGATCACGGCCAAGTGGTCGACCACCACGCCTGGTTCGCTGATCTCCAAGTTCGAGCTGCTGGTGGACGGCAAGGTCGCCGCCACCGCCTCCGGCACGGCCACCTCGGCCGGCACGACGCCGGCCGCGGGCAGCCACACCGTGGCCGTACGGGCCGTGCACCAGTCGGGCAAGACCGTGACGTCCGCCGCACTGACCGTCGTGACGGACACGACGGCGCCGGCCTTCACGACCGCGCCCAGGCTCTCGCTGCGCACCGGCACGGTCGACACCGCCTCCGTCCCGGTCACCCTCGGCTGGAAGGCGGCCGACAACAGCGCCCTGAAGTCGGTGAACCTGCTGACCCCGACCACGGCCACCTTCGGCCCGACCACCACCGGCTCCAGCCGCACCGCCAAGTCCGGCACCGCGTCCACCTGGTCGATGAAGGCGTACGACTACGCGGGCAACACCGGCACCTCGTCGGCCTCCTACACGCCGGTGATCCTTCAGGAGACCTCGGCCGCCAAGTCCGGTACCTGGACGACCCGTTCCTCCACCGGCTACCTCGGCGGCAAGTCGTACTCCAGCGGCTCGAAGGGCGCGAGCCTCACCTGGACGTTCACCGGCCGCTCCGCCTCCTGGGTGGTGTCCCGGGCCTCGACCTCCGGTCAGGCCTACGTCTACGTCGACGGTGTCAAGGCCGGCACCGTGGACCTGAAGTCTTCCTCCACGCTTTACCGCCAGGCGATCTGGACCAAGACCTGGTCCAGCAGCGCCAAGCACACGGTGAAGATCGTGGTGGTCGGCACCAGCGGCCGTCCGACGATCACGACGGACGGCCTGGTCTACATCAAGTGATCAAGTGATCACGTGGCCGTGTCCACCGGTTCGGGCGTCCGCTCCTGCGCAGCTTGCGGGGTGGGCGCCCGATCCGCGTTCACGACCACGCCCGCGATCGTCGCGGCCAGCAGCAGCGCCCCCATCGCCCACCATGTGGCGACGTTGAAGCCGTGCACGGTCGCCTCCGCCTGCAGCGACCGCGGGTCGGTCCCCGGCCCCGCATGCGCCGTCAGATACCGCGCCGTCACACTCGCGGCGATCGTGTTCAGCAGCGCCGTACCGATCGAACCGCCCACCTGCTGGGCGGTGTTGAAGGTCGCCGAGGCCGCACCCGAGTCACGCGGCGCGACGCTCCCGGTGGCCAGCGAGATGGAGGTCATCATCGCCGTACTCATGCCGAGCCCGAGCATCAGCATGCCGGGCAGGACGTGCGAGGCGTACGCCGGCTCCACGCCGACCTGCGCGATGATCGCCAGCCCGCCCGCGGCCAGGAGCAGTCCCGGCACGATCAGGAACCGCGGCGGCACCCTGCCCAGCAGCCGCGCGGCGATCTGCGTCGATCCGACGACCATCGCGACCGTCATCGGCAGATACGCGAGCCCGGTCTTCAGCGGCGACCATCCCAGGACGCCCTGCAGGTAGTACGTCAGGAAGAGGAACACGCCGAACATCCCGATGGTGACGAACAGCGTGGTCACGAAGGCGCCGACCCGCTGCCGGTCCTTGACCACCGACATCGGCAGCAACGGCACCCGCGCCCGCGTCTGCCACACCGCGAACCCGGCGAGCAGGACGACCCCGGCGACCAGCAGCGTCACCACCCGCCCGTCGCTCCAACCCCTGGACGCCGCCTCGGAGAAGCCGTACACCAGGGCCAGCATCCCGCCCGAGCCGAGCAGCGCGCCCGGCACGTCGAGGCGGGCGTCGGGGTGCCGTTCCCCGGGGGCGAGCAGCGCCCACGCGCCCGCGAACGCGACCAGGGCGACCGGCACGTTGACGTACAGGCACCAGCGCCAGTCCAGGTACTGGGTGAGCAGACCGCCCGCGAGCAGCCCGATCGCCGCGCCCGCCCCGACGATCGCCCCGAACACCCCGAACGCCTTCGCCCGGTCCTTCGGATCGGTGAACGTCGTCGTGAGCAGCGACAGTGCGGAGGGCGCGAGCAGCGCGGCGAAGACCCCCTGCAGGGCCCGGGCTCCGAACAGCATCCCCTGCCCCGACGCGGCCCCGCCGAGCGCGGAGGCGGCGGCGAAGCCGAGCAGCCCGATCATGAAGGTCGTCCGGCGCCCGGCGAGGTCGGCGATCCGGCCGCCGAGCAGCAGCAGTCCGCCGAAGGCCAGGGTGTACGCGGTGATGACCCACTGCCGGTTCCCGTCCGACATGTTCAGGTCGGCCTGGGCGGACGGCAGGGCGATGTTCACGATGGTCATGTCGAGGACGACCATCAGCTGGGCGAGCGCGATGACGACCAGCGCCCACCAACGGCGGTTCTCGGCCATGGAGGCCTCCCGAGTCGTACCGTCCCGAGGTCGCCTCCATGTTCCCTCCGGGCACCGCCTTTTGGGAACGCCAGCGTCTCTTATTACGGTGATTTTGCCGCCGCGGTCACCTTCGGACGCCCCTTGTCGCATCACGGCACAGCAGCCGCAGCGACCCCTCCCCGGCGAAGCAGCGCCGGGCCTCGTCGAACGGGTCCCACAGCCGGCCGTCCGGGGTGCGGATCCAGTGGTCGCCACCGGTCGTCCACCACTCGGCGCCGGCCTGACGGACGATCACCTCACCGGCGTAGGCCCCGAATCCGCGCAACACGCTTTCCACGGCGGCGTACGGCGCCCCCTCCTGCCGTATCCCCTCGATCATCCGGTCGACGCGCCACAGGCTCTGCGCCGAGTAGTCGAGGCGCAGCCGCGCCCCCTCGCGCATCGCCGCGACCGCGTCGGCCGCCCACCGCACGGGCTTTGTCGCCGCGTTCGGCCTGGTCTCGTGGAAGGTAGTCACATACACAGGAGCGGGCGCGGCGTGCCCTGCGTCACTCGATTTCCGGGGGATTCCCCAGACCGGCGCAGGACCGCCCCACGGCCACCGCAGGACGGTCACAGGACTCCCTCAGGTGCGAGTTTTGCCCGAGAGTGACGCTTCGCCCCTTCCGTGCGCTCCTCTCACTGATGAACATGTACTTCCATCTCCGCGCGGTGCCGCCCCCGGCCCTGCGCAACAGCGCGAACTGGCTCCAACGGCTGTTCGAGGACGACTGGGACACCGTGCGCCGACGGATCGAACGGCACCGGGAGGAGATGCTGGACCGCCACTACCTCGACCACGACGTCCTCTACGCGGGAAGTCCCCCGCACCAGATCAAGGAGGGGCCGCGCGCCCACGTGGTCCTCGGCGGCCGCGCGGTCCCCCACCGCGAACCCGAGGAACCGCCCTTCCTGCTGCTGACCACGGCGCAGGTGGCCCAGGTGGCGTCGTTCCTCATGTCGGCCGACATCGAGGCCCTGTGGCACACGGCCCGCGACGAACTGCTCCCCCACTACGGCGGCAGCGCAACGGAACACGAGACACACAGCCTCTTCGCATCGACCCACCGCGACCTGACGGCCTTCTACGCCCGCACGGCCGAATACGGGGACGGGGTGGTGAAGTGGCTGCTGCGCTGAGGCCCTCCGGGTCCTGCAGCCCCCGTCAGGGGCGCGGGGCGTCGTCGATATGCGGCTCCGCCGCGTGGGCGCGACCAGCCACAACGCACCCGCAGCCGACCGACGACCCGTCACGGCCCTACCCGCGGAGCGTCCGCGCCCGCCGCGACACAACGGCCCGCAAAACCCGCCGCCCCTCGGTGGAAACCTCCAGCGCCCCGCGCAACCCACCCGCACCGTGGCCGGCCAGGAGTTCCAGGACGGTGACCTGCCGCCGCAGCTCAGCGGCAACCAACGGCGATATCCCCTCCGTACGGCCCTCGCGCCGCGAGTCCACCGAACCCACCGGGTCGTCAAGCGGGTCAAGAAGCCGATGTATCTGCAGCGCGGCGACCGAGCAGCCGTCGGCCCACACCCGCACCTGGCCTGCGGACGGGTCGGCGGGGGCGGCTGCCAGCATCCGGCGGGCCAGCAGCGCGGCCTCGTCCTCGAGGGACTCGTCGTACTCGTCGGGCCCGGCGAGTCTGCCGCGCGCCAGCTCCAGCCGCGCGCCCCAGTCACCGGCGTCGCCGGTGTCCGAGAGGCTGGCCCACAGGGGCCGCAGAATCTCGTCGTCACCGCCCAGCAGGGGAACGCACCGATCCAAACAAGCCAGACCACTGGCGGCCAGTCCGCGTTCGTCGGCCTGAGCGATCAGTTCCACCAGGCTCATCCACGCCTCCTTCTGCGGGTCCCTTGAAAGGCCCAACAGGGCTCTTCCCTTACGGAGCCCGCACCTCCCCTTACTGCGTGCGACGGGCCGGGAGTGTCACAGCGGCACCACGCCGAGCCGGTCGAGCAGACGGAAGAAGAGGTTTTCGGCCAACGGGTCGGCGTCGGCGGTCAGTACCTCGACCAGCGGTCCTGCGTCGATGTCGCGCCCCGCCTCGGCGGCCCAGGCGACCGCCCGGTCGGCGGCGTCACGGGGCTCGAGGAAGTAGTCCTCCAGCGTGAGCCCCTCGTTCCCGGCGCCGAGGTACCCGGCCATCGCGGCCCGCGCAAGACACGTCGTCCACGCCCCGCTCCCGGGCGCCGCCGCCTCCACGACCACCGAGGCGCTGTCCATGACGTACCCGAAGAGCGCGGGCGCCCCGGTCTCCCCGGCGAGGACGTTCATGTTCCCGACCTCGCCGTCCCCGCTCGGGTACTCCCAGACCTGCCATCCGTCGGGCGCCTCGGCCCGCAGCTCCATGCCCTTGGCGCCCGCCAGCGCGTCGAGCTCTGCGAGCGGCCGCTCACTGCGGCCCACGACGAAATACCCCCAGTACCCCATGTCCCGTCTCCCCCACGGCTTCTCGGCTTCGGCTCGCGCCGAATACACCACAGTCGTACGGCCGTTCGCAGCCGTATCCGCCAAGAGGCTTCGGGCTCGGGCGTGCTCAGCCCAGCTTGCCGGCCAGCGCCCTGAACTGCGCCCAGGACAGTCCCGGCCGCCGTGGATCCCACAGCTTCTGGACCGTGGCCCGCAAGGGCATCCGGATCCCGGCCGCGACCTGGTCCTGCGTCTGCGAGGTGGAGAGGTCGCACCACACCGCGAAGGACCCGCCGAGGATCTGCCCGTCGTACTTCGCCGGAACCGCCTGCGTGCCGCGCACGACGAGCGGCGTCCACTGCTCGTAGATCCGCTGCCCGGTCGGATAGACGAAGTTGTTCGGCTGGCCGAGGACGTAATACAGGAACTCGTCGTTGTAGTTGATGAGCTTGCGCCCGGCACTCAGATACTCCACCGGCTGCCGCGCCCCGATCTCCTTGCCGGTCCAGTACGCGACCTGCAGATCCTTGGCGGGCTGCACGGACGTCCCGCGGAAGAAGCCGTCGTTCCACACCCGCATCGTCCGGTCATGGGCCCGGATCGTGTCGGCACGGTCGTTCAGCCACCCCGTGGTCAGATCGGCAACGGTCCCCCCGGACCCGTACTTGTCGACGGCGGCGGCGGCCAGCTGTGGATAGGAGGCCGCCGGACTGGACACCGTCAGCGCCCGGTACTCGTCACCGCCGAGATTCCACTGACTGCCGGGAAACAGGTCGGCGTACTCGTTCAGCAGGTCGTCGACGATATCGGCGGCGGCCGGTTTGGAGATGTCGACGGCCCCGCTCGCGGCCACACCCTGCGCGTTGCGCAGCTGCAGATCGGGGTGGGCGGCGATGACGGCCCCCAGATGCCCGGGCGAGTCGATCTCGGGCACCACCGTGATGTGCCGGCTCTCCGCAAGGTCGACGATCTTCTTGACCTCGGCCTTGGTCAGATGCTGCCGCGACACGATCTCGGGATGGGTGCCGGACTCGATCCGGAACCCCTGGTCGTCGGAGAAATGCAGCCCCAGCTGGTTGAACTTCAGGTCCCCGAGCTCCCGCACCCGGGCCTCGATCCACGCGGCGGTGAAGTGCTTGCGCGCGATGTCCAGCATGAACCCGCGCACCGCCTTGGCAGGCTCGTCCTTCACGACCCCCTCGGACGCCGTGCCGCCGCCGTGCACCTCCTGCTTGAGCGTGCGGGTGCCGTAGAAGACACCCGCGTCGGCCGGCCCGCTGATGTTCACGCGCCCACCGCGCACGGTCATCGCGTACGACTCCGGGTCCGCACCCTCGTCGTCGTTGAGCGCCAGCCGCACGTCCCCCGCCCGTACGTCGTCCTTCTCACCGGCATACGTCAGCCCCAGCTCACCGGCGATCAGCCGCCCCTCGCCGGCCAGGTCGGCGTCGTTCACCACCACGCGCCCGCCACGCGCCGGACGCCAGCCGGGCCCGCGCGCCGCGGTGTGCGAGCGCACGGCGGGGATGGTGCGGGGGGCCTTCGACAGGGCGTACGAGCGGGTCGGGCCCGGCGTCGGACTCTGACTGCGCGGGGCGGCGGGCGGGGCCTGGGACCTGTCGACGGAGGGCTGCTGCCGCTGCGCGGACCCGGCGGGACTGCTGTCGTCGCCGGAGGCCCAGAACCCCAGGCCGATCCCGAGCGCGACCGTACCGGCGAACGCGCCCGCGACGATCATCCGCCTGTGCTTCAGGTTCTGCGCCGGAGGCCGACGCCTGTGCTGGCTCACAGCGCCAACCTAACCAAGACCCTCGGATGGCGCGATGCGTCCACCTCGCGTTCCGAAACTCTCTCCTCTGGGTGAAATTCGGGCATCCGTCGGACACGTCATGCCCACTCTCGATAACGTGATGTCACACCTCTCACAGCATCCACTGTCGAAACACACGTGACGCCCACACACCTTCCTGGCCGAGTCGCCGCCATACCGGCGCTGCCTGAGCAGACCCGCACTCCACCGTCCCCGAACGCGCTGGCTGCCTTCAACACCGCATCCACGGACGAGGCCCAGCGCGTCCTCCTCGCCTGCCTCCGCAGCCTCTGCTGGTCCCACCGAGTGGCAGCCCACCGCCCCTACCCGGACCTCGAATCCCTACTGGCCGCAGCCGACGAGGCGGCCTACGACCTGACGCCCACGGACCTGTCGGAAGCCCTGGCGGCCGAGACACTGCCGACACTTCCGGACGGAACGTACGGAGCGGCACATACGGCAATGAGTGCGGCACAAGCAGCATACGAAGCCCGCTTCGGCCACGCATTCGTCATCTGCGTGGACGGCCTGTCCGCGAACGAGACCCTGGATCACGTTCTGGCGGGCATCCGGTCCCGCCTGACAAACGATCCGGAGGAGGAACGGGTGGTGGCCGCCGAGGAGCTGCGGCGCCTCGCAAGGGGACGCTTGACCGGCCTGCTCAGCGGCGCGGGGCTGTGCCGAGATGCGGCTCCGCCGCGGGGCGCGACCAGCCCCAACGAACCCGCACCCGGCAAATAACCGGACACTCCACCCCAGATGCCGCCGACGCTCACCCATACGCGTGCCACTTTGATCACACCGGTAGGCCCGGCGTAAACCCAGCGGCAGCGCATGGCTACGATGCTTAGGGCCGGTGGACCGTACCCGGCCGGGCCCGACCGACAGCACAAGCCGGCGCGGCCCCAATCCCCGCTCCCGGAGGGACTTCCGTGCCGGCTGGAACGCTGTACCGCGGCCGGGAAGGAATGTGGTCCTGGGTGGCTCATCGAGTCACCGGCGTCCTCATCTTCTTCTTCCTGTTCGTTCACGTGCTGGACACCGCTCTCGTCCGTGTCTCCCCCGAGGACTACGACAAGGTCGTAGCCACGTACAAGACCCCGATCGTGGGACTGCTGGAGTACGGCCTCGTCGCCGCCATCCTCTTCCACGCACTGAACGGCCTGCGCGTCATCGCCGTCGACTTCTGGTCGAAGGGCCCGCGCTACCAGAAGCAGATGCTCTGGTCCGTCGTGGGCCTGTGGGTCGTGCTGATGGTCGGGGCGATCTACCCCGTCCTCGGCCACGCCGCTCGTGAACTGTTCGGGAGCTGAGACCGATGGCCACCACTGAAACCCCCGCTTCCGGGATCGGCCCCGTCGAGGGCGGCTCCGTCTACAACGTGGACACCCCGGCGCCCCTCATCGAGGCCCCGCGCAAGCGCACCAAGAAGACCCCGAAGTCGACCCGGGGCAACTTCGAGATGTACGGCTGGCTGTTCATGCGCCTGTCCGGCATCGTGCTGGTCGTCCTGGTCCTGGGCCACCTGCTCATCCAGCTGGTCCTGGACGGCGGCGTCTCGAAGATCGGCTTCGCCTTCGTGGCCGGCCGCTGGGCCTCCCCGTTCTGGCAGGTCTGGGACCTGCTGATGCTGTGGCTCGCGATGCTGCACGGCGCCAACGGCCTGCGCACGGTCATCAACGACTACGCGGAGCGCGCGAACACCCGGCTGTGGCTGAAGGGCCTGCTCTACACCGCCACGGTGTTCACCATCCTGCTGGGCACGCTGGTGATCTTCACCTTCGACCCGAACATCCGCTAGGCGCACGGGACCGAGGGACTGAGAGAAACACTCATGAAGATCCACAAGTACGACACAGTCATCGTCGGCGCCGGTGGCGCCGGTATGCGCGCCGCCATCGAGTCGACGAAGCGCAGCCGCACCGCCGTGCTGACCAAGCTCTACCCCACCCGCTCCCACACGGGCGCCGCGCAGGGCGGCATGGCCGCCGCGCTCGCCAACGTGGAGGAGGACAACTGGGAGTGGCACACCTTCGACACGATCAAGGGCGGTGACTACCTGGTCGACCAGGACGCCGCCGAGATCCTGGCGAAGGAGGCCATCGACTCGGTCCTCGACCTGGAGAAGATGGGCCTGCCGTTCAACCGGACGCCCAACGGGACGATCGACCAGCGCCGTTTCGGCGGTCACTCCCGCAACCACGGCGAGGCCCCGGTCCGCCGGTCCTGCTACGCGGCCGACCGCACCGGCCACATGATCCTCCAGACGCTGTACCAGAACTGCGTGAAGGAGGGCGTGGAGTTCTTCAACGAGTTCTACGTCCTGGACCAGCTGATCACCGAGGTCGACGGCGTCAAGCGGTCGGCGGGTGTGGTCGCGTACGAGCTGGCGACCGGCGAGATCCATGTCTTCCAGGCGAAGGCCGTGATCTACGCGTCCGGCGGCACCGGCAAGTTCTTCAAGGTGACGTCGAATGCGCACACGCTGACGGGCGACGGCCAGGCGGCGGTCTACCGCCGCGGGCTGCCGCTGGAGGACATGGAGTTCTTCCAGTTCCACCCGACCGGCATCTGGCGCATGGGCATCCTGCTGACGGAGGGCGCCCGTGGTGAGGGCGGCATCCTCCGCAACAAGGACGGCGAGCGCTTCATGGAGAAGTACGCGCCGGTCATGAAGGACCTCGCGTCCCGTGACGTCGTCTCCCGCTCCATCTACACGGAGATCCGCGAGGGCCGCGGCTGCGGTCCCGAGGGCGACCACGTCTACCTCGACCTCACACACCTCCCGCCGGAGCAGCTGGACGCCAAGCTGCCCGACATCACGGAGTTCGCGCGCACCTACCTCGGTATCGAGCCGTACACGGACCCGATCCCGATCCAGCCGACGGCCCACTACGCGATGGGCGGCATTCCGACGAACGTCGAGGGTGAGGTCCTGACCGACAACACCACGGTCGTCCCGGGCCTGTACGCGGCCGGCGAGGTCGCCTGTGTGTCGGTGCACGGCGCCAACCGCCTCGGCACCAACTCGCTCCTGGACATCAACGTGTTCGGCCGCCGGGCCGGCATCTCGGCGGCGGAGTACAGCCAGAAGGCCGACTTCGTGGAACTCCCGGAGAACCCGGCCGAGTTGGTGGTCTCCCAGGTCGAGCACCTGCGCAGCTCCACGGGCACCGAGCGGGTGGCGGTCCTCCGTCGCGAGCTGCAGGAGACCATGGACGCGAACGTCATGGTGTTCCGCACCGAGCAGACGATCAAGACGGCGGTCGAGAAGATCGCGGAGCTGCGCGAGCGCTACAAGAACGTCTCGATCCAGGACAAGGGCAAGCGGTTCAACACGGACCTGCTGGAGGCCGTCGAGCTCGGCAACCTGCTGGACCTCGCCGAGGTCATGGCGGTCTCGGCCCTGGCCCGCAAGGAGTCCCGCGGCGGTCACTACCGCGAGGACTACCCGAACCGCGACGACGTCAACTTCATGCGCCACACCATGGCGTACCGCGAGGTCGGCGACGACGGCACCGAGTCCATCCGTCTCGACTACAAGCCGGTCGTCCAGACCCGCTACCAGCCGATGGAGCGTAAGTACTGATGGCTACCCCTGTTCTGGACAAGGCGGAAGCGGCCGGCCAGCCCGAGCCCGGCTTCGCCGACTCCCCGTACATCACGGTCACCTTCCGCGTCCGCCGCTTCAACCCGGAGGTCTCGGCGGAGGCGGTCTGGGAAGACTTCGTCCTGGAGATCGACCCGAAGGAGCGCGTCCTCGACGGCCTCCACAAGATCAAGTGGGACGTCGACGGCACGCTGACCTTCCGCCGTTCCTGCGCCCACGGCATCTGCGGCTCGGACGCAATGAGGATCAACGGCAAGAACCGTCTTGCCTGCAAGACCCTCATCAAGGACATCAACCCCGAGAAGCCGATCACGGTCGAGCCCATCAAGGGTCTGACGGTCCTCAAGGACCTCGTGGTCGACATGG
>Ga0307508_10004629_pt1 | contig 13356 bp, 10 predicted proteins | sample 9_EM_MG_FD_203089 | JGI IMG/M metagenome (GOLD analysis project Ga0307508, IMG submission 203089) | Populus trichocarpa ectomycorrhiza microbial communities from riparian zone in the Pacific Northwest, United States - 9_EM | ecosystem: Host-associated > Plants > Roots > Unclassified | place... | reverse complement strand
ACCGGCCCATGTCAGCCGGTTTTTCCGGGCCCTTACGGATCTAGGTCGTCCCCGGACCGCTCACCGAAGATCCGCATGGCCTTGGCGGTCACCGGGCCCGGTGCGGCGGGCAGTTCACGGTCGTCGACGCGGTGCACGGCCTGGATGTCACGGAGGGAGGAGGTGAGGAAGACCTCGTCCGCGCGCTCCAGGACGTCGAGCGGCAGATCGGTCTCCTTGGCGCCGGTCCACTCGACCGCCAGCGCGCGCGTGATGCCCGCGAGGCAGCCGGAGGCGACCGGCGGGGTGTGGATCTCGCCGTCGAGGACGACGAAGACGTTCGAGCCGGTGCCCTCGCAGAGTTGTCCGACGGTGTTGGCGAACAGGGCTTCCGACGCGCCGTGTTGGTGGGCGCGGGCGAGGGCGACGACGTTCTCGGCGTACGAGGTCGTCTTCAGGCCGGTGAGGGCGCCGCGCTCGTTGCGAGTCCACGGGACCGTGATCACGGCCGTGGAGTCGGGTCGGCGGGTGGTCTCCCCGAGGGCGACGACGAGGGTCGGGCCGTGCTCGCCGCGGTCCGAGCCGAGGGGGCCGTGGCCGCCGGTGTAGGTGATGCGCAGCCGGCCCAGGGGCATCGGGTTGGCCCCGAGGACGGCGGCGCAGGCGCGGCGGACCTCGTCGTGGTCGGGGTCGGGCAGACCGAGGCCGCGCGCCGAGCGGGTCAGCCGGTCGAGGTGCCGGGTGAGAGCGAACGGCTTCCCGTCCACTGTCTTCGCCGTCTCGAAGATGCCGTCGCCCACGGTCAGCCCGTGGTCGAAGACGGAGACGCGGGCGGATTCGATGTCCTGCAGCCCGCCGTCGAGCCAGATCTTCACGTCTGTTGTCCCTCTCCACTCACCTGGTACGTCCCCGACGCTACCGCGAGCAGCCGGGCCGCCTTCAGCTCGGTCTCCCGCCACTCCGCCCCGGGGTCGGAGCCCCAGGTGATGCCGGCACCCGTCCCGAAGCGCAGGACACCTTCCGCGCGGTCGATCCAGAAGGTCCGGATGCCGACGGCCAGCTCGCCGGCCCCCCGGTCCGCGTCGACCCAGCCGATGCCACCGCAGTACGGGCCGCGGGGCGCCGTCTCGAGTTCGTCGATGATCCTCAGGGCGCTCGACTTGGGCGCACCGGTCACCGAACCGGGCGGGAAGGCCGCGTCGAGCAGCTCGGACCAGCCGGTGTCCGCGCGCAGCTCACCGCGGACCGTCGACACGAGATGGACGAGCCCCGGGTGCTTCTCGACGGCGCACAGATCAGGGACGCTCACGCTCCCGGTGGCGCAGACGCGCCCCATGTCATTGCGGACCAGATCCACGATCATCACGTTCTCGGCGTAGTCCTTCTCCAGAAGGTCCGCCTCCGTGCGTCCGGTGCCCTTGATCGGCCCGGACTCGACGACGCGGCCGTCCCGCCGGAGGAAGAGCTCGGGCGAGGCGGTGGCTGTCTCGACCCCGTACCCGGGCAGCCGGATCGTTCCTGCATACGGCGCCGGGTTGCCGCGGGCGAGCAGCGCGGTCAGTGCGTCCACGTCGGCGTCGGGCGCGACGGGCGCGGAGAGCACCCGGCAGAGGTTCGCCTGGTAGACCTCGCCGGCCGCGATGTACTCCCGGATCCGGCGCACGCCCGCCGTGTACGCGGCGCGGTCGAGGGATGACGTCCAGTCACCGACCGCCGGCCCGTGCCACTCCCCCGGCACCGGCGCGGGCACGCGCTCCTCCCGTACGTCCCGGAAGCGGGCGCAGGTCAGCCGGCCCTCGAAGTCCGCCACGACGGCCCAGAAGCCGCTGGAGTCGAGGGCCGCGGGATCTCCGGTGACGTCGAGGAGTCCGGTGGCGACGCGGTCACCGAAGCGGGCGAGAGGAGGGAGGTCGAGCACGCAGTCGAGTCTAGGGCGGGTGTCGTGAAGGTGGCCCGGCCATGTCCTTCCAGGGGTCCTGACCATGTACGCGACCAGGCGCAGCGCAGCACGCTGCGCAAACGCGTTTTTGTGCTGGCCCCGGAATCCGCTAGAGTTCACTTCGTCACCGGGACGCGGGAGCGGTCCGAAACGACAAGCGGACGTAGCTCAGTTGGTAGAGCGCAACCTTGCCAAGGTTGAGGTCGCGAGTTCGAACCTCGTCGTCCGCTCGAAGGAACAAGGGGATCCTCCCGATCCTCTGCACTCCTGGTGGAGTGGCCGAGAGGCGAGGCAACGGCCTGCAAAGCCGTCTACACGGGTTCAAATCCCGTCTCCACCTCCAAGGACGATTAGCTCAGCGGGAGAGCGCTTCCCTGACACGGAAGAGGTCACTGGTTCAATCCCAGTATCGTCCACTGGATCTTCGGATCCCCCGCGCGATTAGCTCAGCGGGAGAGCGCTTCCCTGACACGGAAGAGGTCACTGGTTCAATCCCAGTATCGCGCACGCAGTGCCCACGACCTGCGAGTTGTGGCCCCGAGGACGATTAGCTCAGCGGGAGAGCGCTTCCCTGACACGGAAGAGGTCACTGGTTCAATCCCAGTATCGTCCACATACCGAAGCCCCCGGCCCTGTGGCCGGGGGCTTCTTCGTGTGCCGGTCGGCCGGCAGCTGTCAGCTGGAGAACAGCATGTGGCCGAAGCTCTTGTGGCGGTGATGGCCGCCGTGACCGCCGTAGTGGCCACCGCCGTGACCGCCGTGCGGGGCGCCCCAGGCGGGCGCGGGGGCGGTCGGGTACGCCTGCGGGGCGGACGGGGGCGGCGCGGGCTGCTGCCACTGGGACTCCATGCGGGTCAGCGACTCCAGCTCACCGTAGTCGAGAAAGATCCCGCGGCAGCCGCTGCACTGCTCGATCTGGATACCGTTGCGGTTGTACGTGTGCATCGGCGCATGGCACTTCGGACACTGCATGGTCGGCTCAACTCCTCGCCGGTCGGTCCTGCTTCGCGTTTCGCCAGGACAGACTCTGTCAGGCTGCGTTCGGTTGCACCCTACTTCGCGAATCCCGGGGCCAACTCCGGCGGGAGGGAAGCCATTCGGGCACATGCATCGATCATGGACACTTCGACCTCGTCGAGGGGGCGGTCCTGCGCCACCGCCTTGGCGATCGCTCGGGCCGCTGTCTGCACCGTGAGGGCCCGGGCCGGGACGTCCAGGACGGGCCAGGGGTCGCCGTCGGCGGGTACGGCCGGGCCGCCGGCCGCGCGGTAGGCGGTGAGGAAGCGGGTCCATTCGCCGGGCGGGAGGAGGCCGCAGGCGTACCAGGCCGCCGGGCGGGCCAGGTCCCACGCGGGAACGCCGGTGCCCAGGTCGTCGACGTCGATGAGCAGCCAGGGGCCGTCGGGGGCGGGGTGACGGACGAGCTGGCCGAGGTGGAGGTCGCCGTGGCACAGGGTGGTGGTGTCCGGCATGGGCGTCTCGGCTCGGGCCCAGGCGGGGAGGGTGGCCCAGGCCTGCAGGACGGGTGGGGTGGCGGGGTGGGTGCGGGCCGTTGCCCTGAGGCGGGTGATGGCTCGGGTGGCCTTGGCGGGGCCTCGCATGGGGGGCAGGTCCGTCGGGACGGGGGTGCGGTGGAGGCGGGCGAGGAGTGTGGCCGCGGGCTCCCAGGGGGCGGCGTCGGGGGTGTCCGGATCTACGGGGGTGCCGTAGGGCCAGAACGTGACGAGGCGGCCGTGCAGGTCCACGGGCGTGGGGCCTAGTGGGGGCAGGAGGATGCCGGGGAGGTGGGTGGCGGTGGTGAGGCGGGGGGTGAGGTCGGTGAGGGGGGTGTCGGGGGCGTGGGCCTTGGCGACGGTGTCGGCGTGACGGACGACGGTGGCGTCCGGGCGGTCGGCGAGTGTGGTTGCTCCGCAGGGGCAGGTGTCGGTGCGTGTGTGGGCCTTGGCCTTGGCTCGGGCGGTGAGGTCGGAGAGCAAGGTGGTGGCGGTCACGGGGCTCCCTGGGGCGGTGTGGGTCTGTCGTGAGGGTACGGCGGCGGTGTGGCCGTGCGGCGGGCGGTGGTGGGGTGGCGGGCGCCCGGCGTTGTTGCCGGCCATGGGGAGTTTCGCCCCCGCCGCCCTTACCCGTCCCATCACCAGGGGCTCCGCCCCTTCGTCCCCGCCAGGGGCTCCGCCCCTGCACCCCGGCGGGGACTGCGTCCCCGGCACCCCGCCTCGGGGCTTCGCCCCTGACCCCATCACGGGGCTTCGCCCCGGACCCCGATCGGCCTGAACGGCCTCGTCCTCAAACGCCGGACGGGCTGAAAGAGGATGGGCGCCGGGCGGGTGGCGTTGCACCCGGTGTTGCGGAGGTGGTTGTTCGTTGTGTGCGGGCAAAGCAATGCCGGCGCAGCTCCCCAGCTGCGCCGGCATTTTTGCCGTCCGCCGCACCCCCGTCCCCACGGGGTTTCATGGATGGATGTCCCCGCCCGGACCGCTCTTCCGGGCCTGGGGTCGCCGCTCAGCGCCCCAGCATCACACCCACGGACGACGCCTGTGTGGCCACTGTCTCCCAGCCGTCGAAGACGAAGAAGAGCAGGGCCGCCAGAGGAAGGGCCATGAGCGTCGCCACCAAGGGGTGGCGACGGCCCGTGCGGCGGTGGAGCGTGGTGCGCTCCTGGGTGCGGATCAGTGTCCGCGGTGCCGTCAGAGCCATGGTCCCTCTCCTGACCGTTATCAGTTGTCGTTGGCAGCGGCGGGTGTCTGACCTCGGGGGACGAGTGCTGCACCCGCCGCTTGACCTCAAATCTAGGCGTCCGGCCCTCTCTGCACGTCATGCCCTCGTACCGATTGCCGGGCCTCCCGGAGGATGAGCCATGAGGTGGGGCGTACTCCCGTGGGTGGAGACGTGGACCTAGGTCTCAGGGTCTTCCCGGAGGGGGTGCCCGGTGTGTCCGGGCTTTTCTGAGCTGTCCTCCCTGGGTATCGGCTGCTCGACCAGGGCCAGGACCCGGTTCGCCATGAAGCGGGCCGTGCGGATCACGGAGCCGTTGCGGGTGACTTCGCTCACTTCCACGACACCTCGGCGTACCGCTGTCTCCACCCGGCGGCCCGCCCTGCTCGCCACCACCTCGTACGTGCGTGTCGTGTCTCCGGCGTCCACGACTATTTCCACGCGATCACCCTTCACGGATTCAATCCCCCTTCTGTGATGGGTGGTTGGGGTCACAGGCGGGGCAAAGTCCGCCTGCTCACGCGCTCCCTGACCACCCTTCAAGTTTCGCACCCGGCACTGACAATCGATCTGGGCGAGAGGGCGCGGCCTCTGCGCGCGGGCGGCTGTGGAAACGTAAGCTGTGCCACGTCACACGGACCGGGCAGCGGGGATGAACATGGCGATGATGCGCCTGAGGCGCGAGGACCCGCGCGTCGTCGGCTCGTTCAGGCTTCACAGACGGCTCGGCGCGGGCGGGATGGGCGTCGTGTACCTGGGCTCCGACAAGAAGGGGCAGCGGGTCGCGCTGAAGGTCATCCGGCCGGATCTGGCGGAGGACCAGGAGTTTCGGTCGCGGTTCGCCCGTGAGGTCTCGGCGGCCCGGCGGATCAGGGGCGGTTGCACGGCGCGGCTGGTGGCCGCCGATCTCGACGCGGACCGGCCGTGGTTCGCCACGCAGTACGTGCCCGGCCCCTCGCTGCACGACAAGGTGGCCGACGGGGGGCCGCTCAGCGCGGCCGACGTCGCGGCTGTGGGAGCGGCCCTGTCGGAGGGGCTCGTCGCCGTGCACGAGGCGGGGGTCGTGCACCGGGATCTCAAGCCGTCCAACATCCTGCTGTCCCCGAAGGGGCCGCGGATCATCGACTTCGGTATCGCCTGGGCCACCGGGGCGTCCACTCTCACTCATGTCGGGACGGCCGTCGGCTCGCCCGGCTTTCTCGCGCCGGAGCAGGTGCGCGGTGCCGCCGTCACACCGGCCACGGACGTGTTCTCGCTGGGGGCGACCCTGGCGTACGCGTCGATGGGCGACTCACCCTTCGGGCACGGCAGTTCCGAGGTGATGCTCTACCGCGTCGTACACGAAGAGGCGCAGTTGCACGGCGTACCGGACGCGGTGGCTCCGCTGGTGCGTGCGTGCCTGGCGAAGGACCCCGAGGAGCGGCCCAGCACGCTCCAACTGTCGCTGCGCTTCAAGGAGATCGCCGCCCGCGAGACACAGGGGCTCGCCGACGCACGTCCGCCCGCGCCGCGCGCCGCCGAGGCGGACCGGCCCACCGGGCGGCTCGCCAACACCTATCCGGAGCAGCAGCGCGAACAGCGTCGTCCCCAGGGTCCGCTCGGGACTCCGCCGCCGCGGGGTACTTCCGCCGGGTCGCGTGGGGCCTCTCCGGCCCGGGGCGGGGCTGCTCCTTCGCGGGGTGGCAGTGCCTCTCGCAGTGGCCCGGCAGCTTCCCAGCGCCCGGGCTCCCGGTCCACGCCGGCCTCCCGGAACACGACCCGCTCGGGCAACGGGAACCGGTCCGCGCAGCGCAGCGGTCCCGGTCGTCCGGCACCCAGGACCACGGGAACGGGGCGGCGGCCGGCCAATCCGCGGCTGCTGCGGCAACGGCTGTTCGTGTTCGTCGTCGTGACGCTGCTCGTGGCGCTCGGCATCGCCGCGGCCCAGGGCTGTCAGGGACCGGCACGGGGTATCGGCGACGGCCGTGAGGTCGTGCAGAGGCAGACGCAGACACAGAACCAGATGCCGTAGCCGGGGCAGGTGCAGGGGCGCGCGGTCGGGTCGTGTGCCGCGGGATGCGTCTTGACGTCCTGGCCGTGCGCGGCGGGCGCCGGCGCGGCGGAGGGACGCGCTACAGGTCCGGCAGGATCCGTTCGAAGAACTCCCGGTCGCCGTCGAACAGCGGGTGCAGGGCCAGGAACTCCTCCGGTGTGACCCAGCGGGCCTCGGCGACCTCGACGGGGTCGGGGACCACCTCGCCGTCGGCCGCGTCCGCCGTCCACCAGTGGAGGCGGAAGCTGCCGTCGTCGGTCTCCGACTCCCAGACCTTGGCTCCCGCGGAGACGGTGAGGCCGACCTCCTCGTGGACCTCGCGGACCAGGGCCTGCTCCTGGGTCTCCCCCGGTTCGACCTTGCCGCTCAGAGGCTGCCAGTAGCCGGGGCGGGACACGGTGGGGCCGCGCAAGACGGCGAGCACCCTGCCGTCCCGGCGCAGCACCGCGACGATCGCCTCGCGCTGCACCATGCCCTACACCTGAGGGCGGCCCGTGGCCACCGCGTAGAAGGCGACGGCGGCTGCCGCGCCCACGTTGAGGGAGTCGACGCCGTGGGACATGGGGATGCGGACCCATTCGTCGGCGGCGACCAGGGCCTGGGTGGACAGGCCGTCGCCCTCGGCGCCGAGCATCAGGGCGACGCGGTCCATCTTGTGGGGGGCGGCCTCGTCGAGGGATCTGGCCTTCTCGTCGGGGGTGAGGGCGAGGAGCGTGAAGCCGGCCTCGCGGACCGACTCCAGGCCCTTGGGCCAGGAGTCGAGGCGGGCGTAGGGGACCGAGAACACCGCGCCCATCGAAACTTTCACGCTGCGGCGGTAGAGGGGGTCGGCGCAGTCCGGGGAGAGGAGGACGGCGTCCATGCCGAGGGCGGCGGCGGAGCGGAAGATCGCGCCGATGTTGGTGTGGTCGTTGACCGACTCCATGACCACCACGCGGCGGGTGGTCTGGAGGAGGTCGGCGGCCGGCGGCAGCGGCTTGCGCTGCATGGAGGCGAGCGCACCGCGGTGCACGTGGTAGCCGGTGACCTGTTCGGCGAGCTCGGGGCTGACCGCGTACACCGGGGCCGGGAGTTCGTCGATGACGTCGCGCATGACGTCGACCCACTTCGCGGACAGCAGCATCGAGCGCATCTCGTACCCGGTGTCCTTGGCTCTGCGGATGACCTTCTCGCCCTCGGCGATGAACAGGCCCTCGGCCGGTTCGCGCTTGCGGCGCAACTCGACGTCGGTCAGGCCCGTGTAGTCGCGCAGGCGCGGGTCGTCGGGGTCCTCAACGGTGATGAGATCGGCCACAGGGGTGATACTGCCTTGTCCTGGGTGCGGTGCCAACGGCTTGGAACGGGTTGGGTTACCCGGGGTTACGCGGTCGGTCGCGGGCCCACGTCGACGACCTTGCCGATGACGATGACCGACGGGGCCTTCACCTCCTGTGCGACGACCGTCTCGGCGACCGTGGCGAGGGTCGCGTCGACGCGGCGCTGGGCGGCCGTGGTGCCTTCCTGGATCACGGCGACCGGGGTGTCGGCGGACTTGCCGTGGGCGACGAGCGTCTCGGCGACCTTCCCGATGGTGCCGACGCCCATGAGGATCACGAGCGTGCCGGTCAGCCTGGCGAGGGCCGGCCAGTCGACCAGGGAGCGCTCGTCGTCGGGGGCGATGTGCCCGCTGACCACCGTGAACTCGTGGGCGACGCCCCGGTGGGTGACCGGGATACCGGCCGCGCCCGGGACCGAGATCGAGCTGGAGATGCCGGGGACGACCGTGCACGGGATGCCGGCCTCGGCGAGTGCCTGGACCTCCTCCATCCCGCGGCCGTAGACGAACGGGTCGCCGCCCTTCAGCCGTACGACGGACTTGCCCTGCTTGGCGTGTTCGATCAGCGCGTTGTTGATGGCCTCCTGGGCCATGAAGCGGCCGTACGGCAGCTTCGCCGCGTCGATCACCTCGACGCTCGGGGACAGCTCGGCGAGCAGGTCGCGGGGGCCCAGGTGGTCGGTGATGACCACGTCGGCCTCGGCGAGCAGGCGGCGGCCGCGGACCGTGATCAGGTCCGGGTCGCCGGGTCCGCCGCCGACGAGGGCGACACCGGCGGTGCGGGTGCGGTGGTGGGGGGCGACGAGGGTACCGTCGCGCAGACCCTCGACGACCGCGTCGCGGATGGCGGCGGTGTGGCGGGGGTCGCGACCGCGGGCCTGTGTCGTGAGGACGGCGACCGTGACGCCCTCGCTGTGGCCCGTCGCCGGGGTCCAGGCCGTGGCGGCGTCGGCGTCGTCGGAGCGGACGCACCAGACGCGGTGGCGCTCGGCCTCGGCGGACGCGGCGATGTTGGCTTCCGTGTCGCTGGTGGCGATCAGGGCGTACCAGGCGTCCGACAGGTCGCCGTCGGCGTACGGACGCGGCTGCCAGGTGATCTCGCCGGCGTCCGCCATCGCCTCGACGGACGGCGTCACCCCGGGAGACACGAGGTGGACGTCCGCGCCTGCCGCGATCAGTGCCGGGAGGCGGCGCTGGGCGACCTGGCCGCCGCCGAGGACGACCACTTTGCGGCCGGTGAGGCGGAGGCCTACGGGGTAGGCGGGGTTTTCGGCCATGAGGTGCGGCTCCTCGTCCTGGCAAATGCGATGGGCGCTACGGCTCTGGAGCAGCCCTGACGTGCGGATTTTAGAGTTCGGTTCAGCGTACGGCCGGGGTGGGGTACACGCAGGAGCGCGTACCCCACCCCGGTGGGGAGTTACTTCTCGGTGACGCCCGCCGAGTCGAACGTCGCCACCTCGTGCATGGCCCTTGCCGTGCTCTGGACGAGCGGGAGGGCGAGCAGGGCACCGGTGCCCTCGCCGAGGCGGAGGTCGAGGTCGACGAGGGGACGCAGACCCAGCTTGTTGAGCGCCGCCACGTGGCCCGGTTCGGCGCTGCGGTGGCCGGCGATGCAGGCCGCGAGGACCTCGGGGGCGATGGCGCGGGCGACCAGGGCGGCGGCGCCGGCGCTGACGCCGTCGAGGATCACCGGCGTACGCAGGGAGGCGCCGCCGAGGAGGAGGCCGACCAGGGCGGCGTGCTCGAAGCCGCCGATCGCGGCGAGTACGCCGATGGGGTCGGCCGGGTCCGGCTGGTGGAGTTCGATCGCGCGGCGGACGACCTCGGTCTTGCGGGCCAGCGTCTCGTCGTTGATGCCGGTTCCGCGGCCGGTGACGTCGGCGGGGTCGGTGTCCGTGTAGACCGAGATCAGGGCCGCGGACGCCGTGGTGTTGGCGATGCCCATCTCACCCGTCAGCAGCGCCTTGTTGCCGGCCGCCACCAGGTCGCGGGCCGTCTCGATGCCCACCTCGATGGCCTGCTTGGCCTCCTCGCGGGTCATCGCGGGGCCGGTGGTCATGTCGGAGGTGCCGGCGCGGACCTTGCGGGGCAGGAGGCCGGGGGTCGCGGGGAGTTCGGCCGCCACGCCCACGTCGACGACGCAGACCTCGGCGCCCACCTGGCCGGCGAAGGCGTTGCAGACCGCGCCGCCGCCGAGGAAGTTGGCGACCATCTGGGCCGTCACTTCCTGCGGCCAGGGGGTGACGCCCTGGGCGTGCACACCGTGGTCGCCGGCGAAGATCGCGACGGCCGCGGGCTCCGGGATCGGCGGCGGGCACTGGCGGGACAGGCCGGACAGCTGCGCGGAGATGATCTCCAGCATGCCGAGCGAGCCGGGCGGCTTCGTCATCCGCTTCTGCCGCTCCCAGGCCTCGCCGAGCGCCTTGGCGTCCAGCGGGCGGATCTGGGCGACGGTCTCGGCGAGCAGGTCGTGCGGCTCCTCGCCGGGCAGCGCGCGGCGGCCGTACGTCTCCTCGTGCACGACCCACGACAGCGGGCGGCGCTTCGACCAGCCGGCCTGCATCAGCTCGGGCTCGTCCGGGAACTCGTCGACGTAGCCCACGCAGAGATAGGCGATGACCTCGAGGTGCTCGGGCAGGCCGAGGCCGCGGACCATCTCCCGCTCGTCGAAGAAGCTGACCCAGCCGACGCCGAGGCCCTCGGCGCGGGCGGCGAGCCAGAGGTTCTCGACCGCGAGGGCGGCGGAGTAGGGGGCCATCTGCGGCTGTGTGTGGCGGCCGAGGGTGTGGCGGCCGCCACGGGTCGGGTCGGCGGTGACGACGATGTTCACCGGGGTGTCGAGGATGGCCTCGATCTTCAGTTCCTTGAACTGCTTCGCCCGGCCCTTGGGAAGGGACTTCGCGTACGCGTCCCGCTGCCGCATGGCCAGTTCGTGCATGCTGCGCCGGGTGTCGGCGGAGCGGATGACGACGAAGTCCCAGGGCTGCGAGTGGCCGACGGACGGGGCGGTGTGCGCGGCCTCCAGCACGCGCAGCAGCACCTCGTGCGGGATCGGGTCGCTGCGGAAGCCGTTACGGATGTCCCGGCGCTCGCGCATGACCTTCATGACGGCCTCGCGCTCCGCGTCCTCGTACGCGGGCGCGGCCGGGCCGGTGGACTGTCGTACTTCTTCCACTGCGGCCGCGCTCTCTTCTTCCTGGTCGGCGGCCCTGGTGTCCAGGTCCTCCGCGTGCTGTACGAGTTCGGGCTCGGCCTCCCGGGGGGCGGGGACCGTGACGACCGGCTCCGGCGCCTGCTCTTCCTCCAGGGGGAGGATGAGGGCGTGCGGCGGGGTCGGGGCGAGGTGCGGGGTGGTCGGCACGGAGCCCTCGACGGGGACGAACTGGCCGACGGACTCGCCGGGTTGGTGTTCCGGGGGGTCCGCGGCGAGAGGCTCGGGGGTGTCCGTGCCGGGGCCCGAACGGGCCGGGTCGCCGAAGGCGTCGGCCGGAAGTGCGGGCGTGGCCTCGGCGGAGGCTGCGGCCGTCTCGGGCGTGCGGAGCCCGGTGGGGTCCGTCTGGTCCGGGTCCGCCTGGTCCGTCGCGGAATCCGCGTCGGCCGGTTGGGCGGCTTCGTGGTCGGCAGCGGCCGCGGGTTGTGTGCCGGCGTCCGCGGCGGACGACGGTGCGTCCGGAGCGAGCCGGACGAGGTGCGGGCCCTGGTCCTGCGACAGGTGCCCGGCGTCCACGGGCTGGAGCGAGGGCTCGGGCGCGGCGATGGCGTCCACGGCCGGTGCTGCGGAGGCGTCCGCGGAGTGCGCTGCTTCCGGGGCTGTCGGGAAGAGGGGGGCTACGGCGACTGCCGCAGTGCCGGGCGCGATTGCGGGCACGGCCGTCTCGGCGGTCTCGTCGCCGGCAGCCTGAACGGGCTCGGCGGTGACAGCCTGGGCAGGGACGAGGGCAGCCGGCTGGGCTGCGTCGAGGGGGGCGGCCTCAGCGGCCTGGCCGGCGTCCGGCGCCGGCGGCTGAGGATCTTGCCCGGTTTCGGGCGCAACGGCCTCGGGGAGCTGCCCGGTCGTGGGCAGGGCCGTCTCGGGCAGCTGCCCGTTCCCGGCCGCCACCGCTTCCACGAACTGCGCGCCCTCGGGCGCGGCGGCCTGTCCGGACCCGGGCGCAACCGCCTCGGCGGCAGGCAGGCCCTCGGGCGAGACGGCATCGGCGACCGGCGCATCCTCCCAGGTGACACCCTCGGCGACCGGCGCGCCCTCGGCCGCAAGCGCCCCTCCAGGAGGGTGCAGCGCTTCTGGAGTGTGCAGAGCTTCAGAAGTGGGTGGAGCTTCCGGAATGTGCGGGGCCTCCGGGGCGTACGCCGCCTCCGGAACCTGGACGGCCTCCGGTACGGGCACGGTTCCTGGATCCGGCGCGGCATCCGGCGCAGGCCCGGCTCCCATGGCCGGCCCGGCCTCCGAACCGGCCGGGGCCGCGTCGGCCTGCCCGGCCTCCGGGGCGTTTGCGGCGCCCGGCGTCAGCCCGGTCTCCGGAACGGCTCCGATCACATCGCCCTGCCCGGCGTCCGAAGCAGCAGCCAGGGGCACAGCGCCCTGTTCCGCGTCCGCAGCGGTCCCCGCCGGGGCAATGGGCCCACCGTCCGCGGGGAAGCCAGGCGGCGCGACAGGTCCACCCTCGGCGTCGAACCCACCGGGAGCGACCGACCCGGCAGCGACAGGAAACCCGCCCGGAGCCACGTACCCGCCGTCATCGGCAGCTCCGCCCGCAGCGACAGACCCACCCTCCGCAGCAAACCCACCCGAAGCAACCGACCCCGCAGCGACAGGAAACCCGCCCGGAGCCACGTACCCGCCGCCGTCGGCGGATCCGGCCGGAGCGACAGACCCACCCTCCGCGACAAACCCACCCGGAGCCGCCGGCCCGGCAGCGGCAGTATCCGCCGAAGCCATGTGCCCGCTGTCCGCGGGAAACCCGCCCGGATCGGCGTGCCTGCCCTCGGCGGCAAGTCCGCCCGCAGCCACCGGCCCGCCCTCCGCAGGCGGACCGCCCGCGACGGCTCCATGTGCGCCCTCGACGGCGGACACCCCTACCGGGACCTGCCCGGCCTCCGGGCCGTACGCCGCACCGGCGGCCTCCGCCGTCTGCACCCCGTACGTGCCCTCAGCGCTCTGCGTAGCCTGCGCGCCGTGGGTGAACTCACCGTCCTGCGACTGCGCCGCGGGTGCGGCCTCCGTCGCGACGCCGGCCATGACGGAGTGGGCCACGCCCACCGGCTCCGAGTTCGGCTCGGCCGCCGGAACAACCGTTTCGGCAGCCGGTGCCTCGGCGCTCACCGGCACCTGCACCGCGGCCTGCGCCTGGGCACCCCAAGGGTCCGCGCCCTGCGGGGGCA
>Ga0307508_10004628_pt1 | contig 13358 bp, 11 predicted proteins | sample 9_EM_MG_FD_203089 | JGI IMG/M metagenome (GOLD analysis project Ga0307508, IMG submission 203089) | Populus trichocarpa ectomycorrhiza microbial communities from riparian zone in the Pacific Northwest, United States - 9_EM | ecosystem: Host-associated > Plants > Roots > Unclassified | place... | reverse complement strand
GCTGTGCTGAGGGTAATCCAAGTACCAGAAACACCTGTATTTGTGGATAAATTTGTATGCACTTTTACCTGGTTTATTTATAGTTATTCCCAATATGGTATCACTATATCCAAAAGCAGAAAAAGCGTACTCAAATTCACCTTCCCACAGCACAATTATGGGCAGGACTAGTGAGCAGTTCAGTGAAACACTACCTGAACTACATGCCTGCCAATATTGTGGTACTATTTCCAAAATGGTAGCTGTATGCCCAAAACAGGCAAAAAGCGCACTTAAATATCTACTGCAATGCCCTTAGTGTGCAAAAAGCGCATCCATAGCTGAATATAATTTCACTATATCTTCACAAATTCCAAATTTCAGCCAGTTATACACATTTTCTGTTGTTTTATTGACCAAATACTTCTCCACCCAAAATCTAAAAAAAGCGCACTCAAATACCAATCCCTACACTTGAACTCATTTCAGAATAGATATGCAGCCATGTACAGCAATACTAGAAGAATGCTTATACCAAACCTACAGTGGATATATGAAGTTTTCATATAATTATCCTTCAAATAGTCCAAAAATGGTAATTGTCAGACATTCTATCTCAAATTCTGTAGCTTTGGGTGGGTCTAGAATTCAGGAAAAATGTGTATTGGACACCACTAGTATACTAGTTAAATGGCATATATTGTACCTGAGAAGAATAATTCAAAATACGAAATAAAATCTATTAAATACTCTGAGATTTACCAAAATGTACATCAATATGTTGTTTCAAGTCAGTCAGGAACAAATGGTCTCTGAATAATTCATATTTTGACTTTTTCTTCTCAGGTACAATATATGCAATTAACTAGTATACTAGTGGTGTCCAATACACATTTTTCCTGAATTCTAGACCCACCCAAAGCTACAGAATGTGAGATAAAATGTCTGACAATTACCATTTTCAGACTATTTGATGGATAATCATATGAAAACCTCATATAACTGCTGTAGGTTTGGTATAAGCATTCTTCCAGTATTGCTGTACATGGCTGCAATTCTATTCTGAAATGAGTTCAGGTGTAGGGATCAATTTGCAGGAAAAGAAAATTATCCAAAATGTGTCGGAAGTGGTTCCAAATGTTTTCCCACACCAGGATTGCCTTTGGCACTGCCCAAAATGGCTACACATAGGCAACAAACATAACAGCCGAATAAACAGTGAAATTGTTGCCAGAAATATATTTTACAGATATGTTTGCCAGAAAATCATCCAAAATGCATCGGAAGTGGTTTTGAAAGTTTCCCCACACCCGGATTGCCATTGGGACCACCCAGATTGCGGCCGGCACAGCCCAAAATGGCAATACATCGGCCACAAAAATAATGGGTCAAGAAATCATGAAATTGCTGCCGGAAATATATTTTGAAGATAGGCTTGCCGGAAAATTATCCCGAATGTGTCGGCAGTCATTCAGAATGTACCCCCACTTCCGGATTGCATCCGGCATGGCCCAAAATGGCAATACATCGGCCACAAAAATAATGTGTCAAGAAATCGTGAAATTGCTGCCGGAAGTGTATTTTGCAACAATGCTTGCTGGAAAATTAGCCAAAATGCATCGGCAGTGTTTCAAAATGTTTTCTCACCTCCGGATTGCCTCCGGCATGGCCCAAAATGGCAATACATTGGCCACAAAAATAATGTATCAAGAGATCGTGAAATTGCTGCCGGAAGTGTATTTTGCAACAATGCTTGCCAGAAATTGATCCAAAATGCGTCGGCAGTGTTCCAGAACATTTTCCCACTTCCGGATTGCATCCGGCATGGCCCAAAATGGCAATACATCAGCCACAAAAATAATGTGTCAAGAGATCGTGAAATTGCTGACGGAAGTGTATTTTGCAACAATGCTTGCCGGAGATTTATCCAAACTGCGTCAGCAGTCATTCAGAACGTGCTCCCACTTCCAGATTGCCTCCGGCACGGCCCAATGCTGACTCTAGCAATACTCAAAGCTTGAAGAATACTCCTTCATATGTATAATATGGCTAATGCAAAGTTGTTTTTCATCTGCTGTAACATGCTCTGTATAATATAACCTGTTTATAAAGTGCTATGACTGTCCTGCTGTTGCAATAAAAGAAATACTCCAAGCCTGATACTTTTAGCCAACAATTCTGATATTCTCTAATCATAATAAGTTGGTCTATAATTATGTAACCAGATCTATTATTCTGGTGTATGGATGTTTCATAATTGTTCATCAAGGATATTGCAATATAGGGCAAAGACCAAAGGTTCAAGATTTTAAAGAGTGTCTTGTTATTATTGATTTCAAATATGTTTAAATAGTTTGTGGTTCTGACATCAAATATATTATCAGGATAATATTGTGCATTGAATATGTTGGACACTTGCCTGCATAGCTTGTTGAAACCATGCACACTAAGCTCATGATACCTGGTTTGTATTTACAAAATAGTATACCAAGGGCTTCATTGGACCTTCAGTTTCCACCTTTAATGATTTTCAAGTGATGTTTTATTATACCAAGTATATTTCATAATTAGGTCTGGTCTGCTATTGATAAAGCAGCTGGTATCTAAATATAGCACACCAGCTAATATTATTATTTATTTTTTGTTTTTGTTTGAGGCCAGAATATTAAAATTTTGGAGCATGTGCATATAAAAATAGCTGACTGATAACCACATGTTGTTCTATTTTAGTATAATGTGCCAGATTATAGAAATAGTATTTGGCATTTTCCTCATCAACAAGAGCAGCTAATCACATAATTTTATTCTGGAAATTTTTCTTTTATAGTAATAAACCACTAATGAAGTTTCTTGCTGAAATCTAGATGCAGGTTGACCAGCAGATGATGGTGTCACAGCTCTTGTTCTCTGTAATCATGAAGGTATAAATGAAAATGAGAGTTAAATTTTATACAACTGCCACTTTATATACAGTGTGAATTATCTTTGATAAATACTTTCACTTACATGAGCATTGTGCAATAGAAGAATTTCTTATTAATATCTTCTTATAAGTCAATTTAGCAAATAGGCTAACCTATCTATCAACTCCTGTATCTAAACCTGCAGCTCAAACCTGAATGCAACACCTTCCACAACATTATTGTTGGATGAACAACAATAATATTAATTGGTTTGGACTCAAAACGGTAGCAGTCCAAGCACAATATAACTGCACCCCTGGAGAAATATTTTCTCCTAACTTACAGGAAGGAGTAGGTTATGACATTACAAATTTTCAAATTCCATCTGCACCTGTCATTGTTGTTGCATACATTGTTATCCAGGCAACAGCTCATTTCTTGACATTTGCACACCAGTGGGTAACACAGCAGTCTAATTGCTGTTATAATGGTTCTCTATCTGTCAGTTGGCAATGGCACCATTCTAGAATTGCCTAGTGGCAATCACCAGTGACCTCTGTCAAATTTCAGTTAGTTTCTTGTATGATCAGAGCTTAGGACTTGACCTTCATTGATAATTTTTCCATTTTCCCACTACTTCTCTTGCAAGTCATAAAAAACCAGCAGACTGTCAGTCTTGTGGAATTGTTAGCTAAACCAGATTAAAGTGAAGTGACTTTTGCTGTGTACTTCAACTTGCTTACTCTAAACTAAAGGAAACCATCTACATGACCTGCTATTTCTCTGAGATTTGGTGAGCCTGTTCTATCAAATTTGCAGACCAACATGACTTTGATGTTGCATTCAAGCATCTTTGGCCAAAGAAGGAACATGTTTGGAAGGCAGTACCTTACTGACTCCTATGGAATCCACAATTTTTAAAATAAAATTATTTATTTAATATATATATATATCAAATTTTGTAATTTACTTAAAAGGACAGTATCTAAAATGGTAATTATCTAAATAGAAAGTACTTAAAAAGGAAAATGAGAAAAGAAAGGGCAAGGGATGAATGAAGAAGAGAGGGAGGGGGATGGAGGTGTTTGAAGAGAGAAGAGGGAGTAGGTGCTGAACACAAAAAATGTGCCATTTCAGGCATGTTTTTTGTGTTTGAAGAACAGGATTGGCGCTGGAGTATTCATCTGTATGGATGGATGGGATAAGGGCCAAACATAAAAAATGTGCTCAAAATGGCACATTTTTTTGGTGATAGTGGGAGGGTGGAAAACTTTCCAAAACATAAAGAACACACCCTTATAAGTGTGTCACTGAACTCTTGTAGCCTTGCTAAAGCCTGACTTGCCATTGCAGGTGCCTCCAACAATTCAGCAGGTTCCACAGCTTGATAAGAAAAATATTCTGATCTGTAGGAGAACTTATCCTTTATTTTGTTTTATTGTGTAGTACTTATTAACTGATATGGATTGAAAAAGTACCACTATGCCAACATGAACACACCTCAGTAACTTCAGACCTGGCTTCCTGCGATGGGGAAATATAGTATTGTCTGAAACGCCGTAGCATTCTGAAAGCAATAGTAGTATAGTGCTTCTTCAAAAATCCCTTTCATGACATCGATGAGCACCTTGGCCTTTGTTACTTCTCAGGTTTGCTAGTGAACCCAGACACAAATATGGATATAGCAATGATGCTAATAAACTATATATATAATAATATATTTACATGTATGTTAAGTTTTAACTACAGATGATGCAGCGAGACGCTCACCACACCGTAAACAGCCGACGCGAAAGAGGAGGGATGTCCTTCTCACTGCTTCGTAAACAGATGACAAGATGGATACATGCCCTCCTCATCACATTGTATACAGATAACAGGAGGGATGTGCCTCTCTGTCGGAGGTGTAAGATGCGATGGGGAGGGACGTGTCCTCCTTGTCACATCATAAAGAGATGACGCAACCAGGAGGGGCATGCCTCCTCGCTGCATTGTCAATGATATGACAGGACGAGGAGCGCCCCTCATTGCATCAAAAAGGTGACACAAAGGGGAGGGATGTACCTCGCCGTGTCAAAGTAGAGGTGATGAGATGGTGATGGATCTGCCCTCCTCGCCGCATCGTAAATGATACGAGGGGACAACGAGGGCATGTCCCATGCCATAAGGGTGACTTCGACGCGGCAAGGAGTGCCACCGTGTCGAAGTGCCTTGGTTTGACGCGACAGAGGTTCTTGCCCTCTATGTCGCACCAAAGACATCTGTGGGTAGTAAAACAATAGTTAGTGTATGTATAACTGTTACATTGAAGAAAAAATACACCTTGTCAGGGCAACGAGTGACACACACTCATTTCCCTGGTTCTATCTCCTAGCCCTCTCTGTGTTGTGTGATAGGTGGGGGTCACAACAGCCAACGTAGAATCAAAATGCCGAAAATAAGCAAAGAAAGGTCGAAACCCCTGAAAACAAGCGCGAACACTCGTTTTCGAGGGTTATTGGAGGTGGTTGATGAGCAGTGGTGTGGGAGAGTGATGCTCACCCAACAACCCATGCCAAGGGAGCAGGTACATTGAGGGTCGAACAAAGCTCAATCCGGTGGACAATTTCATTCTCCCAAGCCACCGAAGCTGCCACGAGTGTTCCACAGTCCCCCCTAAGGATGTGTTAGTGTCATCTTAGGTTACAAAGCATACCAACATTCACCGTGGATATTAGGATCGGCCTCCTTCTCAAGAACATATGTATGTCATAAAAGACCTATTCATTTTATGCGCTGCAAAAGTAAGAAGAGTAACAAATTGGCTACCTGTAATAAATTGGTAAGCGTATCCCTTGTATCTGTATAAGAAATGTATATACCCTCTCGCTGAGTGTGGCGAACTTACCTGATATGGCGAAATTGGGCACTCGGAAGCATTCTCCAGCAGAAAAAAAAAAGTGAGAGTTGAGGACGATGAAATAGAAGGGCCCAGTATATGCCGAGCGTTGAAATTGTTGAAGTTTTCACACCGAGCGCTAATTTTATGTTGATTCCGATTACGCACGAAATAAGGGCTGCAAGAGATGTCAAGATCAGTCAAAACATGTTCAATGTGGTCAATGAAGCCAACAAATGTACTACCTTGGACCCCACGAAACACCCTCCTGATGATGCAGCTACTCATCCAACCTTGATACCTGCAATTTTCGATTTAGGAAGATTTCCTGCATTTCTGAGCGGTCTGAAGATTTGATAGAGTTAGTGGATGCCACAGATCATGGTGGATGTACTCGCATGTTTGATAACCCGTCGCGAGGGGGGACTCAATTGTGAACAAGTGGAAGAGGACATGCGTTTCGGCATCTCCATATTTTTTGTGAACACGCCAGGAGTAAAATCAGTTGTTCTACCCTGAGCAATACATTGTCTTGTCGTCAACAACAAGGACGGGAGCTTTTTTGGCGGACACTTGCTTGGTGAGAGCAGGACGTAATTGGTTAGTTCCTCGCCTGCAAAATGTTGCTGTCAGTTGCAGAATGAATAAAGAAACGGAGTGATACGCACCAGCTTCAAAGACGCACGCCAGGAGCTGCTGGTTCTAGTACCTACGAAGAGGACTGAGCGAGATTGTCTGGCTCAGTCCTCACCCAGCAGAAAAGCCAAGAATCTAGCCCTTGCTTATGGGAGTTGAAGCAGGGGCGCAAGTCTATCAGACTCGTCGATTCTTGCCCTTCGTGTCAAGCTAACACGCCCTCACTTAAGAAGGCCGTTGGGTTTGGGAAAGGGAGTATACGAAGGTGCCTAGCCAACGCAAACAAATGATTATGTAATCAGAACTCTCCTCCAGGTTATGACCAGACTAATCACATGATCATATTTCAGCCATAGTGGCTAGATTCATGTATGTATCATGTGTGGCCAGTAAGCAGGATGCATCCAGGCAGCTTATGGGCTGGTAGCCAACTGGCAATGGCTGTACAAGCTATCAAGAGATGAGTGGGGCTTGTTTTGACAGTGATTGGAGTTAAAAAAATAGAACAACATGTGATTTTTTGTTTGTCTATTTTTACATGCTGGGACCTCGAAACATTGATTTTCTGGCCTCAAATAAAAACAATCATAAATAATGATGTTTGCCAGTGTGCTATATTTAGGGGTTTTATATTGTTTTGTGTTATAAGTTTCTTTATCTAAATAAGACAAGCAATTAAAAAGTTTCTAAGTCCAATTGTCTATTAATAAAGGCAGCAAATCATATGATTTAACCTGATCTGGAAAGTCCTGATATGGGGCTATCCATTGGCAAAAAGTGTTCTATTTTTAGCTCCAACCGCCGGCTCTGAAAATGTATTTTGCATTTTTCTTGCTATTTATACCATCTACTCACATGATTTTACCAGATATGGAAAGCCCCAACACAGGGCTACCAAATTGGAAAATTTACCTTTTTTGAAAATACTGCCAACTGAGAGTGACTACCTACATATCTGGTAGCCTGCATGCTAGTTGGTGCCAGTTGGTAGTCCTGCTGTACAACTCACACCACAGTTCACTAGTCCACTAACAGCCTGTAGGGTCACAGCCAGTTGGCTGCCAGTCCATTGGCTGGCTGGATTGATCACCTGCTTACTGGCCAGTCTGATACATGAGGGTAGCCACTACAAGTGCATATTTATTTAATATTAATATTTTGTGACTCTGAAATTACTATCTAGCGTGACAGTGTAACATATCTCATACCCAATGTCGATCCCACACAGGAGTGCTACGACGGTGCCGGTTTCCTCAAGATCTTTGAGCGCAATGTACGGAGTATGACCCCTGCATCTGTAGTATGTGTATTTCCTAGATTCGTCAACACCGCCAGAGTATGTCAGTCCTTTCATTTGACAGGTTCATCGATCCCTAACAATTCTGGTTGTGATGTTTACAGGGGCATCGCATTTCCGAGGTTGGTCGAGCCTTCCTATACATGAGACAGAGGGCCATTGCCGCTCCGAGACCACCGGCAAGAAAAGAGACCCAGCAACCTGCAGCTGGATGACAAATGCATCGAAAGGGTTAAGAAAATTTTGGGGACAATGGAAGGACCTAAGTGGTATCATTGGGTTAAAGAATAAGTCGGGTATGTGTCCAATAACTTCGCAGCAATGATTTACAACTTACCGAAGCACAGCTTATTATGTAGTACCTTGCGAATGGGTAGTGATGTTCATCAAAGTTGACTCCTTCCCCCGTTCTTTGACTCTCTTTCATACCATCTTAAGATCACACCACTGCTTTCTTGTGTATTTCATTCTAATCAATGATTTTCGACATTTTTACCATCCTTCAACCGCATCTCAGGCCTCAAGTTATTCATTCTGAAGCACAACTGGCAGGCAACACAGATGGAGACACTCATATAAGTACGCAGACTAATCGACTGTTTGAAGACGCGCCACCACACCCAAGATCGTGTGGAGGCTCCGGTTCATCTCATCCATGGTCCTACTCATCTGGGTGACCTTCCCATCCAAGCTGTCAATCTGGCCTTTCAGCCCTGCCACCTCGGTCCTCAGTTTGGCAACCTCATTCTTCAGTTCAAAAACTTGGTGCCTCTCCCTTTCTTGCACCACTCGAAATGGGACCAATGGCTCATCACTCCCTGTGCCAGCCACACCCCACCAAAGCTCTGATATCTTCCCAAAGCCGAGGAGGGTGTCGCTTGAGAGTTCCGCCAGATGGTCTGCTTCAACTGCGTAAATATGCCTTGCTGTCCGGGCAGAATGGCCCCTCTGCCTCGCTGAATCCTGTTGTACAGGATGTCGTTGAAATTGGGCGGAAAAAATATTCGCAAGATTTCGACAGCAAAGTTGCGGTAGGAAGAAATGTTACCTCCTTTACAGCTGTCCCCTTGGAGGAACTTTGCAATGTGTCCGCCCAGTTCAGCAGATGTCATCCACTGGCTTTTCTGGACCCATAGGAATGTCGAATAGTTGTAGGCAGCCGCTTTGGCCGCATCAGACCCCTTCTCATAAGATAGGCGGGCCAGCTCAGTTTTGACAGGACGGACGATAAGGATATACTTCTTGAGGAGCTCCGAAAGCTGAGGAGGACACTTCTTTGGGAGAAATACCTCGCGCCGTGCAACACTTTCCCATTTGACCCGACGCACCACAATCCAGACAGTCCCCTGCACATCTAAAAACACCCAACATGGGTGGTCGGAGTTTGTGATTTTGCAGTCAATGAATTCAGCTGCGCGGGAGGGCTGTCCGCACAAGAAAAACACCAGAATGGCCAGCATGACATTGAGTTCTGCCAAATCTGACATTACCCTCTGAACCGCATAGAAGTCGATTTTGATGGACTTTTGGTTGGCCGTCGGTTTAGCGAGTTCGATGCTTTCATCATGCAGCATTGCATCGAAGAGGGCAAGTTTGTGTGTAAGGTATGTCTGTGTTTTAAAGCCACTGTAACCCCTCGCCGTGTTCGACCAGTCGTCTCTTGCGTAGGTCGGGCGTTTAAGGCCAAAGTCACTGTTGTAGCAGATGCGGTCGATTGCCTCGGTTGCTTTCTCTAGCAGGTTCTTGATGGCTGTCCTCCAGTGTCTGATATCCAGGGTGACCTCCTTGTACGTAATCAGCATTCCATCGTCGGTTGTCTGTGTGGTCGGTGCTGACATCAAGTTATTGATGAGATATCTGACCAAGCCGAATTGATGCATGCAGGAATTGAATGGTGACGCCACACTTGAATCGAAGTTCTTCTCTGCTTCAGATTCGACAGCCCTACAGAAGCCCCGGGTCAGTAGAAGAATGACGACAGCATCAACGGTCCACATACCTGAGCAAGTTGCCATCAAATTTCTCAACCGTGATTAATGCCTCATAGAATATAGCAGAGCGGATGTGATGGAACATTGCTGAGAAGAGATCTTGAACACCCTTTGGTTCTTTGAAAGTCCCATCTTCACGAAGAGCATGCAGCGCAATAAAGCACTCAAAGGGGTGATCCCAACGAGACTTGCTTGCTGATTTCCGTGGATAGAGAAGGGGTTTGATAAACTTGTGCAATGCCAGAACACAGTCTTTTGATTCACTGTCGGCACATTGCAGCTTCGTTGTTAGATTGCCAAGGTTCCGTTTATCTGTTGGTGTGAGAGGGAACATGTACCCTGATGGATGCTGAGGGGTGCCTCCGCCGCCGCCATCATTCGAGTTGTCGCCATTGGAGGTGGAAATGATGGCATAAATGAATTGATAGAGTATTGAGCTGTATCGGGAAACAGTCGGTTTGTGGGATCGAGGGGTCCACATGGATTTGACATGTCTATTGGCTTCATAAGCACGACTGATACAGAAATCGAAATTACTTGGGCCTCACCCAGCCAGGACATGTCGAATCTTGACATCACCCCTGATCACCTTCTTTCTTACTCTCTCCATATAATAGTGTATCGTCTCCCTCAGCTTCTTGCCATGCCATTGCTTCTTCTCCTCTTTTGAAGTACCAGCCAGGTGAATTGAAAAAAGAGCTTTTGCCTTCGAGACAGACATCAAAGTACCCCATTTTGACCATCTTCAAAGATCCCGCTTTCTGACACGAACCCCTACTCCCATTCTCTCTCCACCCTCATCTGAACTGTCTTCTCCACCGTCATTGTCGCTGTCATCCAAGTCATCGTCAGAAGCCTCAGAGAAGTCCAAGAAGTCGGAATCATCGCCATCAAGATTCCTGCCACCACTCGAATAGATTGTGTCACTCAGGGTGGATGGTCGCTTACTTGGCCAGCTTCGTTTCCTCTCAATACTAGGAGCTTCCTCACTCTCGGTGTCCTCCTCTGAGTCCGAGTCTGAATCTCCTGCCAGTGGTTCCGGGTCCCTCCCCAAATCAGATACGTCAAGCTCTCTGAGGCGCCTTTTGCTACTTCTTGTGGGGGTGACTGAGGATCTCTGGTGTCGCCGTTTTCGTCCTGTCTGAGTAGACTCGTGCTCAGATGCATCCTCTTCTGTTGCGTGTCGCCTTGTCTGTCTGTATTTGTAAGGATTGTCGTTGTCGTTGTTGTTGTCATCATCACTACCTTTCTTGTCGTTCTCCTTCTGGTCATCTCCATTCCTTTCATCCTCCTCATCCATACTGTCCTCACTACTGTCCTCATCCGAGTCTTCTCCATCATTTTTCAGGTATCTCCAGACATGGTCGTGCCAGCGTGTGATTTGCAGCAGCATTGGCATCTCCTTCTTGTCGCTACAGAGAGGTATAAAGGCGGCACTCTCGTCTTCATCATCCAAACCATACTGCTTCACATATAGGCTGTAGAGGTCAACACCATCTGCGTTGCCTCTTCCTTCATTGTGTCGATCAGGCTGAACAGAAAAGAGAAGCCGGTTGTGGAAAAGGTGCTGGAGAGTGGCCTTTCTTGCCGTTGAATGACCAGGTACTGTGCTGGTGTGATAGCTGATCACTCTTTTCATTGTCGAACAAAATGAGCATGAATTGCATTTATAGCCTTTGGCAGTCTGGATGAACAGGATCAGAGGACCATGGGGATTCGGTAGCGGAGGCATATTCTGTGTGGAACACAGGTTGGCTGTGTCCTCTATCCACTTTCACAGCACCCGCATCTGTGCCTGAGGTATCCTGACATTGTGTCCACCCCGTGAAGGAGCTCCAGCTGCATGGGTTACAGTGTCGCCAGGCTCAAGACCTTTGAAGCATCAAGTGCAGGCAATGAACCGATATGGAAGCCCTCGCTGATCACGGGATTGAAGCAGGACCACACGAAGGTCGAGGCTGGACAGAATGATCTGGATATGGGGTTGAGGCTTCCGCTGGCTCTCATCATCTCCTCCAGCAGAGGAGGTAGCAGTAGCATCAACCTCCGGGATGGTCTGCACTTCATAGCAATCGTCTTCTTCAACTAGCCACTCATATAGGCGTCGGTTTCGTGCTCGGCGTTTCTTTGGATGCGACGAGACAGGTGGTCGGCCTGGTTTCCTCTTTGAAACCAATGGCTCCGATGGAGGGGCTTGCAGTCTCTTAGGAGGTTGGCCACGGTGGGCAGACCTTCTTAGTTCTGTTGGTCCTGAGGAGGGTGGTTCGTGAATAAGAGTACCCACCGAGTCTTCCATCTCGATAGGGTTGGAAATGAGGGTGGGTGTGGAAGTTTCGCCAACTGGTTCTGGTTCCTGGTGAGCTGTTGCAACTCTTTCAAGCCGCCTTGGGCTGCAATTCTTGATGTGATCTTAAGCCAGCTTTTCAGACTTGTGTCCCAAAAAAAAGGAAGCAACAAAAATGTTCCATACCCTGATACGCACTGGATCCCTGCTATCATAGTGTTCACATAGTGGACAGGTGAACAGTCCACTTTCCGTGCGACGTTGAATGATGGTTTTGCCTTTAGAGTTGTTGATCGTCATCTTCTGCTGATGCCACACTCGATCATGGTATTGTTGTCCAGCAGTAAGGAGTTCCCCGTATTTGCTACACGTTGGACCTTCTTGGGCTTCAACGGGAGACAAGATACCAGGGGCTGAAGAGTCGACAGGCACTGGAGAGTCTCTGGAAGGAGAGGCACAGGGGATGTCGGAGCTGGCGATGGGGACTGGAGCAGTGGCTGAAGAACCTTTCGGAGGAAAGGTTGGGTTTCTATGTAAGTCCCTGGCGCCTGTGCTTGGCTCGGAATCGTTGGAAGAAGGAAGAGGCTGGAGTTGCTTGTCAGTGGAGGGCAAGTGCAGGGGAGCAATCTGGCGAACGTAAATGGTGTCACTGCCAGCGGGAACAGGTTGGACAGGTGTCAAGGCTGCTCGAGAAGGGTTTGGCGAGACCGGGAGAGCAGGCTCCTTCAAGGATGAAGTGAACTCATTCTCGTCCACATTGGTCTTGATGGCAACGGGATGGCCGTCGTTGTGGGTGTTCTCAACGTGAGTCTTCAAGGCCTGGGCACTGAGAACCGAGTGAGCGCAGGCATAGCACCTGATGGGACCCTTGGGGTCACTTTGATAGGCGACTCCATAGAGAGAGAAGACACCGTCAACTGGTCGACTGAAAAGTTAGAACTAGAAACTAGATGAAGCAGGAAAGTGGGCCTGCCTTTGACGCCATAGGCTTGACTCTGGCAATGGAAATCCTTGGTGTGGTTACAGACTTTGTCCCTTCCACCTTTTATGAGGACCTCGCAAATCTCGCACCTTCAAGATGCGAGATGCATCAGTTTTTTGGGTGAATATGGAGAGAAAAGCTGCCTGCTCACCTTTGCACCAGTACTTTTCTGTGCCCCACGTCTTCCGATCGGAACCGATCGGAGCCACTTGGAACCGATCGGATTCCGAGCAGACACCCAATTTCCACTTGGAATCCGATCGGTTCCGAGTGGATTCCGATCGGAATCTTACATTATTTTTAATAAAAAAACTCATTATTCTTATTTTACTACTTAATATATACAATAAAAAACTTACTTTACTACTTAATATATACAATAAAAAATTTACTTTACTACTTAATAAT
>Ga0307508_10004627_pt1 | contig 13359 bp, 6 predicted proteins | sample 9_EM_MG_FD_203089 | JGI IMG/M metagenome (GOLD analysis project Ga0307508, IMG submission 203089) | Populus trichocarpa ectomycorrhiza microbial communities from riparian zone in the Pacific Northwest, United States - 9_EM | ecosystem: Host-associated > Plants > Roots > Unclassified | place... | reverse complement strand
CAAAATTATAATGTATAACATACCATTATATATAATTGTGATAATTCATTGCATAAAAAAGTAGGCTTTCGATCACTTCCCTGTAATAAAAGAGCGCTCGTTTATGAGGCCCACTGGGCAACCTGCTCCCCTAAATTCCTCCTCTTTTCTTTCACGTTATTTTTGCACGAATTAAAAAAAATAAAAAATAAATAAATAACGGGTAAATGCCTGGGAATGGACTTTTTAAACAGTGGGACTCGTTTGGTTACTGCCCTCCCATTGCATACAAGTACGAACATGAGTCGAATAAAATTAAGAATTACTTTTTTTTTTTTCATTAGGAAAGTGGGAATGGAGGGTTTTAAATTTAAATCGGTGGTCTCTTTAGGATGGAGTAAAGGTATTCACCACTGAATTCCTCTTGTTTATTCATCACTCTTGAAATCTATCATGATTATCACACATACATTATCATCCCTAAATTAACTTTAAGAAAGGTGTCGTTGTCTAACAAAAAAAAAAAGCTTTTAAGTATGATATTGTCTTCGATTTAACTTTGAATGGGTGCCCTCGATCGGTCCTAGAGAATTTTGGGCATCATCACGCCTCTTCCTCTTTACCTCCAAAGAATGGGTGCCCCCCTTGTACACTGAGGATCTTTAAGAAAACCAGCCCAAGACTCACACGGTCGTTGAGTCAGGGTTCGGATCCTTGCCCATTAGAATGACCGACAAACCATTGTAGTCCAGGCCGTGAATCATATAAGCAACTGGTAAGGATGTTCTGGGGATAATCTATGATCAAGAGAAATGGCAATGGTATTGGCAAGATTGACCGAAGAAGTGAGATTTTTTAGGCTTGCAGTGTCAAAATGGAGATCCGGTACAGAAGCCTCCACCATGATAGTGGATCAGAAGGGGCAACTTTTGATCTGGGCCATCAATATCTGGGATAAAAGCACGAGCTTTGATGCCAGTCTCGGGAGGGATCACGGTTCTCTTGGATGTGACCTAGGTTTATGGATCTGGGCCAGTAGGAACATTGTTATGACCATGCGTGTTTGGGAACGCGATTGAAATCGTGTTTTATTAAAATTTAATTGTTTTTTGCTAAATTTTTTTTATATTTTCAGATTATTTTGATGTGTTGATCTAAAAAATAATTTTTATAAAATAAAAAAATATCATTTTAAAGTATTTTTAAATAAAAAAACACTTTAAACTGTAACTGTCACTGCAATTCCAAACAGGCTCGTAGACATCCACACTACCAACATTGAAGCTCGGAAAAGGTGGGAAATCAGGAGTTATTTCTTTGGTGTTTGAATCCATAACAAAATTGTGATAACATTTGTTTTGAGAGTATTTGGCTGCATCGAGGAGGATGGCGAAACAATAAGAAATGTGCACAGACATATGAGAAACTAAAAAGGTGACCTGATAAAATTAGGTTAGTGGGTCAAAAACAAATTGGTGAAGGTCACATTCATTGTGTTTGATGAGATAGTGGCAAAGAAAGATGGGAAATATGCTTTTGGCATATATGGATTCTAGACGTGATGAAAATGTAATAGTAAATATGGTTTAAAATATTTTTTTGTTTAAAAATATATTTAAATAATTTTTATTTTTATTTTTTAAAAAATTATTTTTGATTTTAGTACATCAAAACATAAAAAAATTTAAATTTACTGTTATTGGTTTGCAAAAACTAGAAAATGAGATTTTTTAATTTGATGATTTATTGTAAATCATCGTAAATTTTTCCACGTGTTTCTTTTCCATGTTGTTCTCGTCAATGTTTATTTACAAGTTACAACTAATCATATTTATGTATTATTGGAATTTCTCTAAAATCTTTGAAAACTTAATCGGTGATTGATACAAATAAAATGAATATTTTTTTAATATATTAAAAAAAATAAAAGAGAAAAGAATTCAAAAAATACTTAAGAAATATGGGCTCAGGTAAAGAGCCTGAGCCTATGCACTAGAAACTCTAGCACCATCGTGGGCTCGGGCTGTCACGCCTAAACCCAACATGTTTGGATCCAGATAGTGTGCCCTAACTCACTTTCACCTTTAATAGGCTTGGACACCTTGTCCGAGCCCAACACTCGCAATTAAATTTTTTCTGGACCCCATGTGGGTCTTTTAATATTTTATACCGATACAATATGTATTATTTTGAGTATAATACAATTCAAAATATCACAATGGTAAATTTATACTTCAACCTCTTCTATCAAACAAGATTCATGAATTATAAATACATTATTAGACTTTCAAAATAAATGTTCACAATTTTCATTATTTATTGCTTCTGTATTTTCAAAATATCTTTTCTATAATATTATTGTATTTTTTTTATCTAAAAATATACTTATTTATGTACAAGAGAGTCCTTACTTTCATAAAAGATGAACTTTTACGGGTGCTAGCTATAAACCACCCTGGTCTACTAAACACCAAGTATAAGCTACCAACCATCTTAATTAAGGAGAATAGATAAGATTATCATGATCAATTGATTAACTAAATATCAAACCCAGGAGTCTATACCAAGGCTACTTGGATTTTTCAGTACATTATTAATAAGTAAGTAAGTTTACTTCTAAATTGTAGTTGTAAAACAAGGACTCGCTTTACAGGTTTAAGATTTCGGATTAATGGTTTAGAACTGATCTACATCCATACCAGCTAGGTTACGGATCGATCTAGGTTTGAACCGATCAAAACCGGTCCTTTAACTCATTGATTTATTTTTAATTTTTTTGTTAAAATTATGTTATTTTTTTTAGAGGTTAATCTAGGTTGATCCGTGACCCTTATCTTATCTAATGTCTATTTTCTGATCAAAATTTACAACTACACTTCTAATTATAATTCAAGATTCAGATTTTAAAATAGTCTCATAATTTTCAGGCTATCATTAATAGTCAAATAATTCCCAATAATATCTAACAATTAATTGAATATAAAAGTTATCATAGTAATAGCCCGCTTGCAAAATTTATAAAATGAAATACCCTTTTAACCTCTTTTTTAGATAATTTTTAAACTCACACTTTTAAAAGTAGAGTTTGAAATGATGAACCCCTTCTAAATACCAAATAACTCACAATTACTATACCGAAGAAATCCATGAATGGTTTATATATATATATATATATATTAGCTGATAAAAAATAATCTTATCATTTAATGAAAAAAATCATAAAAGTTTTTCCTGCCATGGAACACATTAATTTATTATCTGGGATTTTGGAGGCTCCGTGATATACCTTAGGTTCAAGCCACCATGGTTGGTACTGCTAACCTAGACCAGCTGTTCTATGACAAGGCATTACTCGGACAAGCTTAGGGTCTGCCCCGAGTGAATTTCTCCTTGCTTCCTTTATTCCTCAGGATTCTGAAGAACAAGAATGATTAAAGAAATATCCTTAAAACAACCGTTAGGAGGAGAGTTGCTTACTAACGATATTTTTGTTTTTAATTGTAGATGTTTTTAATGGTTTATATATATATATATATATATTATTTTGAAAGTTCGTGCACGCACTGCCCTACACGACACCAGTCAAAAAGCCTCAACCCCGAACGGCCATATCTGTCTTCCTAAATTAACCATCCAAAAAATATCGTTATTAAAAAATTGTTCATAAAATGACGTGTCATTCTTTAAAACGAGTCGTTTAAACTCTCCCTCTGCGAGACTGCCATTGTTTCCTTTTTGACAATAAAACAAGAAAACACACAAATCAGATTACCTGAAATCCAAAGCAAAAATTGGAAAAAGAAGAAGAAGCAATGTGCAACGGTAACATATAATAATCATTTGTGTTCTTCACGAGAAAAAGCCCATAATTCTTTCTTTTCCATTTATTTCTTTAGCTGGACTGTGAAAAAATAAAGAAGAAAGAGTGAAGCTTTAAGCAGCTGCTAAATGCCTTTACTCTCTCTTCTTCCTTTTTGATCTCTCCGAAAAACCCTCATGGCTGACGATCCCTTCTTCTTCTGCTCCAAGGTTTGTTCGATGTTACTTTCTTCTGCATCGCTTGATATTATTTAACTAATGAGTTTACCATGTGTTTTGCGATTTTTTTAATCTGGGTTTTATTTATATAACATTATAATCTTTATAATCTTCCAATCTTTGTGGGTTTTCTTCTTTTTTTATTTGCATTCACATTGAAGCAAAGCAAGGCCCAGCCTTTCTTTAATTTTTTAATCAATTTGTTGAATGGGAAAAAAGGGTTATTGTCTTTTAACAGTAATAATAGCTTTCTTAGCTCAACTAGATCAAAAAATAAAAAAAAATCTCTCTCAAGCTTTTACTTTGATGTATCCATTAATACTCATTTCTTGTTTTTTTTCTCTATTTACAGTTTTACCCATGTTGGCCTTAGTTACGGAACTAAATTGCAGTTGGCTATTAATTTTTTGATGTATTGTAATTGTGGTTTCTTAGTGAATCTTTTAATGTGTGGGTGATTTATGAATGACAGGATTCTTTTCTTATAAAGGCTCCTAAGAAATCACCGTTGGCGTTAAGGATGGTTGTTTTAGTGTTTGCAATGGTGTGTGGTGTGTATATATGCTCAATTTGTCTTAAGCAAATTGGCATTCGTACGAATCCTGGATTTTTGAATGTTGAAGTGATTGAAAGGCCGTGTCCGGAACCTAATATTGAACCTTGGGAAATCCCTTATGTGCACTACCCGAAACCGATAACTTATAGCAGGTAAGACATTAAATATGCTGCCGCTGAATTTATTCCCGTGGGCTGTGTCAGTGATGGGATTTTTTGGGTGCATTATAGGGTTGAATGCAAGTGCAATCCTGTGCGGTATTTTGCTATTCTGTCAATGCAGAGATCTGGGAGTGGATGGTTTGAGACACTGTTAAATAATCATACTAACATAAGCTCAAATGGGGAGATTTTCTCTGTCAAAGTTAGGCGGAGTAATGTTTCGACGATTACAGAGACCTTGGATAAAATTTATAATCTGGATTGGTTAAGTAGTGCTTCTAAGAACGAGTGTGCTGCTGCAGTTGGATTGAAGTGGATGCTTAATCAGGTGAAAGTGCCATCCTTAAATTGTTTGTTGTTTTTCTGTTCTTTCATTATAGATATGCATTTGTTTTATCACACGAGTGAGGAGAACAGTAATTACATTTTTAGGTTGAGCAGACGCTTATGTATACTAGTAATATCATGCATCAGCTTATGATAGCACTCGACCACAAACTTCGGGGTTATATATGGGTTTGCAAATTGACAGTGACTATCTCCTGTTACTCATCAATATTATCTTCCTTATACATTTAAACCTAAAAAAAGGCATTTTGATAGCAATCTAGTGTCTTCCTGGTTTCAATCTAAAGCTTACTGATAAAATCGTTGTTTAGGCATTGCACCCTTTGCTTGGATTTTTGCATTTAACATGTTTTAAGATTTTCCCTTAAATTATCACCTATTTTGGAAGGAAAATTTTTGTGGGGCTGATAGAGAACATGCAACAATTTCCTTCCACTTCCACTTACGAGGCACCTTCAAGTTTCCCTTCTCCTCTCCGTGTTTCCTCCTTGTTGAATGCTGGAAAAAGCTGCTGGATGTTTGCAAATATGATTCTACTGTATAAAGGCTGTTTTAAGCATTGTTGACTATAATTTTATGAGGTGAAATGCCTTTTTCCAATGTGGGAAATGAAAGTTTCTATTGATCTGTCAACTGATTCAATGTCAAAACACAGGATCAAAATATGATTTATAACACATTTTGAGGCCGTTCAGCCAGAACAACAGTTATCTGTTATCATGCTGTATTCCAAATTCAAGTTCTTGTTGTTCTGTTTACTGATTCAATATCAAAGCACTGGATGAACAATACTATTTATAGCACATTTTGAAGCAGCTCTGATACAGCAACATTAATCCGTTGTTATGATGCTTTCTAAATTCAAATTCAGGTTGCATTTCTCTTAGTCTAGGCTCTTTCAAGGCGATGGGTATTTCTTATTAATGTTCGTAGGTTTCTTTCCCTCTTGAAGACTGGGGTCTTGCAAATTTAGTAGCTGATGTAATGTTATCAAACGTTTACACCTAAATTCAAGTTTTTCTAGATGGGCATTTGACAGTACAATCTTACAAATATTAGTATTTTCCATACCCCCTATGGTTATCTACTTTTAGATTTATTTTATCTCATTTTCACTTCTCACAATCCTTTCCATAACAATTAATGCAGGGTGTGATGCAACATCATGAAGAAATAGTGGAGTACTTCAAAACCAGGGGCGTTTCAGCTATATTTCTCTTCAGGAGAAATCTGTTACGCAGGATGGTTTCGATACTTGCAAATTCTTATGATCGAGAGGTGAAGCCATTAAATGGCACCCATAAGTCTCATGTTCATTCTCCTCGTGAGGTTACTTCAACTCTCCCCCCCACCTCTCCCTCTCTCAGATTTCTGTCTGTGATATCTTATAGCAAGTGATGGTTTCAGGCAGAGATACTAGCTAAATACAAGCCTTTGATCAATACAACATTGCTGATATCCAATCTGAAGCAAGTAGAAGACACAACTGCCAAAGCCTTAGAGTACTTCAAGAGTACGAGGCACATAATTCTTTACTATGAGGATGTAGTCAAGAACCACACGGTAAACTGAAGTTTTTGAACCTTTTGTTTAGAACTCCCTCCTATTGGTCAACGCCCATATATGCAGGTTCAGCTCTACACGGTGACCAGAAAAGGTTCAAAACAGAAACAGTAACAGTTTCTCTTTTATTTTTCAGAAATTATTAGATGTTCAAGATTTTCTGAAGGTTCCACAAAGAGAACTTAAGAGTCGTCAAGTAAAGATACACAAAGGATCCCTATCTAACTATGTTGAGAACTGGGATGAAGTCCAAAAGTCTCTGAAAGGAACGCACTATGAAAACCTCCTAACTGGAGACTACCGAAAGTAAAGCCACTGTAATGGTGTACATAGCACGCTCTGTCATCTAACATCTCATCCCTTTACTTCTCACAGGGGCCAGGGCCTGTCGGAGTTTCACCTTGTTAAAATTTTGGCTGCAACATGTGCATCACTAGTTTCATCATTTATCCCACGAAATTAATATTCCATTTATTCTTCTCTCTTTTGGCTTCTTTGAGAGAATCGTTGCATTGAAGTCTAGCAATAGAAGAAATTGCAGTTTCACCTTGCTTTCTTGTCTGTGTGTACTACGTATTTATGCAGACTAAAAAGACAACATAACCATTGGAATAGCAGATGGGCCTGCATCAAGGTCGTATTGTAGAATCTCTTAGCAGAAGTAAACGGAAGGCTACCGTTATTCTCGTTTGAGAAGTTGGTATGATATATACCAGTTCTGAAGGCAAACGCCAAATGGGTAAGAGTAGAAGATTCTCACAAGACCCTCATCTGTTGTTGCCTTTGTTTTAATGGCTTGTATGATTAGTACTTCTGTAGAGACATTGAAGGTGATTATATAACTTGTTTCATTTATATGTTTCACCTCGTGTTTAATTTCAAAGCAGATGAGAGGAATTTAGTATGACTTCGTTTCGAGTTATTCTTGTTAACCTCATGTGATGACTGATATTTGCTAATGAGTTTGGTGAGTTAAAGAGGTCGGATGTGACGAGATTAGGAGGGACATGACATGGCCAGACCTCTCCTTGGGTAGGATATGATAGCAAAAATTGCCTTTTGTTCATGCATGCGCATGATATGATAACTTATGTCAAGCCATCACGAATTGTCCTGCTTGGATCTTGGCAATTGATGTGACATTGGTGACAAAGAAAATGAAATTTGCATGGTGGATTGGCTGTGCTATGTTTCTGTTTATTTCTCTTGTTCAACGAATGAACAGAGAAGTCTTCAAAGCAAGGTTTTAAAATCTGTTCAGGTGGCTGGGTTTTCTTCTTCTTCAATTAGAATGGTTTGTTTTGATTTCAGAGTATTTAATCGTGTTGTTTTGAGAAATATAAATTAATTTAAAATTATAAAATTTAAATTTTAAACACAAGTAAAAATATGAGTGTTAGCTTGATTTGATCCGATTAATTTGACGGTCCAAAGATAACTCAGACTACTAATAAAAATGTAGTTTGACTAAAAACATTGAGACGATAATATTTTGGATCGATTCAGGTTACGAGATCATAAAAAACTTAAGTTTATTTGAGTTAATTCTTGTGAACTGGGTTATGAGATTAGGATAATTTTATAAAAAACAAAACTGAAACAAAAAACAAAGTTTAATTCATTATCAACTAAATATTGAATGATGAAACTAAAAAAAAAATTAATTAAAAAATAAATAAAAATCATCGAGTCAACTACCCACCAAACCCATTGTGATATGGATCATGAGATTAGGATAATCATGATAAATTATAAAATTTAATTTTCAATAAATTAAGTGTTAAATGATAAAATTAAAGAAAAAAAATATATTTAAAAAAAAAGCTAAAAAACACAATTTGGTTGAAATGGGCCGATATTTTTTTTTCCAGATTATTCTGATTTTTGAACTAGAATAAGATATATTGACCATTCCAAAATGAACGTAGCTCACAACCTTGCTTTGAAGTTCAAAATGTCACTCACTCATCGAAGTTCACTAAAAGTCCATTTGTTTTAGCGGTTAGTTGTGCTTTTCAATAAATTTAATTTTTTTTTTGTTTATATTAATTTTTTTATGTTTTATTATTTTCTTGATTTTTTAATATCAAAAATAAATTAAAAAAATAAAAAAAATATTATTATTTTTTTAAAATCAGTACCGTAATATTAAAAACTAAGCTAGACAGACCCATAGAGCCCACACGGCCCGATTTTGACCGGACTGTCTTGTCTGAAGGTCAAAGGTTTCCAATCCAGGAAGGGAAAGCGCGCACATTAATGCACTCGTCTGCTTGTTTCAGTAAACTTGCTGTGTCCAGCTCCAACTCCAGCAGCCGTCTTCAGCTAGATCAACGGTCAGGATTACATGAAATTATTGGCTCATCCTAAACGCTCAAGATTTAAGAAAGGCTGCTGATGAGTAATTAAAGAGCACCTGTTAATGTCTTACTAATTAAACTTGTTAGTGAGATCCTTTTCGTTTTCCACCGTGGAATGCATACATTTCCACGGATAAATAAATTTCTAATTACACTAAATCAATGTCTCATCGAATCTTGAACTAGTGGCAATAATACCACATGGCATTTGACCATATTGACACCACCGAGCCATGATCCTGAGGGTTTTGCCGCGTCAAATCAAACGGGCTTTCATATTTCTGTAAAAGCAAAAAGAAAAGAAAATAATAATAATAATAATAATTGATTTGAGATGTTCCCAGTTCTTGATTTGCTTCAAGAGTTTCGGATCTGTGAAAGAAAATCAACAAACAATTTCCCTTTTACCTCTCTTGAAAACTAAAAATCCAATCTGCTCACTGAACTAGCATAACAAAATAATCTCTATCCATCAAACCATTAGCCAGCCAGCCAGCCACTTGCGTCTGAACCATCCACGTCGGCAAAAAAACCCCACCAGTACATGGGTCCCACGCATCATGGACGGCAATCAATCGTTGCACCCGATGCTTAAAAGTTAACCCCCCCGACCCACCGAAAATAAGGGCAGACCACACTTTACTAATCCCTAAACTAACTCATAATCTCAATCGAGCCCCTCGATAGTTTTTGTTCTCGATTGACTCCCAGATACTCAAATCAAGTGCATCTTCAACGAACCCATGTCGTTTGAAGAATGTTGGTTTTTTTCTTATATATATATATAAAGTTTTGTGGTAGTATAAAGCAAAAAGATTTAATTGAATTTTTTGGATCCTTGCAGAATTATTTTGTATTTATCCTTTTCTTTTCAGAACATTTTCTTCATGATCCTTTTTTTTATGTGTTTGTTATTATCAATGCTGTGTCTGATACAGGATTAGCTTGATCATGATGGGAAATGTATCCTTTACGAAAGTGTGCAAATGATGGTAATATCGTGTTAATTTGATTTTTACTGTCTATTATAAATAAATATGGTAATTCGTGTTTTTTTTCCAGCACTTAATTCCAAAATATCATCACACCTACTCATACATTAGTAATTTAGAAGCCATAAAAGTTAGAATATTATATTTTCAAATTTTTAAACAATCATAAAAAATAAAAAAATATATAGTTTTTTATATATATAAAATATCTCAAGCACACGCACCAAATTAAAACCCTATACTCCAAACAAAACGTACAAAAAAAGATTTACACCCTACAATTCATGACCATCAATATTAGGGGGTAAAAAGTCTAATTAAAGATTATATTTCTCAGCTCATATCCATTTGACCAATTCAACCATCCATTAATGTTAATTATCAAAATTATGTTTTTACAAGTTTGAATAAATAAGTATTATTATTCATCATGGCAATTACCTCTCTTAAACATGTTATTTAGAAGTTGATTTGAAGTTAGCTTTTTATTATTATTATTATTATTATCTCTTATGACTCAATCAAGATTCACTATATAATTGAAGGGCCAACCTGTACCATTAGGTTTGCCCAAAAATCGCAAAAAAAAAAAAAAAAAAAACAGCACGCAAATGCGCACTGTTACACAACATATAGATCCGCAGACAGAGCGCTTCCCTTTAAATATAAACTCACCGACCCTCTTACCTCCTCTTTTAGCCTCCCACTCCTCTAATCTCCCCTCTCTCTCTCTCTCTAAAAATAACCAAAAAAACAAGTTACTTACTTGGAGAGTAGTGGAAGGAGAGGAGGAGATTGTCTAATTTATTCAGATCAAGATGCAGCAAAGCAACGGTCCTGATCAAAACCCATCTCCACAACACCAACCCCATCATCCCCATCAACAACAGTGGGTCCCACACATGCAGCAACAACAGCAGCAACAGCAACAGTGGATGGCAGCTATGCAGTATCCAGCTGCTGCTATGGTGATGATGCAGCAGCAGATGATGATGTATCCTCAACAACAACATCACCATTACATGGCTTACTATCATCAACAACAACAGCAGTATCAAAAACAGCAGCAGCAGTATCATCAAAAGCAGCAGAAACAACTACAACAACAGGGATCTAATGAGGAGGCTAAAACTGTATGGGTTGGTGACTTGCTTCATTGGATGGACGAGACCTACTTGCATAATTGCTTCTCTCATACTGGAGAGGTATAAAGATTTAAACTTTTGGTTGTTTGAGTCTTTTTTTTTGGGTTTTATTTATATTTGCCTATTGGGTTTATGTGGGATTTATGCTTTGTTTTTGTTTTTGAATAAATATTGGGTTTTTGATCTTTTATGGGTTTAAAGCTGGTTACTTTCCTGGATTACGCGGATAAAAAGACTGGCTTCTTTTGTTTTTTGTGAATTAGGTTGAAGACTAACCTTGTTTTGTTTTGAAATTATCAAGTCATTAATGATGTGGGCTTGATAAGCATAGCTTAAAGACCAGCTTCATTAAAAGCTGTTAAAGCATGTTTGCAGATTCTTGATCTGATTTAGTTTTGTGATCTGACATTAAATTAAACTCCTTTTATTTTAGTTGATGTGGCTGAAATGATTAAAATGCCTTGTGATCTTTGTTGCCATAAAGTATGTCTAATTTCTACATTTAGAAATGGAGGGAACCCACTTCAAATTGCTTAAACTCAAATCGGAGATGCTAGTTGTAAATTTGTGCTGCACCAATTATCGCAATGCTGATTTGACGAGGAACTTTCGAGGGGGGGATTAAAATTTCCCAAGCTATTACAGTGGAAAGAGTATTCTTTTGTGAAAGAAAATTGAGTTTTAGAGATAAATTGTCAATGCCAGTTTGCATTCAACCACTGGATCTCTTGCTATTATCAATATGCCTCAAGCATTTCTTCAGAATGGCATTGCTTTAACACTCGAGTGACCAAAATCTCAATTTTAATGTCTTACCCTATGTTCTCTCACGCAAAGCAAGGGTTGGGGTAGAACTCAGTTTGAGTACTTCCATTGCCATTGAATAAAAAATCTCTAGCACTCAGCATATTCTTTTGTGATTTGATGTGTCTTTTTAACTGCAAATGAAAACTCAATGTCAATTACTGGAGATGCTTTCATCTAATAAGCTGTTGTTTTGTGCAGGAAGACTATTATTGAGCCTTTTATTTTTTTTGTTCAAGTTTTCCTACCGAGTGAATTGTTTTGATAACCCATGATTATACTCGTACTTTCTGATGCTGATGTCAATAAATTGACAGGTTTCTTCAGTAAAGATTATTCGCAATAAGCAAACTGGTCAGCTGGAAGGGTATGGATTCGTTGAGTTTTATTCACATGCAGCAGCTGAGAAAGTCTTGCAGAGCTATAGTGGCTCTATGATGCCAAATACAGATCAACCTTTTCGTCTCAACTGGGCAAGTTTTGCAGGTGAAAGGCGAGCTGATGCTGGTTCTGATCTGTCTATATTTGTCGGAGATTTGGCTGCGGACGTGACTGATGCAATGTTACAGGAAACCTTTGCTACCAAATATGCATCTGTCAAGGGAGCAAAGGTTGTCGCTGATTCTAATACTGGCCGTTCAAAAGGTTATGGTTTTGTTAGGTTTGGGGATGAAAATGAGAAGACAAGGGCCATAACTGAGATGAATGGTGCTTACTGCTCAAGTAGGCCTATGCGGATAGGTGTTGCCACCCCTAAAAAGCCATCTGCATATCAACAGCAGTATTCTTCACAAGGTATGAAATGATGCTACTGGCTTTGCAGTGCAGTAGAGTTTGAGGACCTCAAATCTGACAGCTTTTATTTCTTCTAAATTCTTGGTCAGAAATTAATGTATGTGCTCATGCATGTGCATGTGCAATTTTCTAATTTAGTTTTTAACTCGATTTTTTAAATTCATTTTTGGTGTTTATCTAATTTTATCTAATTAATTATTATGGTGTAACTTGTATTTCAATTGTTTTCATAAGTGCAATTTTGACGAGTGCATGCGTGCATGCTTGTGTTTAATGCTTATTAGTAGAATAATTAGTCTTCAAGGGCCATCTACTTGTTGTGGTTAGAAATAGAATCCTTTTATGCGTTGTGCGCTTATTTTATACAATTTGACTCCCATACCCTTCTCTTTGGTCGTTTATTTGTTTGTTAAGTGAGATTTGTGGCTGGTTGATTCAATTAATGTTAGGAGTTAAAAGGAGATTTGAATAGATTCACTATGCATTATCATAACCTTTCCTTTCACTGGTAGTTTGATGGCTGTATTCCTTTCTCTTTTCTTATTTACCTTCTTGTCAAATGGCTAGATACTTCTGATGTGTTTCTTCTGCTAGTACTTTTACATGCCATATTCATTC